>ERZ773003.1008-NODE-1008-length-18254-cov-81.086268_pt1 | contig 18254 bp, 27 predicted proteins | sample MGYA00580668_ERZ773003 | MGnify/ENA primary metagenome ERZ773003 (study PRJEB29015, sample SAMEA2738002) | human oral metagenome | biome: human oral; feature: human-associated habitat; material: dental | place: China | collected 2126 ... | reverse complement strand
TCATCGGCGGCATTATGAGCCAGATCACAGGTGCCGGCTTTGCCTCCGGTGCTGTTGGTGCAGGACTCAACGAGGCGCTCATTAAGAACCTAAAGGGCAAAGGCCCCGGCACAGCGCAAATCGTCAGCGCTATCCTCGGTGCTTCTGCCACAAAAGTCGCCGGAGATTGGAAGAAAGCTACTTGTCCTATGTTGCCAGAAAGGATAAGCAAGGAAAACCTCCACGTGATCGTATCGACTGGAAGGAGGCGCATGATTACTGGTTAAACGACTCTCCAATGGCACGGGGTAATGCTTTTCAACGATACGGCAAGAAAAGGTGACTGGTATCCATATAACGAAGTTCATTTGGAAAATGGAAAGCGTTTAGATTCCTATGATCCCGTGAAAGGTGAAATCATATCCCGAAAAGCAACCGATTTGGAGATGATACAAATGAATACCTTTGAACGATATCTAAAGGAGTTAAGAGATAAATATGGTATTGAACTCAGATATAGGGAGGAATAAATGATGGATCAGAAGACAATACAGATTTTAAATAGTATTCACTTCGCTGAAAGATACAAAAAACTATACAAGCAGTATAGTTTCAATTTCAACGAAAGCTTCAATAATTATAATAATCAATATGTTTTAAAACTCCTACAAGAGGTCGGTTATATAGATATAAAATATCAGAAAAGAGAAAATTTCTTTCAGTCGGTAAAAAAGATTGATGTATATCGATTTGAGCATAAGATAAAAACAAAATCTGGGGCAGTTGAACTAATATGGGATGTTATGAAAAATAATCAGTACTTTACGGGGAATAGTTTTTCAAACTTAGAATATGAGTTGTTAAATTTAGAAGAAAGACATCCTTTACCTATCTTCCGTAACTATGAAGACCTCCGTGAAATTCTCACAATTGCATTCCAGATGTTCGAGGATATGACAGCTGAGTTTTTGAAAGTATACGGTGAATCCACTTGTGAAGTGGTAAACTAAAACTGGACACAGAGGGGGTAGAAAATGGACACTGTTTGCAGTATCCTGTACACAGGATGACAGGCAGCGGACAGCCTATCTCCCGATGCAGACAGGAGGTTGCCACGTGAAGTACACCAAGGAGCAACGTTTGGACATAGGCCGTCGGATCTACGACGGCGAGCTTACGAGATATGAAGCAGCAGAAGAATATGGGATCAGCGAGCAGACCGCACGGGATTACATGCGCCACTACCGGGATGCCAACCAGCTCCCGCCGAAAAGGGGTGTGCGCAGCTGCTTGGGTCTTGCCAAGACCAAATCCATACCAGTTCCCACCGGCCTGGAAGATCTCCAGTCCATGACGAAAGAAGAACTCATCGACGCCCTCGTTATGGCAAGGATCACAGAGGCACGCTTAAAAAAAGGTTATCTGGTGGAAGGAGTTGGTGCGGAAAAGACGTTCATTCCTATCGGCAGGAAGAATACCAAGTAGTCATGGAGCTTTCCGGACAGTTCCCCATCCGGCTGCTCTGTACAAAGACCGGAATCCCACGCAGCGGCTTCTACAACTGGAAGAAGAGCGTGGAACATCCACCCGAACAGAAGAAACGGCTTGTGCAGAGCATCGGATTGTTTCAGGAATACCATGGGCGCTTTCCCTCCCATGGCTACCGCTGGCTGAATGCCAAGATCCGATTGGACAAAGGAATCGTATTTTCCGATCCCTATGCCCATAAATGCTGTAAGATCGCAGGGATCAAGAGCCTTTGCAAACATTACAGCTACAAGAAGGAGGGCGATCCGTCCAGAACCTATCCGAACTTGTTGCTTGCAGGAATCAACATCACCGGCCCCATGGAATGTGTGGTGAGTGATATGACCGCTTTTTATGTGGAGCGCACATACTACGAGCTCACACTATATATGGATTTGTGGAATGACGAGCTCATTGCCCACGCGCTCTCATCCAAGCGCGGCGATCGCATGACCTACCTCGACGGCTTGCAGGACGTGCTTGCGTTCAAGAAGCAGTATCCGAATCAGAAGCTCATCCTGCACAGCGATCAAGGCTCTGTTTACGCATCCAAGAGCTACAACGAACTCCTGCCCATGTACAACATTGTCAGGTCAATGTCCAGAGCCGGCACACCGACAGACAATGCCGCGATGGAGGCGATTAATGGTTGGATCAAGGCCGAACTCTTTACAGATTTCCATATTACTTCGCCGGAGAATGTCCCCGCTCAGGTATCCGACTACATTCGCTTCTTCAACGCGGAGCGCCCTGCATATGCCCTTGGATACCTTACGCCGAAGCAGTATCGGGAGCAGTTCGCGCCAAAGCACGAAGGTGCGGCTCCTTGATACGTGTCCTTTGAATGGAGGTCATGGATATTCTGTGTATCACATCTTCGATGAATATGTACAGTATCTCAATTCTAATGACTAATTTTTAGGTTTTTGTGTCCAGTTTTTGTTGACTAGTGCACTAGTGCACTTGATAACACTCACCCGCCCCTCTTTACTTCTCATAGTCCCCCTCCTCTCCCTCTCTGCCGTCTCGGCGACCGCCGCCCCTCCCCAACAGCAACAGCTCGATCAGTCACGGGCGCAGGAGGCGGAGCAGCAGGAGCGACTCAGTGAGGAGCATGTGGAGGCACTTGTCTCCCCTCCCCCCTTCTGTTAATCTTCCCACATATAAAAACGTCCGATTCCACATTTCTCAGATCACGATTGCGCCCCAAGTGGCGCGGGTTCACTTCCTCGAACGTATCGCTCGTCCCTATGTGGATGAGGAGCTGTCTCTCAGCGATATCAATAAACTCATCCATGCGATGAATCAGTCTCTCATGGCTCGTGGCTTCTCCACGAGCCGTATTGTTGTCCCGGAACAGAATCTTTTCTCCGAAGAGCTTCGTCTCTTTCTCCAAATCGGCTATATTGGCACCGTTCGTTTTACCGAGGATAGTGCTGCGCTCTACTGGAAGAATCTCTTTCCCTTCCACGAAGGAGGTATCCTCAATGTACCCGATATCGAGCAGGACATCAAAGAGACTAAGTGTCTCCCCTCTCAAATTAATCACAGAGGACAGATGTCATGCTTACAGTACCGTCTCTATGGTATGATCTGAATGGATGACTCAGGTCTGGAGGATACAGGAAAACTCCAATAGGCAGAAAAAGGATATCATCAAAGATCTGGATGAATTATCGGAGGCTTTCTTCCAATGCCTCCGAAAACAAGAACAAGAATAACATACGGCTAAGAAACTAGACGTTGCCATGCAAGTGAAGATAACAGCGTAACAACAAAGGGGGCTCGAAATGGTCAAGGAATATGCAAAAGAAAAAGGGATTGAAACCACTATAACTGTTATAAAGTGAAAGGAGTATAAAAATGCGTGGTTATGTACATATATACGTAGATAAAAAAACCGGAAAAATTTCTTTGCTTAAAGGGCATAAAACCAATGTTGGATATGGAAAATCTATGGGCTATTTAATTCCCACAAATCGAGAATTATTAAAAACCAATGTCCTCTCATGCTTAGAAGATAGTATATCTGCTTATCAACAAGAAGTCGAAGTTACCGATCCATTTAAAGCATCTCCATATAAAACATGGAATAAGTTTTTTAAATACCATGATTATATACCGATCCGCTACAATAAGGAAAAGAAAATTTATTATATAAGTATGAACAGAAGAGACGAAAAGACACGTTCCTATATGGAACCTCTTCCTGGTTGTGAATTTACACTAACGGAAGAAGAGTTCGATGAAAGATTTGATGAGATCATGGATTTTCTGATCAGCAAAGTAGAAATGATTAAATGACATTACACGGCTAAGTCCTCCTCTATGCTATTATCTTTATAGATTTGCCCCCCTATTCCATGCCTGTCAAGGGCGATGCGAGCAGCAGGACAAAGTCTGCCATCGCACCGGGTACCATCGATATCTGAGAAAATCCGGCACAGGGCTCAACGAAGTGCTCATTAAGAACCTAAAGGGCAAAGATCCCGGCACAGTGCAAATCGTCAGCGCGATTTGAAGCTGCTGCAAAGGCGGCCGATGAAAGTGCCGCTGCAGGAGCGAGTGCTGCGTCAACAGGAATGAAGACTGTCTTTTGGAATGGCAGTATCGGAAGATACAGCCTCCTCTAAAGCAGCTATCCACGAGTGGTGGGTGAAAGTTGACGAAACTCAGGAAGACCGTATGCAGCAAAACATGCGCAAAGGCGAATATCCTCTCTTTCCGACAGACAACAAAGAAACGATCTGTCAAAAAAGAAAAATCGCTGCTCTTTACGGAGACCGCCACTATTCCTTGGAAGGTGAAGTACACAAAAATCTCCTCATCGCCATCATCACACCAGAGATAAGCAGGTCTGACAGCAAGAGTTAGGTATTAACTTTTAGAAAGGAAGATATTGCAATGGAAAAATGGCATATCGTAAATCATGGCTTTATTCCAAAAGGACGATATTATACCAAACTCGAACACGGGGAAAGCCGAGGGTTGATTATTTATCTAGAAGATGATGATTATTTAATCTCACTGGATTTTGGTGCGGCAATTGCTTTTCATTGTATTGATGAAGGAAATGTATTTTTTTCCCCATATGATAAAAAGGAAGATACATTTTATCAAAAGAGGCATTATGAAGATATCCTATACAGGATAGAAAATAGTGCTTATCAAAAATTTATTTTCCAAAGAACCCAGCCCCTCTATCAACAAGAAGAGCTTCACCATTATTTAATTGTTACACTGGACTATTTTATTGATGTTATAACTTCTGGGCATATCGACATTTGTGTGGAGATTTTGAAAACACATGAGAAAAAATATTTAATTGTGACGTAGCAATTTTTCGATAGAAAAAATCTGTTATACTGTAAAACGATTGGTAGAGAAGTCTTTCAATAGGGCTATTCCTTTTATTTCTTTTCTAGAAGAAATAACTGACAAAAACTAGCTCGAACAACGAACATGGTTATTGCATATAAATTGGTTATATCAAGGCCGTACGTTTTAGCGAGAGCGGCTTCGTTCTACCGGAAGACTCTCTTTCCCTTCTATGAGGGAGATATTCTCAACGTGCGCGATTACACATGATGGGAAAAAGGGGGCGATAAGAATACAGGAGATGATCCAAGAACGTGGAACTAGAAAAATTTAAAAAACATATCCGTGTATTAGGCAAAGAAGAAGCGGCAAAATATCGAGATTCATATATAGAAAAATTTATAGATCCGCATACACATGCTAAATGTTATCAAGAACGAATTGAGCGTTTACACGAGTTTTCCGACGGTTTTTGTTATGAAGGATATTTATGGGATTTCTTAAAATTAGAAACCTATATTGGAGAAACACAAATCGAAGAATATCGCAATTTTTTGAAGCAAGTATTTGTTTTTTGGGATAATAATTCCAGAGATAGGATTTTCATAAAAGATTACTGGAAATTTGGCAAAAAGGATATAGTAGAACTCGACTACAATCTGTTATTAGATCATCTAGAATTCTTCCCAGAGGATATTTATATCACAGACGAAGCATTAAGATGGACAATCGTATTTACGCATGAAGATGACCTGTCAGGGAAGCGTCTTATTATACAGGCTGGGAAAATATAAGTACGCCACATATACAAGGTCATAGTGAAAAACTAAATAATTCCAATGATCATTCTTTCATAAATCCTAGAAGATTGTGATAGGAAGTAAAATAGAAACCATTCATTTGGGGAGCAAACGAACAACGATTTGGAGGAAACAACAATGTATGGAAAATGGAGTCAATGGAAACCGACCCCGGATATTCCCGGAAAAATGTATACGGAAAAATTGATCGAAACCTATGACGGCTTGGAGATTACTTTAAAAGCACTCGATGATAGCTGTGGTATCAAAATAATCTTTGACAATTCTGTTATTTCCTATCAAATCACAGATGAAGGGAATCGATGGAGAACACTTGACTTTCTAGAAGAAACATATGGAACCGTTTTTTATGCGAAGTGGACTTTGTTCGAAGTACAGGATTCCTCTCTACTTAAATGGGTACGAGAAGAATCATATATGAATGATGATCATATCGATACTCATTTTTACTTAAAACAATTCACCCTACTTACAACAGACAAGTTCATAGATATCATCACCTCTTATGAGCCCGATGTTGAAATACTATGATTTGGTGCATATGGTAGAAGCATCTTGTATAGGATGTGCGGGGATCTCCCCTTTCGCTTTGTTCTCCTACTAATCCAATCAGCAGATAATAAATTCTTATTCCGAACATCTCCATTCCCGTCAAGGGCGATGCAAGCAGCACAGGACGAAATCTGCCATCGCTCCCGGTACTATTGACATTAGAGACAATCCCACACAAGACCTCTCTGCCCTCAACCGTGACACCGAGAACACCATCAGCGAGCTCGGCAGGATCTTTGACAAAAAGAAGATCGAGGAACAGCAGGAACTTGCCGCAGTCTTCGGTGAGGAGGCATTCCGTCTCGTCCACAAAATGAAAGACGACGGGAGCGGACGAAAGATTGCCGTACATGCGATCATCGGCGGCATCATGAGTCGGATCACAGGCGCAGGTTTCACCTCAGGTGCTGTCGGCGCAGGACTCAACGAGGCACTGATCAACAGCCTCAAAGGACTAGACCCCGGCACTGCGCAAATTGTCAGCGCCATCATCGGCGCCGCTGCGGCGAAAGTCGCCGGAGGAAGTGCCGCTGCAGGTGCATCTGCGGCGGCAAGCGGGACGAAAAATAACGTTGCCCTACTTGCCGCTGTTCCAGAAGTAGCTGAAGTAGCTGCGGTTGCTTCCACACAAGCGCCTAGAATCATCCCGCTCATTAAAGGTTTGGGAGAAGCAATTAGTAAGATGGGGTGCGTGATTGCAGTCGTTGAAGGAGTACAATATATCCGGGAAATAGGTACGAATGAGATTGTAGCACAACTACAGCAAGATGGGACTTGGTTGTTTAACAAAACATATTCTGCGCTCGAGTCTGTTTTTCAAGAGCACAGTATACCTTATTCCCCACCACAGACACCAAACTATATCACACCGCCAATAACGGTGACTCCACCAGACAATGAGCGGCTCCCTTTTGATCTCTCTCCCAATATCCTAGATATTAAATACAAGCCCCGTACAAATCCTTTGTTGGACTTTGAGGAGCAATGGAGTCAAGAAGGTACCGCAAATAGCCCTAGAGAGAATATATTTTTCTCTAATAATGGTAATTTAACACCAGAAGAAATTATAAAAAGGGAGAAAAAAGGCTCTATTCGTCAGGTATTCCCTGGGCAATGGCTAGGGAAGCCCTTACGAGAAATAGAAGCCGCAGCAAAAAAAGGAGATGCTTCCGCTAGAACTGCAAAGAAGCTACTAAAAGATAAGAGGTTCGATAAAAATGACAACAGGAAGTAATAACATTATAGATGATTTAGTTTGTCTAATTCATCAATATTATCCTACAGGAATTCCGTTTAATGATCCATTATACCAATCCTCTGATGAGTATAAGAAATTAAAGGAAAAACAACAACAAATGGCCGAGAATGCGGATTATTTAGCTTTTATTGAAAAAAACTTGAAAAAAATTTTTTCACAGTATGCTGTTATTAACTGGACATACATGGAGGAGTATCCAGATATTGAATATCATATTTTGTTGCATAAAAATCAAGATATACTGGATGACGATATCCGTCTTTTAGAAAGATTAAATGGAGAAAGACGAGATTTGTTCCTATACGTTAGTATCATTGGAAAATATTATTTTTTTACCATAAATAAAACAGAAAAAAAGAATGAAAAAGCTATTTTTTCTTTTGACGAATTACATGGTTGTGAAGAACAAGAACGGATAGCAGAATTGGAAGAGTTTTTTTCATCTCAAGGGTATATTCAAATAGATAAAGCTACTGCGAATTTTGTAATTGATAATGTGGAAACGGAGTGTTCTGAAATGGGGCATACGACAATATTTAAATGTCTCTTTAATGGTCTGTGGCCGATTGATAAATAGAATACCATCGACATCAGGAAGAATCCCACGCAGGACATCTCGGCTCTGAGCCGTGACAAAGAGAATGCCCTCAATGAGCTCGGCAGGATCTTTGACAAAAAGAAGATCGAGGAGCAGCAGGAACTTGCCGCGGTCTTCGGTGAGGAGGCATTCCGTCTTGCCCACAACATGAAGGACGACGGAAGCGAACGAAAGATAATCGTTCATGCCGCCATCGGCGCCGCTGCGGCGAAAGTTGCCGAAGGAAGTGCCGCTGCAGGAGCATCTGCTGCGGCAACAGGAATAAAGCAGAACCTTATGAGTGCATCTTGCTACAATAAATAGAAAGAAAAATTAACAATGAAAAAATGGGAAGTAATAAATACCGAAATCATTCCAAAACTAGAATATGTGACTAAATTAAGTTTTGGAGAAGATGGGCTTAGTATTGACCTTATAGATGAACAATACTGTACGTATATTGTAAATTTATACTTTGGAAAGGTAATTTCATATCGATGTATTGACGAAGGAGATATGTTATTTATTCCATATACGGATGAAGAAAGTTTTCTATCTTATAGAGAATCTGCATTCACGGATATTTTATTCAGATTAAATGGAGACAATTACTTTCACGAAATAAAAAAACCACTGGAGAACTTTATACTGCCAGAAAAATGAATCATTACCTCGTAGTTACACTAAATTATTTTATCGATATTATTTCTATATATGGAATAGAAATAAGTGTGGAAAATCTAAAAACCAAAGAAAAACAGCACATCCAGTTTGATATCCAATAATCCGTCTTTGTTCCCTACTCTTTTCACAAACAAGTATGCCTGATTATAGAAAGTTTCGCGGCGACCATTTCTATGCCTGTCAAGGGTGATGTAAGCAGCAGCCATCGCGCTGTGTACCGTCGCATAAGAAGAATCCGACGCAGGATATCTCGGCGCTAAGCCATGACACGGAGAATCCCCTCAACGAACTCGGTAAAATCTTCGACAAGAAGAGTAGAACAAACTCGTAAACGTGTTCCGCGAAGAAGTCTTCCATCTCGCACATAACCTCCCCGACGATGGCAGTGGACGAAAAGTTCTGATTCATGCCATCATCAGATAACGGATCTGATTCATGAATAAGAGGAGTGAGGCAAATGAAATCCTACTTTGTCGTAAAGACACTCACCTTCGTCATTGGGATCGGTTTTGCCCTTTATGTGTGGTTTCTTACATACTCCTATGTCACGCCCGTCTGCTTGCCGGAGACCACAAATATAGCCGGGTTTCGCTACCGGATGTATTTTCATGATCTAGTTTTAAGTGACGTCTATGAAGATGTTGCATTAGAGATGAGTTGCTACGCCCATGAATATAAATTTCCATATCTGTATGCTTACGGAGAGTCGGGATATACGAAAATATGCGTGATCCCGCTCTTTACAAAGATCATCAAAATCGAAAACTATGCGAGCGATGCTTTAGTATCACCAGATATAGCAACCAAGTTAGTAAGTAATTTAAGACATTTACAGAGGGCGTATGGGACAAGTTTGATCTTAATAGAGAATATGGATGATATCTCCATAGAAGACAAAAGGATCTTTTTAGAGCTGAGGAGACGAGGAGAAGCTAGAAAACAACGAAGTCTCAAAAGAGCAAAAACCAGCCAAGAAAAGGATGCCATCAAAGATCTGGATGAAATATCGGAGGCGTTGGAAGAAAGCCTCCGAAAGCAAGAACTAGCACAGAAGCAAGAATAAGATGCAGAGCCCGATGCACTTCTCACAATAGAAGTTGCCATTGCCGCAGGAACAATCGACATAAGGGAGAATCCGACACAGGACATCTCGGCGCTCAGTCGTAACACAGAGAATGCCCTCAATGAGCTCGGCAGAATCTTTGACAAGAAGAAGATCGAGGAGCAGCAGGAACTTGCCGCGGTCTTCGGTGAGGAGGCATTCCGTCTTGCCCACAACATGAAGGATGACGGAAGCGGACGAAAGATTGCCGTGCACGCGATCATCGGCGGCATCATGAGCCAGATCACAGGAGCAGGCTTTGCTTCGGGTGCAACAGGTGCAGGTCTCAACGAGGCGCTGATCAACGGTCCCAAAGGACTAGACCCCGGCACCGCCCAGATCGTCAGTGCCATCATTGGAGCCGCTGCCGCAAAAGTCGCCGGAGGAAGTGCCGCTGCAGGAGCATCTGCAGCGGCGAGTGGGACAAAGTGGAACCTTCTGAGCACACCTGACTACAACGAAATGCAGCGTCGTATGAAAGAAGCGAAGACGGATGAGGAACGAAAAGCAATCTATGAAGAGTATGAGAGAAAAGATAAAGAACAGGAGGAAGAAGAAGCGGCAAAAATAGCTGAATGGACTCGTGCAGGAATTATTCCAGAAACGAGAATGGTTGATTTCCTTAACGAAGATTATTCAGGCTATGTCTCCATTAAAGATGGACTTCCTGTTTATCGAACACCTTCTGTGACAGTATCATCATCATTGCATACTATATTTGATTATGCAGGCTACTTTGGACTGATCGGAACTTTTGCTGCAGGCGTAGATGCTGCCTTATTCTATCTGGAAGGAGACCATGAAGCTGCCGGGTGGGCAGCGATATCAGCCATCCCCTTTATGAAATTTGGAAAAGGGTTAAAAGAAATCAAAGGTTTCAGAGGAGTTAGTCCCTTTGAAAAAGGTGTGCCTTCACAAGTACCAAAGAAAACGCCCAATGACCTGGATATCCCACAGTTCGGCTCGCATCCCAAAGAGGTCGAAAAAAATCTTTTTCCACCAGGGACGACAAATAAAGGATTTGACAGTTTTACTGCATTGAAAGGATATTTAGAACCTGCAGGCGAGAATATGCAATGGCATCATATTGTCGAGCAATCACAAATCAAATCCAATAGAGCCGGATTTTCCCCTGAACAGATTCATAACGTAGGCAATGTTGTTGCTTTGCCAAGCGGAAAAGGAAGTATCCATGCAAAAATAAGCAGTATATACTCTTCAATTCAGCCTTTTACAGGAGGAAAAACTGTACGAGACTGGTTGTCAACAAAAACTTTTGAAGAACAATTTGAGTTCGGGAAAAGGCAATTAGAGAAATTTGGTACAATGACATTGGATCATGGAAGATGGGTATTTAAACCATTTGAGTAAATATTTACAGTAGAAAGGGATGCACCCATGAAAAAGACTTCTGATTTAATTTTATACTACGAAAAAATATGTGAACAATGGGGAGAGTATATTGCAAGCGGGGGGAATTCACGCAAAGCTAATGTATTATATAAAAAGATCAGGACTATTGAGAGTCAAATAAAGGAAACTAAGGATGGAAAGCTACGACTTTTATCTTTTTTAGATCATCCTAGCGGTTATGTACGCTTAAATGCTGCTGTATCATTATTGAATTTTTTCTCTCCCCAAGCAGAAAAATGTTTAGAAAGCCTTGCAAAAGAACGGGAAAACTTAGGCTTCATTGCAGAAATAACATTAAGCGAATGGAGAAAAGGTACGTTAAATGTACAATAAATATATTGGAATAATGAAAATCAAAAAGTCCTTCAAGTTTGACAAAATACCAAGATGCAGGCTCTGCTCTCAGTCGTGACATAGAGAATGCACTCAACGAGCTCGGCAGAATCTTTGACAAAAAGAAGATCGAGGAGCAGCAGGAACTTGCCGCGGTCTTTGGTGAGGAGGCATTCCGTCTCGCTCACAACATGAAGGATGACGGAAGCGGACGAAAGATTGCCGTGCACGCGATCATCGGCGGCATTATGAGCCAGATCACGGGCGCAGGCTTTGCCCCCGGTGCCGTCGGTGCAGGCCTCAACGAAGCGCTGATCAACGCCGTCAAGGGCAAAGACCCCGGCACCGCCCAGATCGTCAGCGCCATCATCGGCGCCGCCGCGGCGAAAGTTGCCGGAGGAAGTGCCGCTGCAGGAGCAAGTGCTGCGGCAGCAGGAACGAAGTGGAATCTCGAGCTCGATGATCATTCTCGTAATAAAAGACAAGAAGAATACCAAGCCTTTTTAGAACAATTTGATAAGGAATATGTCGCGCAGTTGAACAGAGGAAATCCTTATTCTGACGGCGAAGCAGCAGAGGCGCTTCAAAATCTATACAATGCTCTAAATAACGCGAACCAAATTGGAGTAACGCCGGTAGCGGGAGAATTGTTGGAGGTTTTCTTGGATCAAGATTTTTCAGGGCACGGAATCGTCAATGTGGACTATACAGAACATGGATACCCTGTTCTTGAGTTCGGAGCACAATCTGTGGTGAACGAGAGATTAAGAAATGCATCATTCAATGAGGGGATTGTTTATAAAGCTATAAGAGACAGAATAGATAGTGGGGTAGCAACTCCTACAGATACAGACAGTTATACTTTTTATTTAAATGGACCAGACAATGCTTTGGGACTAGGAGATGCGTCTGCTATTATCTCATTTAGGATAAATCATACCGCTTTTGAAGCAAAGGTAACGATCATCGATAATTGGGATCACGGTAAGAACGAAGCAATGCTGGGCTCTTTCTTTAGAGATGCATATATCGTTCAGCAATCCGGCCTGCGACGTACATTTGCTTATAAAACGACATACGACCTTAGTTATCCTATAACGGATCTGTTTCATGAATAAGAGGAGCTGAGGCATATGAAATCCTACTTTGTCGTAAAAACACTCACCTTCATCATTGGGATCGGTTTTGCCCTTTATGTGTGGTTTCTTACATACTCCTATGTCACGCCCGTCTGCTTGCCGGAGACCACAAATATAGCCGGGTTTCGCTACCGGATGTATTTTCATGATCTAGTTTTAAGTGACGTCTATGAAGATGTTGCATTAGAGATGAGTTGCTACGCCCATGAATATAAATTTCCATATCTGTATGCTTACGGAGAGTCGGGATATACGAAAATATGCGTGATCCCGCTCTTTACAAAGATCATCAAAATCGAAAACTATGCGAGCGATGCTCGTATGTCATGGGATGGGCCTAGCAATTTGGTAAGTAATTTAAAGGATTTACAGGAGGCATATGGATCGAGCTTGATTTTGATAGAAGATTTGGATGATATTTCCATAGAAGATAAAAAAATCTTTTTAGAGCTAAAACGACGAGGAGAAAAAAGTAAAACATGGAGTCTCGAAGCAGCAAAGGACAGTCAGAGACGGGATATTATCAAAGATCTGGATGAAATATCAGAGTCAATAGAAGAAAGTCTAAAAAAACAGGAGTCCCTCTATTAGAGGTAAATATATGTCAACGTCTTCTTTGAAGAAGACGCTGATTCTGCTTGATAACACTCAACCGTTCCTCCACATTCCTCCTCATCCCCCTCCTCTTACCAGCGAGATGAGAAGAAAATACCCGGGCTCTTTATTTCAAAGAACGATACCGGAATAACAAAACGGTAAGGCCGAATGATTATTCCTCTAAGCCCCTTTAGATTGCCATACCGGACATGGAGATCACAGTAGAGCAATGAAAGGGGCTCGAAATGGTTAAGGAATATGCAAAAGAAAAGGGAATTGAAACGACAATCACTGTTGTAAAATGAAAGGAAGATTGAGATGAGAGGCGCTGTACATATATATGTAAATAAAAAGGATAGAGAAATTTACTTACTCAAAGAGTATAAAACAAAAATTGGATATTGGACAGGTATGGGCTACCTGATTCAAACGGATCGAGAATCATTAAAAAAGGAGGTTCTTATATGTATACGAGACAGTATCTCCGCTTATCAACAAGAAATCGAACCAACGGAACCGTTTAAATCCTCTCCATACAAAACATGGAATAAGTTTTTTAAGTATCATGACTCCATATCTTGCGAGTATGACTTAGAAACGGAAGAATACTGTATTGAAATGTGGACAAGAGACGAAAAAACACATTCTTACAGTTCACCTGCTCCCGGTTTTGAATTTATATTAGCCAAAGAAGAATTCGATGAAAAATTCGATGAGATTATGGATTTCCTTATAAGTAATGTAAAAATGATTAAGTAACGCACATAACAAAAGGAAAATGTATAAATGAAAGGAGTACAAAAATGCTTGGATGTGTACATATATATGTGAATAAAAAAGATAGAGAAATCAGCTTATTGAAGGCGTACATTACTAAAATCGGATATGGACAAGCTATGGGATATCTAATTCCCACAAAGAGAGAAGGATTAAAAAGTGATGTCCTTACTTGCATAGAAGATAGTCTGTCTGCTTATCAACAAGATATAGAAGCAACACAAGCTTTTAAAGTATCTCCATACAAAACATGGAACAAGTTTTTCAAATATCATGATCATATATCTATTTATTTTGATACAAAAGATAGAACTTATTCGATAACTATGGGCGAAAGGGATGAAAAAACGTATTCTTATGGAAATCCCCTTCCCGATTGCGAATTTATACTAACAAAAGAAGAATTCAATGAAAAATTCGATGAGATTATGGATTTCCTTATAAGTAAAGTAAAAATGATTAAGTAACACGTATAGCACAGCGCACTCTATCCTCCATGGAGTGCTTTTGCCTTCTCTTCATGTTAGTCAAAGGCGATGCAGACAGCATAACCAAATCTGCCATTGCCCCGGGCAGTATTGACGTGCGCGAGCATCTGAATCAAGAACGCTCTGCTCTCGGCAGAGACACAGCAAAATTAATAAAAATTAGAAGCTGTAGTAAATGGTGTCAAGTATATAGTAGGTCTTACGGACGGAAACGTCAGTCAATTTTACATACCATCATTTGGAGGCGCCGCATGTTCATATGCAAATCATTCTTATTGGATCTTCGTTGTACGATATTAGATCTAGACAATATTGACCCTACAATTTTTACAGAAGTAACGGATATCGAAGGGGTTAGAAAAATTGCTCAGTATGTTGACAAAGAATACTTAGAAGGTGCGATTTTACTAACTTACTATGATGATCCAATATTGTCGTTTAGTGATTGGGATCCTATGGTATCTCTTTGGATATATTTTGCTATGGCCGTAGAAGAAATTTTAAATACCGGAGAAGCTCACTTCTGTATGCCGGACCACCCGGGGGATCTATCTTTCAAAGAACACCCGAGCGGCTTCATAAAGCTTCATACCGATTGGAACGATAAACGATATTGGCTGCCGGAAAAAGAGTTCTTAGGCGTTCTGTTACAGGGCGCAATTATTTTTTTCAAAACAACTGATGAGGGGTTGTGTCTCAACAGAAAATATATTAAATATATAAATTACTGCGAAGAATTACTTGAAAAAGTGCAAGAGCGCTTTCAGTGGGGCTATCATAGCTATCTTAGTCTCCCTAACGAATAAAATTCAAGAACGAGATTTCGGGAGGCATCGACAGTGAAGAACCGACACTGCAATCTCATCTCCTATATCCTTGCAGCAGGCGTGTTGCTTTTAGGTATATTTATTGCCTTTTTCATCTATCAAGAGACGGCGCCCAAAGATTATGTCGTGATTACCTCTCCCCTATTTGATAAAGAATCACGCGATGAAGGTCGTACATGGTTCCAAAAAGAAGAAGCCGGTGAGAGTATTACGCTGGACACCGTACAAGATTTTCTTGAAACGGGTGAGTACCTGCTTGTTCAAGGAGGTATCGGCACCTGGATCATTCACCTGTATGATCGTACGGATACATTATATAATCCTGCGTTGACAGATGAGGAGATTCGCGGGATCAATCAGGGGATCGCCGATCGTGACCGACATCATCTGAGTGCGATTGAACGCCTGCATTCCTATGACGGCTTATATCGCGCCCTCTTAAAAAGGCAAAACCAACTTCATGGACGATTGAATATTGTCAATCACAGGGAGCAGCTGTCGGAAGCGGAGCAAAAGCACATGAAAAATTTTTGAAGGAAACGAACAATGCGCAGGGAGAGTTCTTTTATGGTCCCTATCAGGATCCTCTGTTCTATTTGAAGATATGGCTGCGGAGGAAGATTGGGGGACAATAAGTTTTTATCCCCCTTGCAAGAGGAAGGGCTATTCGCTAGAATAAAGGAAAAGGAGGCGGCGCACGATAAATTACATTGCATCGGTCGATGGGAAATTATTTTGTTTGAACCGCGAGGAGTATCAGAGATTTGCAGAGGAATTTGCGGCGGGGACGCTCGATCTCGGCAAGTATGCGGACAAAACGATTCCGCGTATCGAAAAGAGCTATTTCACATACACCCAAACGCAAAAGACATATCACATCGTCGTCAACGGCATGCCCTTCGATGTGCCGGCGCGGAATTTTGAGAGCTTTTCGGAGGCGGAATGCGCGTCGATGTCTGCGATCGCAAAGGCGCCGCAGCCGCTCGCAGAGACGGACGGCTTCGGCTTTTCGTCCGATTACGAGCTGCTCGGCGATATGTATGACGACGAATATTTCCCGGATTTCCTCGTTGATAAGGTGAAAGCGCAGCTGCTCAAATTGGACGAATTTCTTATGGGCGGTGTGAAGGACATCGATCCCATCCAGGCGAAGCTCAACGAGATCGTCAACGCCATCAACGATTTGGAGGAGGAGTTCGAAGAGCACGACAGCGAGATCGAGACAGCGGCACGCGAGAGCATCGCGGAGGGCGTCGAATACATCCTCAAGAAGCACGGGATCGACATTGATATCGAGGAAGCGATCCGCGAACGGGACTGGTAGGAGCATCTCGCGGGGAGTTCGCGCCCGCCCCCGACGACGCGGGCTACGCGCTCGGCTGACAATATCGTATCCAAACAAAAAACTGTCGCATCGGAACACTGCGTTCCGTTTGCGGCAGTTTTTTCATGTCTATGCGCGGCGTTTGAGACGCGCAAAGAGGAAAAAGGAAATATGCGCGATAAAGGCGGCGAGGAGGATGCCGAGTCCGAAGAGGAGGATCACGCCGAAGCCGATCCCCTGTCCATGATCGCCCGGCGAGAGGTGACTCAGCTCATGGGAGACAACTGTCCACAGGGCGAGTGCAATTGATCCGCCAATCCCGAGGAAGAGCCCCGGCGGGATGAGAAGATAGGTCAGCGGGCGCCCTGCGTCGCGCAGGCGGCGCGCAGCGAGAGAAAACTGCGCGGCAAGCGGCGCGAGGTAGAGCAGTCTGAGGAGGAATGCTGCCAGGCGGAGGCGCTCCGCGTCCGTCTCCGCAGCGAGACCGTTCTCTAGGAGCAGCAACAAGATCAGCACATCTACCACGACAGACAGTACAAGGAGCACGCCGATCACGAGCAGGGAGCCGATCACATAGGGCTTTGGCGCGATCGTCCCGCGAAAGGAAAAACAGAGTGCGAGCACCTCGCGTAGTTTTTGCATGTCATATTCCTTTGACGATAGAAAGACGGCGATAGGAAGATGATACCGTGTTTTATGATAAATGTATAAAACCGGAAATCAGTGTGCCGCAGAGTCGGTATCATTCCTCGCTGTCTGCCGCATGCGTACGCGGCTCATCCAAAATCCAACCGCACCGATACCGAGTACCGTAAGGATCGGCACGACGCCTATGGATTCATCCGCAGCGGTCTTCGCGCGCCCGTTTTCCAAGTGAAACGCGAGCATCTCGTCCACCGCATCAACGTATTTCGCAAAGCCGGCGGCATAATGCCCCGCCGCCGCATCCGCACGCATCGCATCCTCCGCGTACTGTCTCCCGTAGCCGCAGGAAATACGCTCCCGCATGATGCTGTCCGCGCCGATGATCTGTGTGTTCGTATACGTAATGACGAGCAGGAGGATCGTCCCGCCCGGTGTTCCTCCATAGTACTTTTCGATGACCGCATCCACATAGGCGTCCGGCGCCTGCCCGTGAATGCTCTTTTGCGTACCGACGACAATCCGTGCGCCGTATTTCTCCTCAAGTGCCGCGATCTTCTCCGCGAGCGCCTGCCGCTCTGTCTGCGAGAGCAGATGCGCCCGGTCGATCACGCTCGGCGTCGCAGCGAACGCTGCGCTTGCGGAAAAAAGCGTGCAAAAAAATATCGACAGCGCACTCATCACCTTTTGATAATTTCTCACGTGCTTCCCTCTCCATAAAAAACACACGATGAACCCTACGTCGACGAAGCGTTCGACGAAAATGACGACGCTAAGCGCGAAAATCCCACCCTGCCGCAGCCTAAGTGATGCGGTAGTTTCGATGCATAGCTAGGAATTGAGACGAACGCGAGGAAGGCGTAGATGAATCCTACGTCAACGAAGCGTTCGACGAA
>ERZ773003.1007-NODE-1007-length-18272-cov-3.829939_pt1 | contig 18272 bp, 18 predicted proteins | sample MGYA00580668_ERZ773003 | MGnify/ENA primary metagenome ERZ773003 (study PRJEB29015, sample SAMEA2738002) | human oral metagenome | biome: human oral; feature: human-associated habitat; material: dental | place: China | collected 2126 ... | reverse complement strand
AAAACAAAAGACATCTATGTGGCTCTTGCCCATACAGATGCCACTTACGAAGATTGTAAAAACGCTGTTGAAGCCGGTGCGAACATCTTCGTTCACACATACAACGGAATGCGCGGATTACATCACCGCGAACCAGGCGTTGTCGGTGCGGCACTCACATTGCCAAACGTATTCGACGAACTCATCTGCGACGGTCACCACGTCCACCCAGTGAGCGCAAGTATCGTTATGAAATGTTGCGGTCACGACCATGTAGCCCTTATTACAGACTGCATGCGTGCGGGTGGTATGGGCGAATGCGAATCGATGCTTGGTGAATTCCCTGTTATCGTAAAAGACGGTACAGCTCGCTTGAAAGACGGCGGTAGCCTTGCTGGAAGTATTTTGGAACTTATCCAAGGGGTTCAGAACGTTGTGAAATGGGGCATTGCGACTCCACACGAAGCTATTACAATGGCTAGCCTTGTTCCCGCAAAATCAGTCGGTATCGACGACGTTTGCGGACGCATTGATCCAGGGTACGCAGCAGACTTCATCGTATTAGACGATGATTTACAACTCAAAGCGACTTACTTAGATGGTAAGCCTTATTTCGAAGCAAAATAATCAAAAAGACAGTGAGTACGAGGCGTGAGAGTGCCCCAATCCATAACTTAAGGAGTGTTATTATGTCAAAATTAGTATTAACAAAAGGAAAATATGATCACTTAGTAAAACTTTCAAACAAAAACCATGTCATCGGTGCTTTAGCGATTGACCAACGTGGTTCATTGAAAAAAATGATTGCTGCAGGAAACCCAAATGTGAAAGGTGACGAAGGCATCATCCGCTTCAAAGAATTAATCTCTGAAGAATTAACAAAATACTCTTCTTCAATCCTTTTAGACCCTGAATACGGTCTCCCAGCTGCAAAATTACGCCACGAAGACTGCGGACTTTTAATCTCTTACGAAAAAACTGGTTACGATGCAACAGAAATCGGCCGCTTACCAGACTTACTTCCAATCTGGTCTGCAAAACGTATTAAAGAATTAGGCGCTGACGCTGTTAAAGTTCTTTTATACTATGATATTGACGAAGATCCAGCCATCAACGACATCAAACATGCATGGGTAGAACGTGTCGGTAGCGAATGTGTGGCAGAAGATATTCCATTCTTCTTAGAAATCGTTTCTTACGAAGCAAGTGACGACGATGTGAAATCAGCTGCATACGCTAAAGTGAAACCTCATAAAGTAAACGACGCAATGAAAGTCTTCTCTGACCCACGTTACAACGTTGATGTATTAAAAGTGGAAGTTCCAGTAAACATGAACTTCGTAGAAGGATACACTAAAGAAGGCGTTGAACCTGTGTATACTCGCGAAGAAGCGTTACGTTTATTCAAAGAACAATCTGAAATCACTCACTTACCATTCATCTTCTTAAGTGCTGGTGTTTCTGCTGAATTATTCCAAGAAACGCTACGCTTTGCGAAAGAAGCTGGTTCTACTTTCAATGGTGTGTTATGTGGTCGTGCAACATGGAAAGATTCTGTAGCTGTGTTTGCGACTGAAGGGGAAGAAGCTGGTCGTGCGTGGTTGGCAAGCCAAGGACGTAAGAATATTGAGGACCTTAACGTTGTTTTAGATGAAACTGCAACTCCATGGTTAGATCGCGCAGAAGTAAAATAATAAACATACTAAGTTAAGAGCGTTGCTCTTAAAACACCTAATGACCGCTGTGGTTTCTTTAAATCCTTGCGGATATCTTCATAGTAATAGTGATGAGGCACCGGCTCGAGCCTAAGGTCTCTCGCCTTTAAAGCCTCAAAGGGGACGTACGGAATTTTATTCCTACGTCCCCTTTGCACAGTGGTTGAATGGAACGAGCTTCGCTACATGTAACTCGCTCGTCCCTATTCAACTTTGTGGGGGAAAGAAAACGAAATGACCAAAATAGCACTACTATTTTGGTCATTTCTGTCTTTCTCCCTCGTTTTAATGCAAACTCCCATCACTATTACTATAGAATCCGCAAGGTTCCTCGAAACCACACCCAGTGTTGTTCGCAACGCTCTACTTTATTTACTTCTTCTAACCATGGATTGTAGAGAAAGGGTGATAGACGAAGCAGGCGCTGAGACAGGAGTAGGTTCTTCGAAACCACACTGGGTGTTGTAAGCAACGCTCCACTTGTTTACTTCTTCTAACCACGGTTTGCAGAGAAAGGGAGAGAGGCGAAGCAGGCGCTGAGATGGGAATCGATCCTTTGAAACCACACTGGGTGTTGTTTGCAACGCTCTTCTTTTTTACTTCTACTAACCGTGAGATGAAACAGGAGCAACAAAAAGAAAGCTAGGCAGATAGCCTAGCTTTCTTAATTTTTATAATTCTTCAATAACGACTGCGGTTCCGCTACAGGTGACCATAATCATGCCATCCATATACTCATAGTCCATTTTCACGCCTACTACAGCATTCGCTCCGATTTTTGCAGCTCTTTCTTCCATTTCTTGTAGAGCTTCTTCTCTAGCTTCTGAAAGTTCTCCTTCATAAGCTCTAGAGCGGCCTCCAAAGAAATTTCTTAGTCCAGCTGCGATATCTTTTATAGCATCAACACCTGCTACCACTTCACCAAAAACAATCCATTTATACTCAACAATTTGATACCCTTCGACCGTTTGCGTTGTAGTAATAATCATAGAAATTCCTCCTTTTGTTCTATCTTCATATTACTGCACTTGTGATAAAAAATCTATAGGAGAATGGTCCGATATATCATTCAAGCGGTCTGAATTTTTTTTACTTTTGAATGCTGTATTTTGTGCCTTCGAGGGATGCTTGTAATGCGTCGACGCTTGCGTCTCCTTCGACTGTAGCTACTTTGTTTTCTAAGCTGACTTCAACGTTTGTCACGCCTGGGACGTTTGAGAAGCGTTCTTTCACTGTGTTGGCACAGCCTTCGCATTTAATTCCTTCTAAATTATATTCTTTTTTCATCATAAATCTCTCCTTTATCATTATGCTTTCCAGCGTTTTAATCTTAGGGCGTTGAGGACAACGGATACGGAACTGAAGCTCATTGCGGCTCCGGCAATCATTGGGTTGAGGAGTGGTCCGCCAAAGAGGTGAAGAACTCCCATCGCAAATGGAATTCCGATAATGTTGTAGGCAAATGCCCAAAATAGATTTTCTTTAATATTACGGATGGTTGCACGGCTAAGTTTTAACATCGCTGGTACATCCATCAAGTCGCTCTTCATTAAGACGGCGTCTGCAGATTCGATGGCTACGTCTGTTCCGGTACCGATTGCGATACCGACTTGCGCTTGTGCAAGAGCTGGGGCATCATTGATACCATCCCCCACCATCGCCACAATATAGCCTTCTTCTTGCAATTTTGAGACATAATTCGCCTTATCTTGCGGTAAAACTTCACTAAATACGCGGTCAATCCCCACTTCAGCAGCAATCGCCTGTGCAGTTCGTTCGTGGTCCCCTGTCATCATGGCGACTTGAATGCCCATTTCGTGTAGGGTTTGGATGGCGCGCGCGCTGCTTTCTTTAACGGTATCCGCTACAACAATCAGCCCTTGTACGGCATCGTTATAGCCGATATAGAGCGGCGTTTTTCCTTGTTCGGCAAAATGATTGGCTTTGTCGTTCATCTCAACATTGGCAAGACCATTTTCGCGCATCCATTTTTCATTTCCAAGGAAGACGAGTGTTTCACCCACGTGGCCTTTAATCCCGAAACCAGGAATGGCTTCGAAGTTCGTCACTTCATCAAATGCAGCCCCTTGTTCTTTGGCTTTGGCAACAATTGCTTCGCCAAGAGGGTGTTCGGACGCTACTTCAAGGCTGGCAGCTAGGCGAATGAGGGCATCTGCATCGGTAGAATCGGCAGTGACCACATCTGTGACCACAGGAGTTCCGTTTGTAATCGTACCTGTTTTGTCGAAAACAACCATATTCACGTGGTTGGCTTCTTCCAACGCTTCCCCACTCTTAAGAAGGATTCCATTTTCGGCCCCTTTACCAGTCCCAACCATGATAGCAGTTGGTGTCGCAAGCCCTAACGCACATGGGCAGGCGATGACGAGCACTGAGATGGTAATCGTAAGGGCAAATACCCATGATTCTTGTCCAAGGAAATACCAAGCAAGTCCAGAAACAAGAGCCAAGACGATTACGATTGGAACGAATACTCCAGAAACCTTGTCGGCCAGTTTGGCAATCGGTGCTTTGGATCCTTGTGCTTGTTCGACTAACTGAATGATTTGAGAGAGAGCTGTGTCTTTCCCGATTTTTGTTGCTTTTAGAATAAAGGAACCTGTTTTATTTAAACTTGCCCCAATCACTTCATCGCCAACTGATTTCGATACTGGAATACTTTCCCCTGTTAACATCGATTCGTCAACAGTTGAGTTTCCTTCTGTCACGACGCCATCGACTGGAACTTTTTCACCCGGTTTGACACGAATGAGGTCGCCCACTTGCACTTCTTCTACAGGAACTTCTACTTCTTGTCCGTCGCGTAAAACCGTCGCCATTTTAGGAGCAAGGCCTACGAGCGTTTGAATCGCCATGGATGTTTTCCCTTTTGACACGTCTTCGAAGTATTTTCCAAGTGTGATTAAGGTTAAAATAACGCCGGCTGATTCGTAGTAAAGGTTCATCGCAAAATGCGCATGGCCTTCTAATACGTGGTACGTTCCGTAAAGGCTATAAAGGAACGCAGCGCTTGTTCCAAGTGCGACTAAGCTGTCCATGTTCGGATGTCCTTTAGACAAGGCCTTAAATCCATCCACGAAGAAACGACGTCCGACCCAGAGAATTGGGAGAACGAGCGCCAATTGAATCAACGCGTAGCTAACTGGACTTTGCATTGGGCTTAGAAAGGCTGGCATTGGAATTCCAACCATATCGGCCATTGCGATAAAGAGAAGTGGCACGGTGAAAATCGCTGAAATGGTTAGGTTTCGCTTCATTTCTCTTAAGTGCGCTTCTTTCTTTTCGTTCTTTTCTTCGAGTTCTTCTTCCACTGATTTGCCACGAGGACGAGCGCCGTATCCCACACCATCGACCACTTTGGCGATGTCTTCAGGGGTCACGCTATCGTTTGCTTCAACAGTCATGATCTCGGTCGCCAAGTTGACGCTAGCTTTATGAACGCCTGGAATTTTGCTAACAGCATTCTCGATCGTCATGGCACATGAAGCACAACTCATTCCTTCAATAATGTACTCTTTTTGTTTGCTCATTACTTTCACCGCTTTCGTTTACATTTGTAATTTACATTGTTAGTTTACACCTTTAATTTACAAATGTCAACAAGAAAGCTTAAAAAAATTTTTTGAATAAAAAAACTCAAGCCAACAGCGATTCTGCCAGCTTGAGTTTGGGTGTAATCTATTTAATTTGCTGAAGATAAAATTTCTTCTATCGTAGTTTCTCTCTCTTCGATTAAATCGTAAAAGCCAACATGAACACCCTCTTCATATAGCCAACATAAATCTGTCCCATACGGTGCTTCGAAAATCTCAAGCATTACTGGAGCAATCTCATAAATGGAATCGGCTCCTAGAATTTTGAAATTGGCTGCATCTGAAAGATACTCTTCATCATCTTCAATGGATAATAGATTCCATCCATTCAATGGTGGGGTTATAGATTGATCACGAAAAGTATATCGAATTGGCTTCCCCTCAAGAATATTGTTCGAAACAATAAAACCACCAAAATCACTATTATTAATCATTGTACTCCTCTATTCAATTAGGAATTAACAACATTGATGTAAAAATGAAGTTGGTTAACCTCTTAGTTTGCCGTTTTGGCCAAGGTTTTCGGCTTTAATTTCTTGAATAATGATATGAATGTGTTCTGTTGGAGCGCCAGTGTGTTTAGAGACCACTTCTGTCACTTCTTTGACAAGGGCTTCTTTTTGTTCACGGCTTCTTCCTTCGATCATTTCAACATGAATAAATGGCATGGTTGCGCCTCCCTTCGCTTTGAACTAATTAAGATAGTTGCTCTTTGGTTCTATTCTACTCCTAAATGGGAGAGAATACTAGGCGTGGTGCTGGAAAGGACTCACACCCTGTGTCTTCGGGTTCGAATCACACCCTGTGGAGTTGAATTCGGGCTCACAGGACTGACGTCCACTTCCTGATATGTCCGCACGACTCGTTCCGAGCCCCTTGCGGCATATCAGTCCAGTGGTTCAGTCCTGAGCGTTCGCCCTCATATCCTATACTTTTCTATTAAAATTTTCATGGTTTGGTTAGAAAACAGCACGGTTAGGATGGCTGTATTTAGTGGGAGCGAGATCATATTTTTCAGGATTCGCAGTGGCATGAAGACGGCGAAAGCTTTGCCTGTCATCATATACACCCATAGTGAATTCAATCCGAGGTTACAGACGATTGTGACGAGTAATACTGCAATCAAGATTTGCTCCCATCTGAGTGGTCTCTTATATAAGAAGTATCCGTAGATGAGTCCTCCGACTAGGGCTGTAAGTGTGTATCCGATGAAGAATTGTCCAGGCTCTCCGCGGAAGAAGTTCCCGAGGATATCGACTAGGATTCCCACAAGCGCCGCACGCCACGGTCCAAGCATGATCCCTGCAATGGCAGCTCCGATGAATCCGAAGCCAAGTTGTACGTAAACGCCGAATTTTATTGCTGGCAGCATTTCCATCACAAGACGAATGGCCAAGATTAGCGCCATCACTGTAATATCAAGTATTTGTTTTCTATTATATTTCTTTGTATTTTCCATATTAGCATCTCCTTTAATTGTAAAGAGTTGCTCCATTTAACTTCTTCTATTTCTAGTGTTGTTTAAATGCAGCGAATGCGACTAAATTACCGCAATGTTTCCATTTTCGTCCCAGTGGCAACATTCCATCCTCCGGGCACTTAACGCAATAAAGTCTACTCTGATTTTTAGGTTCTAGAAAATTTAGTTCCTACTTTCCATGAATCTCCTTTCTTACTCTTGGTAAGGATACCTTCTTCGTGTCCCAGCGTCAAGTCCTCTCTATTTTTAGGGCTTGTAAAATCGATGCTCATCGTCTTTTGAACGCTTTTGACTGAAAAAATATTTTCTAAAAAGATAAAATCCGAAAATATTGTTGATACCGTTTTCTACAATCTGTATAATTAGATAGTAAGATTGCCAAAGAAAGGATGCAACATGAGTAACGAACGTTTTTTAATGATAGAATCTGATATTAAGAATTTATCCTTCCGATTAGAGTCTATTACCAAATCCAAATACGATAGCGACTGGCATAGTACGCTACATACTCATCCCTTTACTGAACTTTTTTATGTTATTGACGGTAAGGGAGAATTTATTATTCAACATCAACGTTTTCCGGTTAAAGCCAATGATTTTGTCATTATTAATCCTCAGGTAGAACACACTGAAGTTTCTTCACCAGATTCTCCTCTAGAATACATTGTGGTGGGAATCCAAGGCCTGTCCTTCTCGAATTTAACACCTGTGGATCAAGGTGGCCATCCTTTTTCGTTCTTTAATTTACGAGATGAGCAAAAGGACATTTTACGCTACTTAAACGCGATGGTGCAAGAAGCCACGAATCAAGCGCTCAGTTATGATTTAGTTTGTCATAATCTGTTAGAAATCTTATTGATTAAAATTTTGAGACACCAGCATTTTGATTTGGAAGTCGGTGCTCATAGTAAAACGACAAAAGATATTGCTTTTATCAAACATTATTTAAAAACATACTACCGAGAAAGCATTCAGCTAGAAGCCTTAGCGTCAATGACCCACCTAAGCCGCTTCTATATTTCCCACAGTTTTAAAAAAGAAGTCGGCATGTCTCCAATGGAATACTTAATGACCATTCGTATCAAAGAAAGTAAAATTCTACTGCGGACAACGAATTATTCTATTTCTCAAGTGGCGGACATCGTTGGATTTACAACCCCCACTTACTTTTCAAAACAATTTAGAAAAATAACTGGAATTTCCCCAACGGATTACCGCGAGAAATATCAAAAGGAGTCCCAATGATACGAAAACCAAAGCGTGATGAACGCCGTCAAATCATCCCGCTCATCGAATTAATTATGCAAGATATGGAACTGCCGATTCTAGAACATACGAGTCCAGAAATGCTCTATGCGATGCTAGAAGAAGCCATGCTCGACGATCAGTTTCGCTACGGTTTGAGCCAAACCCTGGTCTATATCCATGAGGGAAAAGTGGCGGGGGCAATTTTTGGCTATCACGGACACTTAGAAGACACGATTGATGATCCATTCCACAGCTTATACGAGGCTTACAACATTGAGCATCAAATCCCACTCTATGAAGATAAGGAGACGATGCCAGGAGAATGGTACATTGATATTTTAGCGGTCTATCCCGAATATCGTCGCCATGGGATTGGTCGTAAATTATTAGTGGAAGTAGAGAACTTAGCGCGCCAGCAAGGGGCTACAAAAATCGCCCTCAACTGCGAAAAGGAGAATACAAAAGCCTACAAATTATATGAAAAACTAGGCTACACCCCAGAAAGTGAACGTGTCTTAAGCGGTCATCCGTATTATCATATGACAAAAACATTATAAAAAAATCCCTCTTCGGACGAAATCGTTCAAAGAGGAATTTGGTAAATTGTAACTTATATGTTACATTTTGCTTTTTCAAAACGAAAAGAGACTCGAAATTTCGAGTCTCTTATTTTTGCTTCTATGATTATTTTACAGAGGCTTGACGGAGGTTGATTGTACGTCCGAATGGAAGTACTTCGAATCCGTCTACGTTTTCAGCAAGTAAGTAGCTTTGGCTTGCTTGGTAAATTGGAGCGATAGCCACATCATCCATCACGATTTTTTCAGCCGCAATCATTTGTTTGTAACGTTCTGCTGGCTTCGTTGCGTATGTTGTTTTCACTTCAGCAACGGCTTTATCGTAGGCTTCGCTTGAGTAGTTCCCGAAGTTGATTCCTCCACCTGTTACGTATTGTTCTAAGAAGTTTACTGGATCTTGATAGTCAGGTGCCCATGTTCCGAAGAAGAAGTCGAAATCATCTGCACGTTGTAATTCAAGACGGTTTTTCAATGGCACTGATTTAATGTTCAATGTCACGCCTGGTAAGTTCTTTTGGATTTGCGCTTGTAAATATTCGCCAACCACTTTCGCACTACCTGCATCTGACGTTAATAAGGTCACTTCGATTGTGTCCATCCCTAATTCTTGTTTAGCAAGTGCTAATTCTTTTTGCGCTTCTTCGACATTGTAGGTGAGTAAGTCGCCACGGTCTTCCACATAATCTTTCCCCGTTTCTGGGTTTTCAGCAAATCCCTTTGGAACAAGACCATTTGAAACGATTGAGCCGTCTTTTAACACGTTGTTTACAAGAGCCGCTTTATCGTAAGCCATCGCAATCGCACGACGGAAGTGTTTGTTTCCTGTGATTTTGCGTTCTACGTTGAAATTCATGTACCCCATTGTTGCTTTTGGAATAGCGTGATACGTTGGTTGCGTTTTATATTGATCGACGAATTGTTCGCTGATTGTTGTGTATTGGACTTGTTTTCCGTCAAATAATTGAACAGAAGTCGCTACTTCTTTCGATACATTCACAGTAACGTTTTGTAATTGAACGTTTGCTGCATCCCAGTAACCGTCGTTCTTCACAAGTTTCCAAGAAAGTTCAGAACCTGTCCAGCCTTCTAATTTAAAAGGTCCATTCGTTACAATGGAGTCAGCAGTAGATCCATACCCTTCTCCTTTTTCAGTTGCCACTTTTTCAGATTGTGGTAAGAAACGAGAACCTGTTAATAATTTTGGTAAATATGGTGCAGGGTTTTCAAGGGTGATTTCTAGTGTTTTATCGTCGATTGCTTTAACACCTAGTTCTTCAACGCCTAATTCTCCCGTACGAATCTTTTTAGCATTTTTGAACACATCCGCTGATTGAGCTACATGCCCTTCTTTTGGATTCACTAATTTACGATACGTATATACAAAATCTCCGGCTGTTACTGGAGTACCGTCTGACCATTTAGCGTCACGTAGTTTAAATGTATAAACAAGACCATCCGCGCTCACAGTTGGTTCTTCTGCAGCCATTCCTAATTCAACTTTATTGTCTTTTGCGACACGATATAACCCTTCAAAAATTTGTCCTAACATATCAGAACTTGGCACATCATCATAGTCTGCACTATCCAATGTTGCTAATTCTCCAAATGTTGTAATCGTTAAACTTTGTTGATTATTTGCTGTCGTCGAAGTTGAATTGCCACCACATGCAGCCAAACCTAACGAAATTAACAGTGTTGTCATTAATAATTTGGTTGATTTTTTCATAACAATTCTCCTTTATTGGTAAAATACATCGCATTTCACGATAGCTACATGATAGCATGGAAAATAGAAAGCAAAAAATTTTCTGCTCATATCAAAAAATAACTCTAACTTTCATTCGTAGAACAAAATCCCTCCCTTTATGAACCTATATTCGTTCTTGCATTTCCTAAAAATCTAGTTTATGATAGATGTATTATAAACATATTATTTAAGAAGGGAACTTTATTTATGAAAGAAAATCGCAATCACGGATTTAAGCTGCGTCTTATTTTCGGAATCATTTTAATCGCCCTAGCTGGTGTTGTCTTATTCAGCTTAAATAAATCTACTCCAGAAGACTTAGAAAAAGCAGGAAAAGTGTTTGATGTCGCTCGAAGGGAAGACGGAGATACACAAGTGGTTAAGGTCACTCAAATTTCTAGTAATCCTGTGGCTACGGTCGATAGTGGAAAATCAAAACTGTATATTATTGAATATTTAAAAGAAGATAATACGTATGGAATTATCGGACTTGAAGTTCCTGCTGATTCAAAATTAGCTTCTGATTTAATTTCAAAAAATGATACTTTGCCAAATAATCCAGAATTAGTTAAAGTCACTGTCATCGATTCTTTCCGTAATAAAAAAGCCATTGAAGACTACGATTCTAAATTTACAGAAGTTTTGAATGATAATAATTTATTATCTGGTAATTCACAAACGGTTTACTATCTATCTACATCTGAATCATCTTCTTCAGCTCAAGGTGGCATGTATGTAGCAATTGGGCTTTCAGCAGCTGGACTTCTTTTCATTGGATTAGCTTTCCTAAAACGTAAGAAAGTAAATGCAGCTTACGATGAATTGTATGCAGCTTACCCAGAACTAAATGGTAACTTAGACTTAATGTTACAAAACGCAACTTATGCTGATGACGAAACACGAGTTTATATTTATAAAAATCACTTCTTTACAACGCTTAGCGGGTTAGAAGTTTATGATTTAACTCAAGCAAATCGTATTTATCATTATCAAATCAACCATAAACGTTATGGAATCACAACAAACCGCGATTCATATATCGTATTCTTAACCGATAATACAAGCTATAGAAACAAAAAGACAAAAATTCAAATTGTAAATATCGGTGAAGAAACCGATAACTTCTTACAACCTTTCTTCTTTGCAGCTCACCAAGAGTTCCCTAACTTAGAAGTTGGTTACGAAAAAAATAGACCGTTTTAATTTGGACTAAAAAGTCTCGCAAAATTGATAGGTCCCTCCTTTACTGGATATCCTAGTAAAGGGGGGGATTTTTTATTCAATGCTCTTTCATCCCAGTGAGTGAAACTTTAAACAAACCTTTGCACTTCAAACTATCTTATGATATATTATTTCTGTTATACATACCTATAAAAGGAGAATTATTATGACTGAAAAACGCAATACTCGTGGGATTATTTCACTAATCGTTTTGGGAGTTGTCTCATTTCTTATCGCTATTGGACTTGTAGGCTTCTTCTATTTCTTCCAAACTGCAGATAATTTGTATAAACAAGGAAATATCTTCGGTGTGAGTCCTATGAAAGACAATGCAACGACTTCTGTTAAAGTTACTGGATTTTTATCGGATCCTATTGGGAATATAGATGGAGGGACTCAATTATATTTAATCGAGTTTACTCGTAAAGATAGCGAAGATTACGGTTATACAAGTCTTGAGGTAAAAGAAGGCGATAAACTGATCGACGAACTCAAAGCTAAAAAAGATGACTTAGTCGACAATCCAGTCTATGTTCTCGCAAAAATCCGTAAATCGGATGCAGAAGGTGCCGTTATAGACTACTCGAGAACGTTCAAAGAAACGATTAAAGAAGATAAAGCTATTTCTCAGTTAGCTGAGACTGAATACTATGTTTCAGCTGATGAAGCGAATACCGAACGTCTCTATGCTTCGGCTGGAGCAGGTATTGCTGTGTTATTCGGTCTTGTATTCTTCTACTCAGCTTACGCCACTCGTAGAGGAGAAGATAAAGCGTATGGTGAACTTTATGCAGCTTATCCAGAATTGAATTATTCAATGGATACGGTATTAGAAAATGCCACTTATGTAGATAACCAATTAGGCATCATATTATACAAAAATCACCTTATTTCTACATTCAAAAATTTCCAAGTATATGATTTAACAAAAGCTGATCGCATTTACCATTATATCTACACACAAAAATCATATGGTATGACGGTAAGTCGTACTTCACAACTAATCATTTTAACCTCAGATAAATCTTATCGCAGAAAGAAAACTACTCTTCTCATTAAGAATGTGGGCGAAGACACCGATGACTTACTACAACCATTCTTCTATGCAGTAAGCCAAGAATTCCCAGAGGTTCTATTAGGATATGAAAATAAAAAGAGACCTTTCTAAATAAAAGGTCTACTGTTTCAAAAAAAACCCTTTTACTGGACTACCCAGTAAAGGGGGTTTTTCTCATTAAGAAAACTCTCCTCAAAGTAAAAGAAAAGAACCTCCTATTTGGAGATTCTTTTCCTTTACAATTAATCTACATAAGGTGTTTTTGTGCGGTTTAAGAATGCATAAGCTAAGCCAATTAAGATTCCTCCACCGATCCAGTTTCCAACAAATGATACTGCCCAATGACGGATAATATTGAGCCAATTTAAAGCATCAATTGAGTTTCCAACTGGTGAGAATTTCACGATAGAGAACGATGCAAAATTCGCTACTACGTGTTCATTTACTAAGTAAACAAACATGAAGATGGCTGAGATGACAATCCATAATTTAGCTTCTTCACTCTTGATTAAGATAAATGAAAGAATCGCTACGTTAACGAAGACATTTGCTAAAATACCTTCCAATAAAATCAGTTCGTTTGAACGAGACAATTTCAATTCAGCAACTTTTGCAATGAACTCATTTGCATTGATTCCGTTAAATGCTGAACTATTCGCGAATAACGCTCCTATAAACATGGCTCCAATTAAATTAAATAAAGTACAATAGAATAAAATAGCAATTGCTTTAGACCATTTAATATGTTTTTGGTACGCTCCAGCTGTTAAAAACATCATGTTCGAAGTCGCTAACTCTCCATTTAAAAATACAACATACACTAATCCCCAAGTGAAGATAAATGCAAAAGTAAATCTACTTAACGCAGGATTTAATCCAGCTATAATTTGTGCCGCATGGGCTCCTGCGGCTGTACTCATTGTTAAAAATGCTCCTGCAAACATTGAACGCAGTGCATAGCGCATTTTGCTTTCATCAAAAAGCGCTTCTTTTTTTTGACATGCTTTATTAAGTTTTGTATTGAACTCACTCGTGTGTTCCATAACATTCCTCCTAAAAATTAATTACACTTCAGTATACCATTTTTTTCACAAATGCAAAGCCTTTTCTATTGTTTTTGGCAAAAAATCCTTTACAAGTTTTATGAAGATTGTTAGAATGAGGGCTGATTAAAACAGTATAAAGGAGATTCTTATGAAAAAGATTATTGGAATTTTAACAGCGACTTTATTATTAACCGCATGTGGACAAGCCCCTGCAAATACGAACTCAACGACGACAAGTGTTGAAACGACTACAGCAGCCCAAACTACAAGTGTGACTCTCAACATTACAAAAGATGGACAAGCGATTGAAGGTAGCCCATTTACTCTCACTTTTAAAGAAGGAGATAATCTCCTAGATGTCATGAAAGCTCAATTAAAAATCGTCGAAAAAGACGGATTCATCTCTTCTATTAACGGAGTTGAACAAGTTCCATCTGAACAAAAATACTGGTTATTTGATGTAAATGGACAAATGAGTCCTGTTGGTGCAAAAGAAGTACTCCTCAAAGCTGGAGATGTCATCGACTGGAAATTAAACAAACTTCAATAATCTATGAAAATCTCGACTCAAAAGATCGCATTTATCGCAATGATGTCGGCGTTTTGCGTGATTGGTAGACTGGGAATGCTTGCCCTTCCGAACGTTCAGCCGATTACAGTCGTCGTCATTTGGATGACCTTAGAATTAGGATGGGGATACGGTGCTTCCATCAGTATCCTTTCCATTTTAATCTCGAATCTGCTCATTTCAATGGGACCGTGGACTCTTTATCAGATGATCAGTTTTTCAATTGTTTGTCTATGTGCGACCCTACTCTCTCCTTTATGGAAAAAAAGGGCTTGCTATCCTAAAGTAAGCTTTCTTATCTTCCCGATTTTTGCAGGATTGATGGGATATTTATATGGATTTATCATCTCGGGGATTTGGGTACTTTCAATGCCTGGTCTGAATTTTTGGATTTATTATGCCAACGGAATTCTATTTGATACTTATCATGCTCTTGGAAACATTGCCTTTTGGATATTACTGATTCCTATCTTTGAACGATTGAATCCCTTTGAAAAACTAAAAAAATAAAAGGAACAGAGTGGCTCTGTTCCTTTTTTATCCTTTAAGTTGATAATTAACAATATCTTTTTTCAATTGACGGATTGGATAAGGAGTATCTTTCATGATTTTCTTTGCCTGACATCCCGCATATCCTTGAAGAATATCTACTTTAGGAAGAACGACCCAATCAGACAATTTTTCTTCAGCTTCTCTCTTAGTAGCCTCCTCTTCCTGGTTATCGAGAATAAATACAAATCGATATTCTCTCTCATGACTCCATTCCTTAAATTTGGCGAAGGTTGCTTGGATGTAGAAATTCAAGTTTGAAAAAGAAAATCGATTACTGTGACTTCTTGTTTTGGGCCTTTGATCGATATATTCGACTTCCCCATAGACACATAATCCATCAAGAGCAACCCCTTGAATTTTATCGAGTAAGCTAGAGTAGGAATATTGTAATGCATAGCCTTCATGACTATTAGCATAATAGGACCACATTAATATATTATCGTATGCATGCGTGAAACAGAAAACTCTAAAAACATCCATCATCGTATTCCCATCCGCATAATAACAGTTACAATCAAAAGGATCATTAAACCACTTAGGATGGCTAAAGGACACATTGCCTTCTGCCACCTGATAAGCATTTTTCTCCACCGTTTCTTTCCCGTAGTATTTTACAAAATAGGTCTGCTCTTCTAAAATCTTCATTTCTGCTTTTTTGAAGTAGAACGTTACGTCCTCTTTAAACTCAACTCCACATTGTTTAATCAATTGCTCTGGAGCTAAAAATCCCAATCGAATATTGTTATTCAATGCGTCATTAAACACTTTATCCGCCTTTTCTACAGTAAATCCATTCGGAACTTTTGCGTTTGGATTTTGAATGAAGATTCTTTTTTGAGCCTCTAATGGAATATCGGGTGGATTCTTTTTAGAGAACTGTGGCTGTTTCAAAAGAGAGACCAGCTCCTGTTTATTAGTTAAGGTATTCAACAATAAAAAACAATTACTATCTGGATAGGACTCTTCCACCTTATAGTGAGTATGTGTCTGAAGAAAGGTTAATTTAGCAATTAAATAACGATACAATTCAATATCTTCTTTTAAGATAATTTTCAACCGAATCACCCCCGTATCAAAAGTATATCATTTATTCTCTTTTGTTTAAATATACCCGTTGAGTCAGGTAGGAATTGAGACGTAGGCTCAATCCGGTGCCCCATTATGACTATTATGAAGACATCCGAGGAATCTAACAGATAGACGTAAGTCTATTCCTTTTTGCACACAAAAAAGGAGGGGTTACCCCCTCCTTTTGTATTATTCATCATCTTCAATGCTGTCATCATTCTGGGCATCTTCAGCAAGAATCTGCTCGAGTTCTTCTTCAGAAAGCTTAGTAACATGAATTTTACGAATACGATCATTCTCGATTTCTGTCGGTTGTAACATGTACCCTTCGAATCTCACCTTCACTACCTCTTCATCATCTGGGAAGTAGCCAAGCTTCTCAATAATCGCACCCGCCATTGTGTCCACCTCATCAGACTCTAATGACGTTTGATAAATTTGATTGAAACGATCGAGCGACATTCCCGCATCAATTTCTGAGTTGTTTTCATCAATTTCTACGACTTCTTTTTCTTCTTCGTCGTACTCGTCTTCGATATCTCCGACGATTTCTTCAATCAAGTCTTCTAATGTAACAATCCCTTCAACACCGCCGTATTCATCTTTCAATACCGCCAAATGTTGACGTGTTTTTCTAAATTCTACTAATAAATCATCTACGAAAATTGTCGATGGTACAAATACTGGTTCATGCGCTAGGGCACGTAAATCAATATTGTCAAATCCTTGCTCTCTTGCAGCACGGAAGACATCTTTCACGTGAACGACCCCGATAACCGTATCTTTATCTTCTTCGTAAAGAGGAAGACGTGAATAGGAGCAATTCAAGATAATCTCTAGGTTCTCCGCTAACTCATCGTCGACATCAAGCATCAATGTATCCGTACGAGGAACCATCACTTCACGTGCAAGTTTTGTATCTAGAGAAAGTACCCCTTGCATCATCGCAAACTCGGAAATATCAATCGCCCCGTCATTACGGCTATTGGCAAGTAGAGACTTCATCTCGCTACGTGTTAATTTTTCTTCCACCTTTGTAAATTCAATCGGTGTCATTCGTTTTAATAATCCTGTTGAGAACGTCAAAATCCAAACGAATGGTTTTGAAATCTTTTTGACAAACAAAATAATTCCTGCAGTATGTAACGCAATTGGTTCTGCCACTTGTAATGCCACTTGTTTTGGATATAATTCCCCAAAAACTAAAGTGAGATAGGATAGAACAACCGTCACAATCACTAATGCTAATGCTTCTGCTCCAGGAATGTTTCCTAATAATGGTTGAATTCGTGAAGAGAAACTTGTTGCGGCAGACGCACTCGAGAAGAATCCTGCAAATGTAATCGCTACTTGAATCGTTGCAAGAAACTCATCCGAATTCTCTAATAGGCGCATTACTTTAATTGCTTTTTTATCTCCTTCTTGCGCTCTTTGTGCCATTTTTCCTTGATTAATGGACACAAACGCAATCTCCGCTGCAGCAAAAAATGCATTTAATGCAGTTAATAATACAATGATTAAGATCTGGACTCCCAACGAACTCCCATCTGAATCAGCTGTCATAATTTTGTTAACCCCTTTTAACTATAGATTTTACCCATTATTGAAAATGGTATAGAGATATCATATCAGTTTTTGATGAAAAATCAAGATTTAGTATTATTTTGTAATGGTTCTTTAATGTTAGAATCTTCATTTTATCGTTTTTCTTCTCTATCCATTCTCATTTTCTCATCATTTCTTCACTTTTCTAGTTACATTTCTCTCAAAAAATGGTACTATTATTAAGAAAGACATATATAGGAGGAATGAATATGTTATTAAAATCTCTTGTAGTTCCAAAAAAGAATCTAACGGTCGTTAAGGAATCGTGCACGTTAGAAGAAGCCATTACGATTTTAGAAGAATCAGGATATCGTTGTGTGCCTGTATTAGATGAAACAGAAACTTTCTTTAGAGGAAATATTTATAAAATGCACATTTATCGCCATAAAGCAAACGGCGGTAATATGAGCCTTCCTGTTACACATCTCATTAAGAATTCTACGAAATTTATTAGTGTAGATAGTTCTTTCTTCAAAGTATTCTTTACCATCAAAGAATTACCTTATATTGCTGTTTTAGATAAACAACAACGCTTTTACGGAATCTTGACACACAGCAGTCTCCTTGGCATGCTTCAAGAATCTTGGAACGTGAAAAATGGTTCATATGTATTGACTATTATTTCAGGCGGTGAAAAAGGAGCCCTTGCAAACATCTCTAAAGTGATTAACAAGTACGCTTCCATTGCCAACGTAATGACGATTGATACACAAAAAGATAAAAGCTTACGTCGCCTGTTGATTACATTACCTGCTGGTGTTTCAAAAGACAGCCTTCAACAAATCGTCGATGGC
>ERZ773003.1005-NODE-1005-length-18293-cov-10.024180_pt1 | contig 18293 bp, 19 predicted proteins | sample MGYA00580668_ERZ773003 | MGnify/ENA primary metagenome ERZ773003 (study PRJEB29015, sample SAMEA2738002) | human oral metagenome | biome: human oral; feature: human-associated habitat; material: dental | place: China | collected 2126 ... | reverse complement strand
TATAACAGACTCTTATTCAAGAAGAGAGTTCAAGACGAAGAAACTTCTGAATAATTAAACAAACAAAGACATATTCTCTACATTTAGGGGATATGTCTTTTTTCTATTATGAGACTGGAGAGTGCTATACTAAACATAGTGAGGTATAACAATGATTCATTTTTTATTAAGAGTTAGACAAGCAATCTTTAGTCCGATACAAAAGACACAGTTATATATGCAGCCAAGGATGATAAAAGATGAACATGCATTACTTGATCTTGTAGATGCTTTAAAAGAGAAACATCTAACACACTACATGATTGTAACTACACCAGGATTTATCAAAAGAGGAACTCTACAATCATTTTTTGAGGCATTAACGCAGAATGATATTCAGTATAGTATCTTTCATGATGTAAAACCTGATCCTGAGATTTCTGATGTAGAAAAACTCAAAGAGATATTTATCAAGGATGGATGCCAAGCGCTTATCGCAATTGGTGGAGGTTCGGCTATTGATTGTTCAAAGGCAGCACTTGCATGTGTACCAATGAAAAATCTAGATGTTAAAACAGTATTACATACAGGAAGGGTAAGTAAGCAGTTGCCTTTATTGATTGCTGTACCAACTACTGCTGGTACTGGTTCTGAAGTAACTGCAGGTGCTGTGATTACAGATCCAATCAAAAAACGTAAATATGCATTAAGTCATTTATTTTTAATTCCTAAGTATGCAGTGTTAGATGCTTCACTATTAACATCATTACCTGCTAAAATGACAGCCTATTCAGGGATGGATGCTCTGACACATGCTATTGAAGCGTATATAAATTGTTTTAATAATCGTAAGACCAATGAATATGCATTATGTGCAATCAAGTCCATTTTCCAATACTTAGTACCTAGCTTTGAAGATGGTTTGAATATGCAATATCGATTAGAACTATTGGAAGCTTCTTATAATGCGGGAGTAGCAATCTCCAATAACTATGTTGGTTATGTCCATGCGATAGCACATGGAATAGGTGGGATGTATCACTTACAACATGGAATGATTAACGCTATCATCTTACCGATTGTATTAGAAGAGTATGGTGGTGCAGTGGTTGGTAAGCTTGCAACGATTGCGGATGTAGTAGGTATCACTGGTGCTACTGACCAGGATAAGTCAAAGCAGTTTATCCAGAAACTAAAAGATCTAAATCAAATATTTTCTATTCCAACTTCAATTCCAGAAATTCAAGAGGAGGATATTCATTATCTTGCGACTGGTGCAGAGAAGGAGGGGAATCCTACTTATCCAACACCAGTCACTTGGAATGTTGCACAGTTTGAAAAAGTCATTCGTAAGATTAAACAGGGATATACAATCTAAGCAAAAAAAGGCTATGACACCATATAATGTCATAGCTATTTTAAATGATTAAGCACGTCCAGAATACTTACCATCAGCCGTAGAGATTTCAATTACTTCTCCTTCGTTGATGAATAATGGTACACGAACATTTAAACCAGTTTCTACAGTAGCATTCTTAGTAGCGGATGTTGCTGTGTTACCTTTAACTGCAACTTCACACTCTGTAACCTGTAGATTTACCTTATCTGGTAATTGAACACCTAAGATTTCTCCGTTGTAAACCTGAATGTTTACCATAGAAGATTCCTTTAGGAAGTTCTTTTCCCACTCTAAGCGGCTTGCTGGAATTTCAATCTGTTCATATGTTTCTGTATCCATGAAGATTAAGTTTGCACCATCGTTATAGAGATACTGCATTTCTCTCTTATCAATGAAAGCTTCTTCAACACGGTCAGAACCAATTAAGCTGAGTTCCTTTACAACACCTGTTCTTGGGTTCTTTACTTTAACAGCGACCTTCATCTTAGCCATAGCTGTCTTATTACGGTCAACTGTGATTGCTTGATATAAATCACCTTCCCAAACGAAGCACTGACCTGGTTTAATTTCTGTTGATTGAATCATGGTATTAACTCCTTTCAATTTCCGCATATAATTTTCTCTTAATATTGGCTTTTTTACAACCTTTTCAACTGAAAAAAGTAAATTATTTGTATTGTTGAACCAGTTTATATGAATATAAACTATCTTTTACTTTGACTAAATTTGAATTGATTGACCAATGATTTTTAAAAGTGATACATTAACATTACTAGTAAGGGGACCAACCATGAATTTTTTTGAGAAAGTATTTCGGTTTGGAATTATAGCGATAGGTTTAATCGTAGAAGTTATAATTGTACGTAATCTATTTTTATTCTTTACGGAACATTTTGTATGGATTGAAATGGTACTTCGTTTATTTAGTATATTACTTGTTATGTATATTATTAATAATTCACGGCATCTATCGGCGGACATGTTGTGGGTTTTATTGATTATTTTATTCCCAATTCCAGGTACCGCATTATTCTTGCTGTTGGGTGCAAATTTAATTACCTCAAAAACTTTTTTGGAGCTTATTAAGAATACAGTTGAGTCTAAGAAATATTTTGTGCAAGATGAAATAGTTTTGGAGGAGATGGAAGAAATTGCACCACATATGAAGGGAGATTTTTATTACTTATCTAAGACAGAAGGATATCCAATCTATCGTAATTCAAATTTTGATTACTATGCTTTAGGTGACCTTGGCTATCCTGTTATGTTAGAGGAAATGAAGAAGGCAGAGAGCTTTATCTTCTTAGAGTACTTTACAATTGAGAAGGGTAAACTTTGGGAATGCATGCATACTATTCTAAAAGAGAAAGTGGCACAAGGCTTAGATGTACGTGTTATGTATGATGATATGGGAACCATTCATTCTCTTCCACCAAATTACGCAAATATGCTAGAGAGTGAAGGAATTAAGTGTGTTCGTTATAACAAGATTAATCCATTTCTTGGCGTAGTTATGAATCATCGTGATCATCGTAAAATTATGGTAATTGATGGTAAAGTAGCATTCTCTGGTGGAATGAATTTAGCAGATGAATATATTAATCAAAAGATGGTATTTGGTCATTGGAAAGATAATGTCATTCGTGTTAAAGGGGAGGCTGTTTGGTCATATACTGTACTCTTTCTAGCGAATTGGAATGCGATTCGTAAGACAGATGATGATTATACTGTTTTCAAAGTTGATGCCAAGATGGAAAATACAGATGGTTATATTTCACCATATGGTGAAACTCCATTTGATGGAGAAAATACCGGTCAGAATGTCTATATGAATATACTGAATCGTGCCAATAACTATGTATATATTTGCACACCATATCTGATTATCGATACAGAATTAGAGAATGCTTTAATCTTAGCCGCAAAGCGCGGTGTTGATGTCAGGATTATTACACCAGGCATCCCCGATAAGAAGATGGTTTGGAATATTACAAGATCGTTCTATCGGAATTTGATAGATGGTGGTGTAAAAATCTATGAATATTCGCCAGGATTTATACATGGAAAAGTATTTGTAAGTGACGATATTGTAGCAACAGTTGGTACAATCAACCTTGATTATCGTTCACTATATTTACACTTTGAGAATGGTACATATCTCTATGGTTCTAAGAAGGTATTAGATATACGTGATGATATGTTAGATACCTTCAGTAAATCACACCAGATTCAAAAGGGTGAAATCAAGGATGGTATTTTACATAGATTGTTTGTTGGCTTTACAAAGTTATTTGCACCATTATTATAAAAATAGAATGAAGATGCTAGAAATCTTAAGCATCTTCATTTTTATCAATCATATATGTTGATTCAGTTGACTGTGTAAGTGTTTCTGATTCGTCTGGTTTTATTTCTACATACTTTTTGAAGTAATACAATGCATGTGCATAATATGCACAGAATAATCTGTATTGCGTAAGAATCGATACAAGAAGTATAGCTATAAACATTGCGGTAAATAATGGCATCATTGATTTAGGAAGTGTAATTAGAGCACTAGGATTATCCAATGTAACTAGTGGTACAAGTAAAGCCCCACCAAAGATAGTTCTTAGAATATAAAAGAAGATGCCGATGGTAAAGAGTAGAGCAGCTAAGCAGATCCACATATAGTGAATGTCTATCTTTATCATATCTGTTAATGAATCAATGGCTTCTTTGATACTACTTCTAATTCCGTCTTGATATGCATGTGTTGGATAAGTATAAATCGAAAAAGCAATAAATATTGTTAGATAGTAAAGTGCTAACTTTAGAATCACCAATAAAATTGTATTGGAAATGTTATGCGTAAATAAATTATCTAGAAATGCGATAAAAGCGGAGATACATAAGATAATCAACCATTTTTCTCTTAAAGGTTCAAATAAATCAATTAGTTTTGTATAAGAACCCTGTATGATTCGGAAAATCTGCATAAGGATTAGAAATGTAAAAAACTGCATTATAATTGAACAACTAAATGATAGAAGGAAGCTTGTATGTGCTGCTTCAGTAAAGCTAAAAGGATTTATAGTACCAGCTAAAATCATCTGAATGGACGGTAATTCAGGTAGGGTAGTCAATAATAATTGTAAAAACAAATACAAAATAAAGTATTTCATAAAACTCTTTTTACTCATCCGATAAACATCATTATAAAATTTATTATCCACAAACATATTTTTATCCTCACTTTCTATCAATTATGAAATATGTATGAACCGAGATGTTATCTCTATACAAATTGTATCACTAAGGTATTGCTAATGATAAATACAATTTTATAAAATTTAAGTTTAATTGAATATTCAAATAAATGAATATTCATTCTATAATGTTTATAGGAGTTAAACTATGAACTATAATAATCAACTAATGAGTAAAAACGGACTTGCGGTATTGAGTCTAGCAAAAGCACTTCTAAAATACAAAGTAGGAGATCGCACGCCAACTGTTACAGAGCTAAGTGAGAAATTGAATATTTCTAGAGGAACTGCACAATCTGCAATTAAAACACTACAGAATAATAATGCAATTCACATTATGAGTAAGGGGCATTTAGGATCTTATGTTATCGAAAAGAATGACAAGATTCTACTTGAACTTGCTGGAATCAATTTACTAGTTGGTGCTATGCCTTTACCATACTCTAGAAAGTATGAGGGGTTAGCGACTGGCATTATTACCACAATGGAAAATAAACATGGAATTCCAATGACACTTTCTTATATGAGAGGTGCGAAGAATCGAATTGCGATGGTATTAGAGAATCGCTATAATTTCGCAGTTGTTTCAAAATATGCAGCAAAAGAATTCTTAGATGCACATAAGGGACAAATTGATATTGTATGTGAATTTGGAGAGGGGACATATTGTTCATCACACGTAATTGTATTCCATGATCCTCATGCCAAAGAAATTCAAGATGGTATGCGTGTAGGGATTGATCGAGATTCGATTGATCAAAGTGATATGACAAAGCGTGCATGTGGAATGAAGAAAGTTGAATTCATCCCTGTAGAATCAAATAATCTATTGCGTTTAGTTCAAAATGGAGAAATTGATGCGGCAGTATGGAATGAAGATGAAATTATCGATAAGATGTCAAATATGAATTATATAAAACTATCTGTCGAAGACAAGGTGGATACTAATGCGGTTATTATTACCAATAGCGCTACGCCAGAAATGACAGACTTACTAAAGCATATGATTGATATTGAAGCAATTTTAAAAATGCAAAAAATAGTTAATGATGGCAAGATGACACCTCGATATTAGAAAAGGATACTATGCGACAAGTGGATCATAAAATAAGAGAAGATAAAAATTTTCGTGATTTAAGTGGCTATAAAACTGTAGATGGGAAAAGAATTAAACCTCGCTTAATATATCGCAGTTGTTATTTGGGATGGATGAACCGCGATGAATTAAAACATCTTCAAGATTTAGGTATTAAAACTGTACTAGACTTGCGTACTTCTTATGAAGCGTATGAAGAACCAGATCCTCTCATTGATGGAATTGTTAATTATCGTGTCAGCGGCATGCGTGATCGTAATGGCGAGGGAGTAGATTTTTCTTCATATGGTATTCATAAGATGATCATTGCAGATGATAGTGACGAAGAAACACTACATAAGCATATGGCAGAACTATATAGGAATATGATGTTTAAGAATGAAGGATTTATGTTTATTCTTGAAATGATTAAACAAAATATAGAATTTCCACTGTTATTTCATTGTGCAACAGGGAAAGATAGAACAGGGGCTATCGCAGTTTTGTTATATTTACTGCTAGGTGTATCAAAAGAAGATATTATGGAAGACTATCTTCTATCAAATCAGGCTTACCGCGCACGGATAGAATTAGCGTTAGAAAAAAATAAGGTTGCAATTCAAAAGAATCCATCACTTAAACGAAATATCATGATGGAAGCAGGTGTTGATGAACAAATGGGTAGGGAAATGATAGATGGTATTTTAGATATATACCCAAACTATGAAGAATTCTTTTTGAAAGAATATGGTATCGATGCAAACATGCGGGAATATGTATGTAATATGTTTATTGAATAATTGTATTGACTCTGAAAGCGATTATAGGTATTATTGAAATATCAATATACAATATTCTGTATAATGGAGATAAGATGTTAAAAGATAGGATTGAAATATTAAGATCAGCAGCGGTTATCAATGATGATGTTGCACAATATGTAAACAAAGTCATAGATACATTACAGGAGTATGAGTTTGATGAATCAAAAATGGAGATGTTCACTACACATCTAGCGATGGCGGTACAACGGATTATGGTAAGTGGATCAGTAGAGCAACTTGATGATTCAATTTGGAGTGAAGTACAAGCATTTGATACATTTAATGAAGCGAAAAAAGTATATACAAATATAACTAGTGATACACCTGTACAGATCCCAGAAAGTGAAGAGAAGTTCTTGTTAATGCATTTATGCAATTTACTTCAAAAAGAGTGTTAGAAGGAGATTTTTATTTATGAAAATTGTTGTTGGAGGACAAATTAACAAGCAAGAGATTCATGACTATATCCAAAAATATTTTGGTGAAGGCAATGTAGAACTTGCAGTAAAGAATGATTTAGATGCTGTTATAGCAATGAAAGCTGGGCAGTTTGATTACTACATTGGGGCTTGTAATACTGGCGGTGGTGGTGCATTAGCAATGGCAATAGCTTTACTTGGAGCAAATGCTTGTAAAACTATCTCCATGCCTGGAAAGCTTTTGCCAGATGAAGAAATTGTACAAGCAGTTAATGAAGGTAAAATTGCCTTTGGATTTACATCCCAGCATATGGAACAAGTTTTACCAGTTTGGTTAAAAGCTATTCAAGTAAAGAATAGCTAAGATATACCTAATTAAATGAAAGGGGATAATTATAATGAGGTATTTAGTTTTAGCCGCTATCGGTGCATTAGCATCTATTTTAGCGAACAGAGGTATTGCGGTATTCAATGATGGATTCCGCCCAATCGTTCCACAGTTCTATGATGGACAAATTTCAAGAAAAGAATTAGCGACAATGAGTTTTGCAATTAGTTTTGGTTTAGTAATTGGATTTGCTATTCCAACATCAATTGCAGCATCTATTATCTTAATTCACTGCATCTTACTAACAACAGATATTATTGGTACATTCTGTCCTGACTCTCTTGTTGGTACAGTAATTGCTGGGGTAGTTGGTGCTGCATATGGTGTTGCTATTCTATTAGGTTTAGAGTCAATTGTTAACTTATTTGGCTCTCTACCATTTAACTTCTTAGCCAACTTAGGATCAGTTTCTTCATTCGTTACTGCAGCATTTGCTATTTTTCCATCAGTTGCGGTTGGCTACCAACATGGCTTCAAGAAGGGTGCTATTGCTGGCTTGATTACATTAGTTGTTTACCTATTAACAGTTAAGTTTGGCAAGTTTGCTCTTGGTGATGCAAAGGTTGCGTTAAACGGTTTTGGTATGGCTATGCTTGCAGGTATGGTATGCTTACTTGCATTTGCTACAGGTGTTAAAGGCACAGGTGATGCAAATAGTTCATTAGTAACTACATTTGGTGACAAGGTTAAGAGAATTCGTGCTAACTGGTGGTTATTAGCTATCATGGGTGGCTTAGTTGCTATGGCTACATCTTTAGGTATTGTTGCAGGTGACCCAATTTCTCTAGGACTTGTTTCTGAAGGGTCATGGGCTGAGGCAGCCATGGTCGCATTAGCGCGTGCGATCGGATTTGTTCCACTAGTATTCACAACAGCTATCGTTACTGGTGTATACGGACCTGCAGGTTCTACATTTGTATTTGTTGTAGGTTTATTATTACATGGCAATCCATTTGTAGCAGTTATTGTTGGTGCTGTTGTTATGGTAGTTGAACTTGCATTAATTAACGTATTTGCAAAGGGTATGGATAAGTTCCCGGGCATGAAGGATATGGGTGAACACATCCGTACATCTATGAATAAGGTTCTTGAGGTTGCATTAACAGTTGGTGGTGTGGTAGCAGCAGAAGCAATGGCAGCTAAATTTGTAGGTATTACAGGATTCGGTGCATTATTTGTTGTAGGCTGCTTACTATTAAACCGTATTTCTAAGAAGCCTATTGTTGAATTAGCAGTTGGACCTGTAGCATGCATTGTATTTGGTATCTTACTAAATATCTTATTGGTACTTCAATTGATTGCATTAGCACCAGTTGCATGAATTAGTATGCATAGTGCGGTACGGGTGGATTTGCCGCGTACCGCACTTTTCACTTTATGAAAAGAGAGAGAAGATTATGAAAGTAGAAGAAATGGAACGTTTAGCAAACTTGAATCCTTTTACTTCGGTTGTACATTCATTTCCGGTTTATGAAGGAGATGGCTTACTGCTAGGTGTAAAAAATGATTTTCATATTCATTCTTCTTTTATTCAAAGCTTGGTAGATTCGAGAAATTATCAACTTCATACAATTGATGTGATGGCTAAAGGTGGAAGAGCAATTGATTTACAACTCATGAATCCAATTACTGGAAACTATATGAGTGGTTCTTCTTCTGGGACAGCAATTAATGTATTTCTGGGTATGAATGACATAGGAATTGGATCTGATGGTGGTGGGTCAGTACTTGCACCAGCAATGAGTCTGAATCTATTTGGATTTATTTCCTATCTTATCGATAAAGAAAATATGAATCTATCTTCAAAAGTATCAACAGATCTCATTAGATTTCGTCCTTCACTTGGTTATATTGCGAAAGATTTCAATGTATTGAAAGATATAATTAAGGTAACACTACCATTAGAAGAAGGTAGTTCAGTTCATAAAATTGTTATTTCATCTACAGACACCAGTATCTATCCATTTGAAGTAGAAAGCATTAAATTTCCAGATATATACGGCGATAGAAAAGAAAATATACACTTTTTAGAACAAGTATTACCTACAATAGATTTTCTTATCTCCAAAGAAGGCCCAGTAGATGTGGATGGATTTGGAGACAGTGTCTTTGGGCACTTTGATGAAAGGACAAAGCAAATTCAAAGAAAAGCTCAGAAAGGCTTATTGCGTGTAGCGAATATGGTTGGTGCTACAGCGATTAGTATTCCAACAAATGAACTTGGTGTTAGTTATCTTGGAATCTGTGAGTCAGTTCCATCTAAGATTCAATTTATGATAGGAAAGATGGAACAATTGGTTATTCCTCAGGATGAACTGATTGAACGTTATTTTAGAGATCCAGCAACATGGTTTCGGAAAGGTTATGGTGAAGAAATATGAAATATCAAAATATTACATACTCACATGAGCATCCTCGGATTGATTTATCAGTAGGCAAAAATGATCCTGATTGTTTATTAAATGGGTATTTAGATTGTATAGATGAGCTAAAAGATATCCGTGCAAAAGGAGTAACACGTTGGGTAGATTGTTCTAATCATGGCATCGGTGTAGATTGGCAGAATAATAAAAAAATATTTGAGGAAGTGGGGATTGAAATTATCAATTCTACAGGTTTTTATAAGACACCATTTATGCCGGATTACGTAAGTACTGCAAGTGTAGAAGAACTAGCGCAAATCATGCTAGAAGATATTGCAAAAGGTGCAAAGGTAATTGGTGAAATAGGAACGAGTAAAAATGAATGGACAAATGATGAACATAAGGTCTTTGAAGCAACAGTGATTGCTCAAAAGAAAACCAACGTAGTCATTATTACACATACAACTTTAGGAACCCTCATCAGGGAACAAGTAGATTTCTTTTTAGAAAATGGAATTAATCCAAAGAAGGTTATTATTTCTCACGTTGCACTATCAAATGATTTAGATGCAATTCGCTATGCTTTACAGAAGGGGTTTAATGTTGCGTTTGATACGATTGGTAAGACAAAGTATTTACCTGATGAAACACGTGTTCAGTTTATGAAAACACTTATTCAAGAAGGATATATGCACCAATTGTTAATGTCTATGGATATTACAAGACAGAGTCATTTAAAAAAGAATGGTGGAGTAGGATATGCATACTTGCTAGATACATTCATCCCTATGCTTGAACAAGCTGGAATATCTGAGGATACGATTACTACAATTACATCAAAGAATTTTACTGAGATTTTGGAGGCATAACAATGAAAACATATCCATTAGAATCAATTTCATTAGAAGAAGCCAAGCAAAAACAGTTTCAACTAATTGATGCGATTACAAAAGAATTTCAAGGGAAGGAATTTCTTTCTGCCGGAGATTTTGGTGTAGTACCTGGTTTAAATAAACCAGTATATGCTGAAAAGGTTGAAAGAGTCATTGCGAATTTCTTTCATGCTGAGAAGGCGCTGTTATTAATTGGTTCTGGTACAGGTGCTATTCGTAGTGGGCTTCAAGCCATGGCGTCTGCAAATGAAGAAATCTTAGTACATACTTCTCCAATATATCCAACTACTGAAGTTAGTTTTTCATCTATGGGATTAATTCCAGTCAGGGCTAACTTTAACGATTTGGAAGATATCAAGCATGTTCTAGAGGAACATCAGAATATTCGTACTGCTCTTGTTCAATACACACGTCAAGCGATTGATGATTCTTATGATATGGAAGAAGTGCTTCAAACAATCAAATCCATAAGAGATATTCAAATCATCACAGATGATAATTATGCAGTAATGAAGGTACATAAAATTGGTGTTGAATTAGGTGCTGACTTATCTGCTTTCTCTTGTTTTAAACTATTAGGACCAGAGGGAGTTGGAGTTGTCGTTGGTAAAGCATCTATAGTAGATGCAATTGAAAAGATGAATTACTCTGGTGGTTCAAAAGTTCAGGGTTGGCAAGCAATGGAAGTGTTACGAGGTTTTACCTATGCACCTGTAGCACTAGCGATTCAAGCGGAAGTAAATGAGGAGCTTGTAAGACGTTTAAACAATCATGAAGTTGAAGGTGTAAAAGAAGCATTCTTAGCAAATGCACAATCAAAAGTATTATTGGTTGAATTTGAAGATGATATCGCAAAAGCAGTATTAGAAGAAGCGGAGAAGCTAGGTGGATTACCAAATCCGGTTGGTGCTGAATCCAAATATGAAGCAGTTCCTATGTTTTATCGTGTATCCGGAACATTTAGAAAAGCAGATCCAACACTAGAAGAAAGAATGATTCGTATCAATCCAAATCGAAGTGGAGCAGATACGATTATACGTATTCTAAAAGAGAGTATTAGAAAGGCGAAAGATGTTTCTAGATAAGTTATGTAAGACAAATCCAAATCTTATTCAAACAGCTGTGCATATGCATCAACAGGAACAGATTATGCCTGATACATATGTTGTGGATGTTGATCAATTTTTAGAGAATGCAAAAGCGATTTTACAAAAAGCAAATGAACAAAATATCGAACTTTATTACATGCTAAAACAAATTGGACGTAATCCATATTTAGCAAAGGAATTAGAAAAGATTGGTTATAAAGGAGCAGTTGTAGTTGATTTTAAAGAAGCAGAAGTGATGATGAAAAATCAACTACACATTGCACATGCAGGACATTTGGTACAGATTCCATCAATGATGGTAAATCGGTTGGTAGCGTATGGTTGTGACTATATCACTGTGTATTCGTATGAAAAACTAGTTGAAGTGAATGAAGCGGCTAAAAAGATTGGTATGATTCAAAAGGTCTGTGTACGTGTCATTGGTGAAAATGATCGAATTTATAGTGGACAGACAGCAGGCTTTTATTTAAACCAATTAGAAGAACTTGTACAAAAGTCAAAAGACTTAACACATATTGAACTTGCAGGTGTCGATAATTTTCCGTGCTTTTTATATGATGAAGCAACAAAAGAGATTAAAGCACAAGAAAATCTACATACAGTCCTAAAGGCAAGAAAGATTTTGGAAGCCCTAGGTTGTCATATTCAAAATGTCAACGCACCTTCAGCCACATGCGTGCATACATTAGAACTGATGAAACAATACCCTGATATTACATCTGCTGAACCAGGTCATGGTCTTTCGGGTACGACTCCGTATCACATTAATCATGATACAGTAGAAATTCCAAGTATTTTATATCTTTCGGAAGTAAGTCACGTATTAGATAATCATGCATACATCTATGGTGGTGGATATTATAGACGTGGTCATATTCAAAATGCGTTGGTTGGTGCTTCTTATGAAGAACTAGAGAAGGATGGTGTTATTCTTCCGGATATGGATTCCATTGATTATCATTTTGGATTGGAGAATCCACATAATATCGGTGATAGTGCTATATTATGTTTCCGTTATCAGATATTTGTAACACGTAGTGATGTGTGTCTAATTAAGGGAATTCAATCAGGAACTCCTGAGATTGTAGGTGTATATGATAGTTTAGGAGGCAAGAAATGAAAAAGAGATTCATTATTATTGTCTTAGATGGTTTTGGAATTGGAGCGATGCATGATGCTGCGCAAGCTAGAGCAGGTGATGAAAAGGCGAATACACTAGCTTCTATACTTGATGAATTTCCAGACTTAAAACTACCTACACTAGAAAAGTTAGGATTGATGAATGCATTTGGGAGAGAAAGTAATTGCATGAAGTTTCAACCTAAAGCAAACTTTGGTAGAAGTGAGTTAATGCATCAAGGTGCAGATACATTCATGGGACACCAAGAAATCATGGGAACCAAACCAAAGAAACCACAGTTTGTTCCTTTCCAAGAGAAAGTAGATGAAGTTGCGAAGCATCTTAAAGATGTAGGACACAAGGTTGAAATTATTAACCGAAATGGTCTTCGTTACGTCGTTGTAGATGATTATGCTACAGTTGCGGATAACTTAGAAGCAGATCTAGGTATGTGCTATAACGTAACAGCACCACTCGATTACATGCCATTTGAAAAAGAGTACGCAATTGCAAAGTTAGTTCGTGAAGTTTCTACGGTAGGTCGTGTAATTGTGTTCGGTGGAACTGGTAATACAATGCAGGATTTATATAATGCTGAAGAGATTCGCGAAGGAAAGTACATTGGGATCGCTTCAGCTAAATCAAAGTCGTACGACCAAGGTTATCAATGTCTTCATCTAGGTTATGGTGTGGATAAAGAAGTACAAGCACCTACAATACTAACCAAGAGTGGCATCCCATGTACGCTTATTGGAAAGGTTGCAGATATTGTCGCTAATGATTTAGGGAAGTCCATTTCATGTGTTCCTACACCAGAAGTTATGGAAATCACTTTGAATGCTATTCTTGAAATGGAACAAGGATTTATCTGTACAAATGTACAAGAGACAGATTTGGCAGGACATGCGCAAAACGCAGCTCGATATGTTGAAGTATTGAAACAAGCAGATGAAGGACTAGCAAAGATTCTCCCCCATCTAACTGAGAATGATATTTTGATTGTCCAAGCAGACCATGGCAATGATCCGAACATTGGACATTCTAAACATACAAGAGAATGTGTTCCACTTCTAATCTATCGCAAAGGATTAGAAGGAGTACAAGTAGGTACGCGTAAAACAATGTCTGACATGGGTGCTAGCTGTTGTGATTACTTTAATGTAGAAGCACCACAAAACGGTGGGTCCTTCATTGAACTCATTGGTGGAAAGAAATAGGATTTTATCCTATTAAATTAAATACCTTACTATTTAATAGTCTTTATATTAGAATAGTAGGGTATTTTGTTATTCATGAGGTAAACTATGTCATTATTTACGCAGATGATACAACTACAGATGCAAATCTTATTGATGCTAGGCATCGGCTTTTTCTTGCGTAAAAAGGAAATTGTAACAGCGGAAATTCGAAAAGGATTATCTGCGCTATTAATCAATGTAGTTTTGCCATGTACAGTGATTCTGTCTTTTATGAATGATTCAATTGTAAATTCAGACTTATTAATGACTTGTTTATTGGCTGTTGTAATATCTGCAATTATTCAGACAGTATCTATCATTGCTAGTAAGTTCCTTTTTAACAGATATGAAAAGATGGATGCCAATGTATTAACCTATGGCATGATTGTTTCTAATTCAGCATTTATTGGTATTCCAATTATTCAAAGTATCTATGGTAGTGAAGCAGTCATGTTTGCCTCTGTATTCCAAATTCCAATTATTGTAACGATGTGGACAATAGGTTTAGCATTATTTAAACCAATTGATCACAAACATGCATTGAAGTCTGTGATTAGAAATCCATCTGTAGTTGCAGTATTGATTGGATTTATAATTATGCTTACTGGTATCAAGTTTCCAATATTTATTACGAAAACAATTAGCAGTATTGCGTCGTGTACTACAGCAATCTCTATGTTTGTAGTTGGATCAATCTTAGCAGATATTGAGTGGAATAACCTATTAGATAAGAAGGTCTTATTCTTCTGTTCTATACGTTTAATTGCGTATCCTTTCATTGTGTTTATTGCATTAACATTCGCGAATGCTCCTACATTGATTAAGGCTATTGCGGTTATTATGACCGGAATGCCAGCAGGATCTACAGCAGCAATTCTTACGGAGCAGTATGGATGTGATGCCAAGTTTGCGGCAAAGCTAATTCTAGTATCAACAGCATTATCAGTGATTACAATTCCAATTTTATGTTTAGGGTTATAACAATGTAGTAAAATTGTCTCATCAGTAACTATTATTACTAGACGATGACAGTATTACAGTTACAGAGAGGGTAATATGAATAAACATCATAATCAGTATCTTGGAGCAATCATTGGACATGCAGTTGGAGATGCAATGGGATTTCCTACAGAATTCTCAAAAAGGGAAGAACTACTAAACAATCCCGTTCTTGAAATGATTGATAGTCCAGATGTAGGGCAACCAGCGGGATCTTGGTCAGATGATACTGCAATGGAAATTGTAACAATCGATTCTTTTATTCAAAAGAAATGTTTTGATTACAAAGACATTATGGATAAATGGGTGAAGTGGATAAGCAAATCAGAATACACACCAACTGGTGTGGCTTTTGATATAGGTAGAACATGTTTGAAAGCGATAAAAAAATATTGTAATGGAACAGCACCATTACAATGTGGTGCTACATCTATGAATGAAAATGGGAATGGTTCACTCATGAGAATCTTGCCGGTTGCTCTGTATGCATATTCGAAGAATCTTGATGATATATCAATTCGTAAATTAACAAATGAAGTATCTTCTTTAACCCATGCGCATGAAGTTAGTAGATTAGGTTGCTATATCTATGTACAGTTTATAATCTGTTTATTAAAAGGATACACAAAAGAAGATGCATATAAACATATTCGGAATCTAGACTATAGTTCATATGATATGAATTCTATTAATCTTTATACAAGGATTTTAAACGAACGAATAAAAAGTCAAATAATTGATGGTATTAAATCCTCCGGATATACATTGATACTTTAGAGTGTGTAATGTGGATTTTTATGAATGCGCAGCACTATAAAGAAGCTATCATTGCTTCAACAAATATTGGTGGAGATACTGATACCATAGGAGCAATCGTAGGCTCAATGGCTGGTATTTATTATGGATTTGAAAGCATTCCATCTAACTGGTTAGATAAACTTCAAAGAAAAGAATATCTAATGGAACTTGCAAGCGAGTTTGAAAGATGTATCAAGGAATAAGGAACTAAACTAATAATTTAAATGAGGTCTTATATGAAAGAAATTATTCAAAAGAAGTTAGAAGAAATTGAGAAGCAGGAACACGTTAAAATTATTTTGGCGGTTGAATCTGGAAGTAGAGCTTGGGGTTTTGACTCTGCCGATAGTGATTACGATGTAAGATTTCTCTATGTCCGTGAGCCTGAAATGTATCTAAAACTTGATAATATTCGAGATGTAATCGAATGGCAACTTGATGAAGTATTCGATATTAGTGGATGGGATATCAAAAAGGCATTACGATTGTTGTATAAATCAAATCCAACATTATTCGAATGGATCAATTCTCCAATTGTTTATAAGGAAACAAAAGAAGGAACTGAATTAAAGGATATATCCAGACAATATTTTGATGTGAAGAAGAGTGTAATGCATTACCTAAATATGTCATCCACTACCTTCAATAATTACCTACAAGAAGAAACTATAAAGTTAAAGAAACATTTCTATGCTTTACGACCTATATTAGCCGCCAAGCACGCACTTGAAAATAGAACACAACCACCAGTTAAATTCAGTGAGTTGAAAGATACTATGTTGGATGAAGAAATAAATGATGAAGTTAATCATTTATTGGAATTAAAGATTAATTCAAATGAAACTGAATATATTCCTGTTATAAAAGATTTAAACCAATATATTGAAAAGAATATAAATGAAATCAAAAAGTATACAAATCAGTTAAATGAATTGAAGTTTGGCTGGAATGGATTAAATCAATATTTTCTTAAATTACTAAATATTGTTAATAAAAATTGATATAATAAGTAAGTGAAATCAATAAGGAAGGATAATAGTGATGGCTGATAATAATGGAATGAAAAAATTAGGAAATCATTTTTCTAAATTTTTAAGCAAAACAAAAGAAAGTGTTTCGAAAATAGTTGATCAAAACGATGATGGTACTTTTGATAGCAAAGATGTTAGTTTAGTTCTAGATAAATTAAAAGAAACCGCAAAGAATACTTACGATACAATGAAATCTAATTTGGATCAAAATCAGCAAAAGAAAGATATAAAAAATTTAAAACCAGTTTTCCTATCAGATATTAGTAATCCAGGCTTTCTCGAGTCAAAAAAATTAGTTCGAGTTACTACTGTTGATAAAAAACGTGCAGACAGCAAAGTATGCCAAGGGTCAATTGGTCATATTGATTCGTATGATGGATTAGAGGTTTTAAATATATATCGAGAAAATCTTAAGTATTTCGATTTATCATTCTTTCCTAATAGTAATGCAGAGCTATACTATGTTGATCCCACAGAACGAAATCGCTACATTGATTTAGAAAATTATTTTGCGCAACTTAAAAATGAAAGAATCAGTGAATTAGAACGTATAGCTTTTGATTTAGGTGCTAAGCATTTTAGAGTTATTTACAAGGAACAGTCCATTACATCCTCTAAGTCTAAAGTGGAATTTAAATCAAATACAAAGGCAAACAAAAATGTTGGAAGCATAGACATTGCTAAAGGTGAGGCTTCTGATAAGTTTTGTTCAATAGAGATTGCAGCACAATCTGATTTTATTGGACATGAACCAAAAGAACCAGTTCTACGTTACCTTAGACATGAACCACATATTTTAAATCTAATTGAGCTACGAATGAACGAGGCGCCAATTACACATAAGAAGATGGAGATTAAATTAATTGAGTCTTCTGGGATTAAAATGAATGATGCATATAAAATTGATGCAGCGATTAAAGCAATGAAATTTGAATATCGAAAATCAATAGTTAGAGAAGTAAATCAAGAATCTCAAAGAACATTCGAATATGAAATTGATTTTTAAAACTATTTAAATGCAGATTATTTAAAAAGATAGCGATTATGGAAAGCTGGATAAAAGTGATTAAGCGCTAAATTTTAAAGATTCACTTTTGATATCTTAATAAACTTGAAATAATTCTATAGATTAATAAAGCATCTTTGTAGCAATATATAAAGATGCTTTATTAATTGTGATAGATTTTTTTGTATATATCTAAAGATAAGTTCAATTATTACATAAAATAATTAAAACTTATAAAACCTCAAATGTATGCAAAGCGCACTTGACACATAATGCAAAGTTAACTATACTATAAATGCAAAGCAAACTTTGCGTGTATATATCGATATATCAGTTAGGAGTATTAAAGTGAAAAATAGAATAAAGGAACTGAGAAAGGAACATAAGCTATCACAAGGAGAACT
>ERZ773003.999-NODE-999-length-18348-cov-3.235664_pt1 | contig 18348 bp, 18 predicted proteins | sample MGYA00580668_ERZ773003 | MGnify/ENA primary metagenome ERZ773003 (study PRJEB29015, sample SAMEA2738002) | human oral metagenome | biome: human oral; feature: human-associated habitat; material: dental | place: China | collected 2126 ... | reverse complement strand
GCTGCTAGAGACACCTAGCGAAGATGGAATTTTGCGCGAAGAGAGCGAGGGAAATTTGCGCAAAGACCGCGCTATTTGCTGAAATTCGCGCAAAAGCAGTATTCTTTTAAAAAATTCCTAGCAGCGGTAGCGTTCGTCGGCGAAGCTCGCCTTTGAGGCGGTGGCGTTTTGCTAGGGTTTCTTGCGAAAGCGACGTTGCATAGCAAAGTAATTGTAAAAGCGGCGAGCGTGCTGTAGATAAAATTCTTCTTAGCAAAAGCGGCGTAGCAGGGCAAAATTTCTACGCAATACGCGCGGCAAAGATAAAATTTGCCAAGCAACTACGAGCGAAAACCCGGCAAATTCAGCAAAGCTTGGCAGAACGAAGAATTTTTATCAAATCTACGCAACTTTGCCAAATTCCTAAATTAGCCGAAATTTTCTATCAGATCGCTAAAAATTTTAGTTAAATTTTCGACGTCGTTAATCTCTACTCGTTCATTGATCTGATGGATAGTGTCGTTTCGCACGCCAAACTCCGCCGTCTCCACGCCGAACTCCGCGAAGTATCTCGCGTCGCTCGTGCCGCCTGCGGTGTTTAGCTCGGCTGCTGCGCCGCAGATCTTCTGCACGCTAGCGCTTAGTTTTTGCACGATTTTGGAGTTTCGTTGAGTTAAAAAAGACTTTGAGGAGCTTTTTAGCGCAAGGTGTAGCGACGCGCCTGCTCGCAGCTGCGCGGTGCAGCTCATTTCTAGCTTGCCGCAGGATTCGCTTTCGCTGCATAGCGCATCTTTTGCGTCCAGTTCAAATAACACCAGTACATAGTCTCGCACGTCTTCTAGCCCCAGCCCTACGCCGCCGCGTACGTTAAACATCACGCGTACGTCCTTGGGTGTTACGTTTACTACCTGCGAACCGCCGCGAATGTCGGTGATGACTATCTTGGCTGGAGCGAAATCATCGCTGCCAGCGTCCAGATCATGCCCCGCGAGGCTTGCTAGCACCGGCGCTAAAATGTGGACAGGATTGATGCATTTATCTGGGTAGGCTGCGTGCCCGCCGATACCCGTGAGTGTGAGGATGCCGTTAATCGAGCCGCGACGGCCGATCTTAATGGTATCGCCGAAGCGCACTTCGCATGTAGGCTCCGCAACGACTGCGAAGTCGGGTAGGGCACCTTGCTCGCGCAATTTAGAAAGCATTTCGCGCGTGCCGTAGATGCCGTCGCCCTCCTCATCGCTGGTTAGCAGCAGGCTAAGTGTGCCGTCAAAGCTCTGCGCGGATGCAAGCGCGCAGATCGCCGCTGCGATGCCACTTTTCATATCCTGCGCGCCGCGCCCGTATAAAAAACCCTCCGCTTCCACCGGCTTAAACGGATCGCTCGCCCAGCCCTCGCCCGGCGGCACGACGTCGATGTGCCCGGCAAAGCACAGATGCGGACCCTGTCCGAAGCACTTGGTAAAAATCGCGTTAGTTACGCCGTTTAGCTCGAATCTATCCTCGCTAAAGTCCGCCAGCAGCATTGAGACGTAGTTGAAAGCTCCGTCGTCGCTAGGTGTGAGCGAGCGGAATTTGATGAGCTCTTTTAGAATTTCAATCGGTTTCATAAGCCTTCCTTTGGTTTAAATTTTAGCAAAAATTATAGCGTATAAAAGCTTTAGCGCAAAAAATACCAAAATAAACGCCGAGATATATGCAAATGCCCGCACTACAATGTTTGGAAGCTTGCTGCGGGCTAGATATATCGCAAGCGGAAAAAGCGTGATCCAAGCTAAGATTCCGCTTGCAAGCCCCGCAAGGGCAAGCGCGAAATCTGCTCGCGCGGTGCCGGCAGATACGCTGAGCCAAAACACAATGACGTATGGATTTAGTAAATTTATTAAAAAGCCTTTGCCGTAAAGCGCCGCGCCTGAGCAAGCCTCGACGCTTGCAGGTTGCGCCGAGCTAGTCGCGCCATGCCAGATCGCGTACGCCGTGTAGAGCAAAAAGCACGCGCCAAATACCGATACGCAGGTAAAAACGATCGGGATTTTAGCTAACTGCGATATGCCAAACGCCGATAGCACTAGATACAGCATATCCGCGCTCATGGCCCCGAGGCCCAGGCACAGCGCCTTGGTGTAGCTTCGCAGCGCGTAGGACATTATCAGTACGTTTACCGGGCCGATCGGCACGCTAACGCCCAGCCCCATCAAAACCCCTTGTACGAACGGTTGCATCCCTCTGCTTGTACTCCCCAATCTGCTATAAAATTTCGGCACGCGGCATTGCGAAAAAACCTATGGGCGCGGCTTTACGAATAGGTCGATGACGCACAGCTTCGCGAATGGACCGATCCTAAAATTCCGCGCGATCGCCGATCGATTTTTAAATTTAACGCAATCGCCGCCGTAATGCGCCTTGGCTTTAAAATTTTAACGCGCGTAGTCGCATGCATCTCAACTTTGAAATTTTAGCATGCACGGCTCGCGACACACTTGCTTACTGAGCTTTGGCTGGCTCTGAAATTCTGATACCGAGCATTGCGTGCGCCAGAGCATTTAAATTTAACGCGTGCGATTGCCTGCGCTTTGGCTTTGAAATTTTAACGAGCGCTTCGCACGGCACGCATGCTCGCCGAGCTTTAAATTTAGCTTTTAAATTTTAACGCACGGATCGTGGTTTAAATTTGCGTTTTAAATTTACGGCTTAAATTTTGCGAGGCAAAATCCGCCGTCTCGCCTGCATTGTGAAATTTCGAGCCAAATTTCGCAAGGCAAAATTTAAACCGGCGAAAGATCGGTGACGAACGGCGGCTAGCGCAAGTCGGTAAGTTTTAGTCGCGTAAATTTAAAGATTGCGGCGATAAAATTTAACCCGCCGAAATTTTACTTTGCGTAATTTCGCGCGTCCGCGCTTATAAACGGCTCACGATCGCAGATAAAATTTTGCGAAGCGAAATTTCGCGCTTTAAAATTTTATCCGTAAATTTTAAAATCCAGCCGCAGCGTCTAAAATTTGACCGATCGCCCGCTTCAAATTTAGCCACGCATTTGAAATTTAACCGTGCCCGCAATTTAAATTTTATCGGCCGCCGCAAACCTAGCCCACAAAATAGACGCGCCGCAGAGCATATCTCGCCACGACGCCAAATCGCGCCGTAAATTTTACTGTTTCGCAGCGGAGCAAATTTTACACTGCAAAGCAAGAACCTGCGCGCCGCCGGATTAAATCTGCGTCGCAGAGCAAATTCCACGCCGCAGCCATCTTCGTGAAAATCCTGCGCCGCAAGAGCTTTGAGCAGCCGGTTTCATAGAATTTCGCGATCGCAATAGCTAAATTTAAAACGAAAAATCCCCCGTCGCGCCGTGCGACATGCTCTCATAAACCGCCTTGACGTATTTGTCGCGCACCACGCAATCCAGCAGCTTCTCGCACTCCAGGCAGCTGGTGAGGTTGTGTTCCGCCTGGCACGCCTGCAGCGCGGCTAAGCTTTTATCCAAAATTTCGTCGTAAACGTCGCGCGGCGCGGTGTTTTCGGTATCAACCATCAGTTTTTCCCGCCGTAAATTTCATGCATCTTCGCGATCTCATACTTCGAGCCAAAAAAGCAAGGGGTGCTTTGGTGGATTTTCTCGATTTTAAGCTGCAAAAGCGAGCCATTCGCGCCGTCGCTGGTGGCGCCTCCGGCGCGCTCGAAGATGAACGCAAACGGCAGCACTTCGAATGTTACGCGAAGCTTGCCGTGCGGATGATCGCTGGTAGCGGGGTAGCTGAAAAGTCCGCCGCCTTTTAATAAAATTTGATGCAGGTCGCTTACCATCGCGCCGCTGTATCGCAGGCGGTAGCCCTCGTCAAACAGCGCCCGCACGAGCTTTCGGTGCGGTTCGCTCCAACCCTTTTGCGTCGCACCCGTGGCGTTTAGTTTGCCTTTTTGCTGTAGGCGCAGATCTTTTACAAAGCTAAATTTACCCTCGCGATTTAGGCGATAAAGCTTCGGCTCGTCCTCGCAAACGACCATCTCAAGGCGCGGTCCGTAGATGCAATAGATCGCCGCTTTTAAGTTTGCGGGCGAAATTTCATCCTCGTAGATGCCGAAAATCGAGCCCACGGCAAAATTTACGTCCACCAAGCTCGAGCCGTCGAGTGGATCGTAAGCGACGATTAGGCGCGCATCCTTTCGAAGCTCTAACGCTTCCTCTTTTTCCTCGCTGATTAGGGCGCGTACGAGCGGATTTTTGCGAAATTCCGCCTCGATTATGGCGTCGCTTTTTACGTCGAGTTTGAGCTGCGTATCGCCCGTGCTGTTGTGATGATCGGTGTAGCCGAAGTCCGCGTATTTCAGCTCCTCGGCGATTTGTAGCGCGATATTTTGGATTGATTTTACGATCTCTTGCATTTTATTCCTTTACATTTTTTTGGCGTTTTTTAAGATCCATTCGCTAATGCCCGCAGCGTCGTCGATGTCGAAATTTACGCGGCAAAACTTATCCATCTGCTCGCCGCTTAAATTTGAAGCGATCGCGTCCGAAAATGGTAGATACGCCTCATCGATCCTGTCGCGAAACAGGCTTATGCGCGGCAGCGGCAGCGTCTTTAACCCCTCTACGAGCAGGATATCGAAGTCTCCGAGCATCCGCACGACTTCGTCAATCTGCATACAGCGCTGTGAAAAATAGCTCGTCCGCGTCGGGCTCATCACGACGGTCTCGGCGCCGAGCTCGCTAAATTTGGCGCTGTCCTTGCCCTCTACGTCAAAGCGCGCCTTATCGCCCGGATCGTGCTTTACGATCGCAGTCCGTAGCCCGCTAGCGATAAAAATTTTAGCGATCTTGCAAATTAGCGTCGTTTTGCCGCTGTTGGAAGGGCCTGAAAATGCGATAGCAAGTCTTTTCATTTTTAGAATCCGGCTTTTTAAGATGAGCAGATTGTAGCGAATTTAGCCTTTTAAAAAGCAAAATTCGTTAGAATGCGCCTAAAATTTCAAAGGAAAGATCGATGAATAAATTTGATTTTAGCGGCGCGCTAAACGGCCTGCTAAAGGGCTTGCTCCTAGCCGCACTAGCGCTATTTTTAAACTCCTGCTCCGCAAACGATCCCCGTCACGATCCGCTTAAAAACGAGTTTCTTGCTTATACGCAAAAATTTGAATCGGTGCGCGCGGGCGATCGATATTTGGGAGTGGCGACCTATCTGAATCCCGTCGCGCCCGAGCTTAGAAATACCGCGGAGGACGAGGTGTTTTTACTCACCTCCTATCCTAAAGAGATTCAGATCCGCGCGGTACAGATCAACGGCGCAAACGCAAACGTAGTGCCGCTGAGCGATGGCGATCCGCTTTTACAAAAGGAGCTTTTTAAGATCGCGTGGGCGAGCCGCTACAAGATCACCGCGCCTAAGAGCGATAAGGACGAGCTGGTGCTTAGCTACCGCACCTCAAATGGTCTGGGCGCCACGATGAAATTTCGTAAAGTTTCAAAGTCGCTGTATTGGCAGCCGCAGATCGATCTGAAAGATTAAAAGGAGAGAGGGTGGGTTACGACATAAGCTATCACGCGATCGGCAAAGATGAAATTTCGCAGTGGTATTTTGAGCCGCTAAAGCTCGCGCAAAAGGGCGATTTTGAGGCTATCGCTAAAATAGCGCGCGAAGCGGGGATAGATGAATTTTACGCAGAAAAATACGCGGACGGCTTCCGCTCGGCGCTGCAGTACGGCACGCAGAGGATTTTTAATAAAACGCACGGATTTCACCTCGCCGTGGCGCAGGGCTATTTTAGAGAGTATTTTTACACGCGCGGCACGGCGTTTAGCTTTTTGGCGGCGCAAAGCTCTAAATTTAAACCCTACACAAGCGATTGGCGCGAGGTTTTGCCGGCGGAATTTTTAGCGGAATTTAGCGGCGAAATTCACAACGAGATCGTCGAAAACTATTGCTGCGGCGCGTATCTAAACGCCGCTGGCGTGCAAAATTTATTGCGCGATTATGAGGCGGGCGGCGAGGTTAAATCCGCCGTAGATGAGTTTTATGCGCAGAATTTGCCCGTGTTTTTAAAGGCGCTAAATTTGGCGCGCGAGCTTGAAGTGGGACTACTTGAGGCTACCGAAGTGGTTGAGCCCAATCCGATTGATCTTAATAGGTCCGAGTCGTTTTCAAATCTTTTTAATTGTGATACGCAGGGCGCGCTGATCTACGCGGAAATCGCCGCACAGCAGATCGGCGAGGCGATAGAGCGTAGCAATACAGGCGGAGGCGTTAGGATGGTCAGAGATAATTTTGCCTCGCGCGACGCCAATGCGACGGGCGGCGACAGTGCAATGGAAGCGGATGGCGGCGCAATGAAGGCAAACGGCGAGAATTCCATTCCGTGCAGCGGCGATACGATAGAAGGCGGCAGTGAGAATTCCGCCACAGAAGATCATGAAGACGAAACCTCCGCAGGCGGTGAGAAGTCACTTTTCGGCAAGATCAAAGGGCTTTTTAAATAGCAATTTGATCGCTAAATTTTAAAAGGGCTTGCGGAGTCGCACGATTAAATCACGATTCAATCATCTCGCGCTTACAGGCCCCGCGCCGTTAAATTTAACTAAAACGGCGCAGGGGAGGCAAGCGTAAATTTAAAATTTAAAACTTGCCGAAATTTAAACGGCGACCTGAATATCCGAAGTTACGAAATTTTAAATTGCCGCAAGCAGGCCGTAAAAACAGCTAAATTTAAACCTGCCGCAGCCTTTGCGGCGGGTAAGCTACGGATGGTTTATCTGTTTAATTCCATGGCCGAAAACGCTCGATTTTGATTTCATGCCACTTAAAATTCTACGCTTGGGCGCTAATTTAATCGCTCGCAAAACGCCGCGATAAAATTTCAATAAATTTTAGATTTTAGAGCTCGTCGCCCCAGAAATAAAGCTCGAAAAAAGCAAGCGCGAATATAAAAAACAATATCAGCGCCGCGCCGCCCGCTCGGACGTAGCTATCGTCCCACACGCCGAATTGCACGCAATACGCAAACGCCATAAAAAACAGGCAAGCCGCTAAATTTGCGGAGCGCTTCTTTTCGTCTTTCAATGACGATACGCACAAAACGGCGGCTACTACAAGAACTACGGTCGCGATAATTTGCATGGCGCGCCGCCTTTCATGCAGGGCGGGAAAGAGCCCTTATTGGGCATTAAGTGATAGAATTTCGCCGTTTTGATCTGCCCGTCTAGGCTCTTGGCGGGCAAATTTTGCGCTTTTGAGGCGGCGGTTTTTAAAATTCCTCGCTCGCCGCCTCTTAAAATCATCCTTCAAGCCCGCCGCCGGCTTAGCGGAAGCTGTCGCTTCTGCTCGGTACCAGCAGATCTTGCAGCTCCTGCTGCACCGAGACTTTCGCGCGCGGATCTAGGATCTGCGAGTAGATGATGAAGTTTGCGAGTACCTTTTTACCGTAGTCCCTGCTCTCGGCATACGGCACGAGCTCCATACTAAGCCACGGCTCAAATTTGCCCTTATTAAACATATCGCCGCGCTGAAGCATCTTTTTGACGAGCCCGAGCCCGCCGTTGTAAGCGTATGCGATGAAAACCGGGCTATAAATTTTGCGCTCCAGCCAGTCGATATGGATGTTGGCGAAGCGGTAAGCGACTTCCGGGCGGAACATATCGTCTTGATCGAAGCCGTCGATTTTGAGTTGCTTTTTGCCGATCTCGTTAGCCAAAAACGGCATAAATTGCATCATTCCAAGTGCATACGACGTAGATACCGATGCGGGCACGAAGCGGCTTTCTTGGCGTGCGAGTGCCAAAATTAGCGCCTTGCGGCGATTGTCACCGTCACCGATGTATTCCATAAACGGCGTCGGATAGAAGTTGTCCTTGCCGCCGCTTGCTTTATTCATGATGTATGAGTACTCGCCGATGCTTTGCTTGGTGTCGAATTTTTTTGCAAATTCTAAAAGCTGCTCGCGAGACATTCTATCGGCGCTATTTTTCGTGCGAACCCAAGCGAAAGGATCGGTGATATCGTAGCCTTCGATGGAATTTTTAGCAGGGTTTGGGATGATGATGTTTAAATTCCTATCCCCTAAGACCTCCTTAGCATAAAGCGCGTAGAGGCTGTAATAATCGCTGCTAGCAAGCTGGTGCAAGACGTTTTGATCTCCATTTAGCAGGTAGATCCAAAATTTCGCATTGTGCACGTCGTGAGGCTTCTCAAAGCTCGCTGCTGCGCGGCTAAAAAATGCAAGCGCAGCCCCTTCATCGCCCTGCATTACGGCATTTACGCCCAGCATAAACGCTACGTCCTTCTCCGCGGTTAGCGGATCGACGCCCGTGAGCGAGCGGCGCAAGTGCGGGTATTTGCGGTTGATTAGCGCGTCGTTGAGAACCGCTTTGAAGCCTTTTTGCGAAGCCAGTTCGCTTACGAAGGCTGCGTCGGCGTCGATGTCGATTAGAGCGTCTTTGCCCGCACCTTTTAAGTAGTCGTAATATAAAAAGTAGTTTTGCGCGTTGCGGCTCTGCATAAAATACTCGCTCGGATTTTCGTCGTTAAATCCGCGCAGTAAATTTACGGCGTTTCTACTTGCCGCGTCTTGGTAGCTTTGTAGCTGCGAAGCGAGCGTCTCGCGTACCGACGGGCTTAGCTTGGCGATGAAATTTGGATAGGAGCGCGCCTTTTTGCAGGTTAAATTTGCATCTAAAATATTCGCCGCCGTTACTCCTGCGCAGCGATCCGGACGCTTAGGAGGGCGAATGGCGCCGAAAATTCTATCTAGCTTCTCTTTTAGTTTGCCTTTGTAGCGAAAGATACTTTGTTTTAAAATTTTAATCTCCGCTTTGTTGTATTTCGTCTCATCTATTAGGCGATAGATGTAATAGTCCTTGGCTAGGGATTTTGGCTCGTTTTTGATCTCCTCGTAGCTTAAAATTTTACCGCTACTTACGGCGCACAGCAGTCCTAAAACAAGGCTAAATTTCAGAAATATTTTCAAATGACCGTCCTATTGATGATATAGATTATCGCGCTATCAAAGAAGTTAAGCACGAGTAGGATAAGAAGCGGCGAAAGATCAAATCCGCCGAAAGTCGTAGGCAGATAGCGGCGCACCAATGCAAACGCAGGCTCCGTAAGCGCAGAGATCGCGCGGACGATTTTATAAAATTTACCGAACGGATTTGGGCGGATGAAACTCAAAACGCAGGCGACGAAAATTAGCATCATATAAGCTTGAATCACGTAGTGAATACTCACTAAAATGCCGTAAAATACGCTATTTAGTAGCATCGAGTATCTCCTTTAAATCGGCGCAGATCAGCGGATACAGCTCGCTAAGCTCCGGCCCGTGCGGCGCGCCGGCCAGTAAAAACCTAAGCGGCATAAACAGGCTCTTGCCTTTTAAATTTGTAGCCTGCGAAAGCGCCGCTTTGAAATCATTAAATTCCGCGCTTGCGCCGTTTGAGCTTAATAAATTTAAGATCGCCTCTCGTAGCGCCTGCGCCTGCGTCGCCCACTCCTGTGGGATATCTTTCGCGCCGTAGATCGCTGCGATCTTTTCTTTAATTTGCGGGATAAGGCTCGCTTCTTGAGTGTAAAATTTTATCAAAGGCGCAAATTTCGGCTCAAGCTCAAAAAGCTCCGCTAGGCGCTGCTCGCTCGCTCTTTTGATATGCTCGCGGTTTATAAAGGCGAGTTTGTCCTCGTCAAATTTCGCCGGGCTTTTTGAAATTTTAGCGATGTCGAAAAACTCCACCGCCTCATCCATACTAAAGACCTCGCGCGGCGTTTTGTTGCCCAGCAGGATCAGATAGTTCGCGATCGCCTCGGGTAGGTAGCCGCTTTGAAGCAGCCATTTTACCGAGGAGCTATCCTCGCGCTTGCTCATCTTTTTGCCTTCGGAATTTAATATGATCGGCAGGTGCGCGTATTTGATCTCGCCCTCGTAGCCGAGGCTTTGGCGGATCCAGTTTTGCTTCGGGGTGTTTGATACGTGATCTTCGCCGCGGATTACGAAGCTTACGCCCTGCATCATATCGTCGCAGGCGCAGGCGAAGTTATAAGTTGGCGTCTTGTCCGCGCGCATAATGACGAAGCTGTCGATATTCTGCGGCTCAAATGTGATACGACCTTTGATCGCGTCGGTAAATTCCAGCGCGTGATCAGGCTTTTTAAGGCGAATAGTAAAGGGCTTCTCGCTGCTTAGAACTTCTTCGTCGCTTAAATGCTCGCAGTGCCCGTCGTAGCGATACGCCTCTCCCGCGTCTTTGGCGGCTTGCTTTTTCGCCTCAAGCTCCTCCTCGCTACAAAAACAGCAAAACGCCTTTTTCTCGGCGAGCAGCTTGGCAGCAAACTGCTGATGAAATTTTAAATTTTTGCTTTGATAATACAGGCTCTGCCATTCAATGCCGAAGCGCTTTAAAATTTCGATGATCTCTTGATCTTTGCCTTCGATATTGCGCGCAGTGTCGGTATCCTCGATGCGTAAAATAAAGCCGCTTTTATCCTGCAGCGAGCAGATATAGTTAAAAATAGCCGCGCGTAAATTTCCGATATGCATATCGCCGGTGGGCGACGGAGCGAAGCGATACAATTTAGGTCCTTTGGGTTTAAATTTAAGCTGGGATTATACTTTTTACTTCCTGATAAAAAGCAAAAACAAAGCAAAAATAGGCTAATATCGGCGCATTTTATTTAAGGAGACAATATGAGTTTCATTCAGGAATTCAAAGAATTTGCAATGAAAGGCAACGTCATCGATATGGCGGTGGGCGTCGTCATCGGCGGGGCTTTCGGCAAGATCGTAACCTCGCTCGTAAGCGACATCATGATGCCGGTTTTAGGACTTCTTACGGGAGGCATGAATTTTACCGATCTTAAGATCGTGCTAAAAGAAGCGGTGGGGCAGACCCCGGCCGTTACGATAAACTACGGCTCGTTTATCCAAGTAACGGTCGATTTTATAATCATCGCGTTTTGTATATTCTGCGCGATCAAGGCGATCAATAAGCTTAAAAAGCCTGCCGAGCCTGCGCCAGAGCCTGCCGCACCTGCCGAGCCTAGCGAAGAGATTAAACTTCTTACCGAGATAAGAGACCTGCTTAAAAAATAGGTCGCGGCGATGCTTGAGAGAATTCCTTATTTTAAAGCTCTAAGCACAGCGCAAATCAATCGTTTGGAGCAGATTAGCATCCATAAAAGCTACAAAAAGGGCGAAATTTTGTTTTTCGAGGGCGAGCGCTCGCAGTATCTATTAATCCTGCTAAAAGGGATTTTAAAAATCTATAAAACCTCCGCAAAGGGGCGTGAGATCCATATGCGCGAGATCCGCCCCATCTCGCTCGTGGCGGAGATGGTAAATTTCGAAGAGACGAGCTATCCTGCAAGCGGCGTGTTTTCGACAAACGGCGAGGTGCTAAAGATCGATTATGAAAAATTTAAAAACGAGTTTATGAGCGATCCAAAGATTTGCCTGGAGCTTTTAAAATCGATGTCTGAGAAGATCCGTGCGCTAAATGCGGTCTTTGATAATCAAGTCGTGCTTAACTGCGACGGCAAGATCGCTAAGTTTATCAGCGAGAATTTTGATATTTTCATGAGCACGAAATACACCAGAATAGCTAAAATTCTAAATGTCACCCCCGAGACATTCTCGCGCACGATCACTAAATTTAAAAAGAGCGGTGCGCTAATTTTGGACGATAAGCAAGAAATCACGGGCTTTGATAAAGATAAGCTGGATGAGTATATCCAAGGCTAGAGTTTGAAAAGCGCCTATATTTTTCCGATCGTCGGCACCGTTTTATTTCTGTTTTTTAATCTTTACGTCTACAGATCGATCAGCGCGCGCTTTACGCCATATAAAGGCTTCGCTACGTTTCGCCCTGCCCTGATTTTGCTTTGCGTAGCTTTAGCGATTTTAGATGCGATATTTTTTGTGGGTTTTGGGCTTAATGGAAGCTTTAAAAACGAGCTACTCTATAAACTATGTGTATTTTGCATGGCGGCGTCCTTTTCGCTCTTTTTTATCTGCCTTGCTTACGATGTGCTAAGCGCAGCCGCGCATGTGGTTAAATTTAGCGAAAACAGGCGGAAATTTTTAAAAACCTTTATAGACGTAACCTTTGTAATAATGGCGTTTAGCTATATTTTTAAGGGGCTTTATAATGCACTAAAAATTCCAAAAATCACCGAGCGCGAAATAAAAATCAAAAACTTAGCTCGCGAGCCAAGTTTTGCCGTCATCTCGGACGTGCATCTGGGTGAGTTTTTGAAAAAGGAATTTTTGCAAGGCGTCGTAGCGCAGATAAACTCGCTAAATTATGACGCGCTGCTGATCGTGGGCGATATGTTTGATCTACGCTCGGATGAACTCGGGGATATTTTGCAGCCCCTTGAGGCGATTAAAAAACCTATCTTTTTCGTCACGGGCAACCACGAGTATTACCGCGGCGACGCAAGCGGACTTATCGCGGCGATGCAAAAAGCGGGCGTGCGCGTGCTGCAAAACGAAAGCGTGGAATTTGAGGGGCTAAATTTAATGGGCGTGCACGATCTTAGCGGCTTTCGCTTCGGATACATGCAGCCCGATCTAAACGCTGCGCTAGCGCAGGCAAACCCCGATAAACCAAAAATTTTACTCGCGCATCAGCCCAAATACGTCGTGGACTTCGTGCGCGACGAGGTCGATCTGTGTATCTGCGGGCACACGCACGCGGGGCAAATTTTTCCGTGGACGCTTTTGGTGCTGCTTAGCCAGAAGTATCTTTACGGGCTGTATAACGACGGGCTGAAGCAAATTTACGTAAGCAGCGGCGTAGGGTTTTGGGGCCCGCCGATAAGGGTCTTTGCCGATGCAGAGATCGCGCTGCTTAAGCTTAGAAAGGCATAGATGAGAAGTTTTATTTCGAGGATTTTTGGGGTTATCGCCGCGGTAAAATTCCCCAAATTTATACAAAATTTTATCAACCGCAAATATGTAGAATTTTTTAAAATCGATATGAGCGAATTTGATCCGCCGCAAAGCTACGTGAGCCTAAACGCGCTTTTTACCCGCCGCTTGCTGTGTCCGCGCGAGATAGCGACGGACGAGCGAGCCTTCATAAGCCCTAGCGACGGCGTGATCTTTGAGAGCGGATGCTGCGCCGATATGCGAGCTTTTAGCGTAAAAGGCTGCGAATACAGCCTTAGCGAGCTGCTGGGGCGCACGTTTACGGCAAGCGAAAGCGGCGGAGCGGTTAAAAATTTAGATGACGGGGCGGGCGCCGCGCAAGTGAAAATCATAAGCGGCGAAAACGGCGCAACTTATGTCGCGAGCGGCGTGCGAGCTGAAATTTATAGCGATAAAAGCGGTGCGAACCGCGAAACGAGCGCAGAGGACGCCCAAGGCGGCGAAAATACAAAGGGCGTAAATTTAAGCTACGCAAACATCTATCTAAGTCCGCGCGATTATCATCATTATCACGCGCCGTGCGATCTAAGCGTGCTGCAGGCGCTTTACATACCCGCTGATCTCTACAGCGTGGCGAAGAAATTTTTACTTAAGATTCCAAACCTCTACGCCAAAAACGAGCGCGTAATTTTGAAGTGCAAAATGCCTAGCCGCGGGATTTTGTGGATGGTTTTCGTGGGTGCTTTAAACGTCGGCAAGATGAGATTTGATTTCGATGCGCGAATACAAACGAATGCATGCGCAAGTAGAGCTGAGGCGCTTTACGAATATGAAAATTTAAACTTCAAAAAGGGCGATCATTTGGGAAATTTCGAGCTGGGCTCAACGATCGTACTCGTAGCGCAAAGCGAGTTTTTGAAATTTGAAACCCCGACTGATACGTCCGTAAAATTCGGACAAAAAATCGCAGAATTTAATGAAATTTCACAAAATTCCATTTAAAATGCAGGATTTTTTCTTTAACTAAAATTAATTTTATTTAAATTTGGCTATAATCATCTCACTTTAAATCAAAGGATTTAACATGAAAAATTTAAAAGCTTTTACGATGATAGAGCTTGTTTTCGTCATCGTCGTTTTAGGTATTTTGGCGGGCATCGCGGTGCCTAGATTAGCCGCTACGCGCGATGATGCTACGATCGCTAAGATGCGTGGGGATATCGCTGCTATTAGAAGCGGACTTTCGCTAGTTAGAAGCGAGAACATGATGAGAGGTGTGACTACGTGGCCTGGTCTAGAAGCTAACCCTGATGTGGCCGGTACGCTTTTTGAAGGTGTTTTGCAGCAGCCCATCTATCCTATGAGAGCTGGTGGCAGAAACGGCTGGAGCTTAGTTACAAATGGTAATGCTAATGCTACATCCACATATACAGCTACCGTTGCCGGTCAATCAACTACTTTTAATTACTATCCGACTGCTGATTCTAGACCTGCAGGCTCAAGGGCTAATGTAGGTTCGTTCGACTGCAATCATCAAGAGCCTCTTTGTCAATCCTTAGCTCAATAGCTAAATGCTCTATTATGAAGTTGCGGTTTTGGGCGCCAGCCTAAAGCCGCTTACTTATAGTTCAAATTTTAAAATCCCAACTTATCAAATCGTATCCGTTCCCATAAAATCGAGCGTCAAATCCGCCGTGATCCTGCGCGAGGTTGCAAAGCCGAGCTTCAAAACTAAGGGAATTTTAGAGATTTCGCAGCTTAAATTTAGCCCGTTTCAGATCGCACTTGCCAATTTTATCGCGTACTACTATGTCTGCGAAAAGGGCGTTGCATTTGGGATTTTCGAGCCTGCGAGCGATACGGCGCAGGATTTGCGGAATTCGCAGGAGGATCCTACGACCGAGCGGAATTGCGCTTGCGAGCAAATTTCCGTTAGTAAGCCAACCTCCGCTTGCAAGCAAACTTCTACCCGCGAACAAAATTTTATTTCCGAGCAGAATTCCATCACCGCACAAAATTCTGTGCTCGACGATGATTTTAGTGCCACACACAATTTCGCCTCAATCCAAAATTCTGAATTGACGAAAAATTCTACTACCGCAGAAAATTCTGTTACCGTCATAAATTCCGCCACTGCGCCGAATTCCACGCAAAAGCAAAATTTGAAGCAGGCTCCAAATTCTACCTCGCAAAATTTGGCGTTAAATTCTACCGCCGCGCAGAATTCTATCCAAGAGCGGGACTTTGTCAATGAACTAAATTCCGCCTCAATTCAAAATTTCGCATTGATTCAAAATTCTGCCGCCATGAAGACCGCCATAAATTTTGCTGCCGTTCCTGATCCTGCGCACAAACAAAATTTAGCTATCGCGCAAAATTCGATCCAAGAGCAGGATTTTACCGAGAGAGAGAATTCCATTTTGATTCAAAATTCTACTTCAGCGCAAAATTCCATCTCAATTCAAAATCCCGAGATCGTGCAAACTCCCACCTCGCCGCTATCCCCGCTTCAAATAGGTAAAATTCCAAGCCTCACCCCCGCGCAGGAGCAAGCGCGTAAATTTGCCGAAGCTAATGGGGCGTCGCTGATTTTCGGCGATACGGGCAGCGGTAAGAGTGAAATTTATATCGCGCTGATCGCGCAGGCGCTCGCTGCAGGCAAGCAGGCGCTGTTTTTGATGCCTGAGATTTCGCTAACGCCGCAGATGACGAAGCGGCTACAGAGCTATTTCGGCGAGCGGCTCGGCGTCTGGCACTCCAAAATTTCGCCCAAAAAAAAGCGTGAAATTTTAGCGAAATTTAACGCAGGTGAGATCAGGCTTATCGCGGGCGCCCGCTCAGCGCTATTTTTGCCCTTTAGCGATCTAGGCCTCATCGTCGTGGATGAGGAGCACGACGACAGCTACAAATCCGCCGCCGCACCGCGCTTAAATGCCCGTGATGCCGCGATTTTCGTCGGCAAGAAGCTTGGCATTCGCGTGGTTTTGGGCTCCGCGACGCCCGCGCTTAGCACCTATGCGAAGCAGCCGCACTTCCGTCTGCGCGGTACCTATTTTAGCAGTGCCAAGCGTTTCATTTTCGATGAGAGCGAGACGGGGCTGAGCCCCAAAATTTTAACCGAGATCGGGCGTAGCCTCGAAGCCGGCAAGCAGGCGGTCGTGTTTTTGCCGACGCGCGCGAACTACAAATATATGGTCTGCGAAAACTGCGGGCAGATCGTGCGCTGTCCGTTTTGCGCCGTCGGGATGAGCTATCACGCGGACGCTGCAGCGCTAAAGTGCCATTACTGCGGCTTTAGCACGTTTTACAGGGCGTCTTGCGAAAATTGCGGCGGCGAGGTGATGCAGGCGCGCAAGATCGGTACGGGCGAGCTCGCGGCACAGCTTGCGGCGCGTTTCCCAAGCGCCCGCATCGCAAAATTTGATCGCGACGAGATCACCACGCAGCGCAAGCTCGAGGCGCTGCTAAATAACTTTAACGCCCATAAAATCGACATTTTGGTAGGCACGCAGATGCTTAGCAAGGGGCACGATTACCATGGCGTCGATCTTGCGGTGATAATGGGGATTGACGAGCATTTGAGCTATCCCGATTTCAGGGCGCGTGAAAAGACGTTAGCGCTTGCGATGCAGGTGGCTGGCCGCGCGGGTCGCTCAGGGCAGGGCAGGGTCGTCATACAGACGCGCCAGAGCAGCTTTTTTAGGGATTATATCGAAAACTACGATGATTTTTTGCGCGACGAGGCGGAGTTTCGAGAGGGGCTCTATCCGCCGTATATGCGGCTTTTGCGCGTGCTGATCTCGCATAAAAATGAAAAAGCAGCGAGCGAGATAATGAATGTCGCGCTTGAGCTTTTGCGCCGCAAACAGGCGGGAGATAGCGCGTTTGCATCGCATGACGGGCTGGACGCGAGGCAAGCAAATTTAAGCGCTTTAAATTTACAAAATTCTGCGCAGCAGAGCGGCAAGCAAATATCAAATTTTAAATTTCAAAGCTCGGATCTGTGCGGGGACGATGTAAATTTAAACCGCCAAAAAAACGCTTCAAATTTGAAAAATAATGCGCAAATTTCAGCTCGCTACATGGACGGGGATGTGGACAGCGTAAATTTAAAGCCTGAAAGAAACGAGATCGCGCAAAATTTTATAAATTTATCGGCCGAAAATCTTGCCGGAAATTCCGCGCAGTATTTGAAAGAGAAAGCGAGCGAGAGCTTTGAGATCATTGGCTACGGTAAGGCGTGTATCACCTATATCGCGTCGAAATTTCGTTTTGAAATTCTGCTGCGCGCCAGCTCGCACGTGCCGCTGATCAACGCCGCGCGCGCGCTTGAGCATCTGCCCGTCGAGATCGATATGGATCCCGTAAACTTCGGCTAGACGGAGCTTTTAAAATTCGAGCGAAATTTTATTCGTCGCGGACGCTTTTTTGCAGCGTTTGTTTGCGGAACGGGCTAAAAAAGAGTGGCAAAATTTCGGGTAAAATTTAAGGAGACGATTTGAGCGATAATTTAGATGAGCTAAGAGAAGCCTTACGCGGAAGTCATGCAAAGGCGCCTCGCAGATCGCAGACAGATAGCGACAAGCCTGATGCTTGCGATCTAAATTTAAAACCGGATTTAAAACTAGATGGCTCGGAGCTTGTAGATGATAGTGCAGAAACATATACCTACAAAGATGCGAGCCTTTCGAGCAAGGATCAAACCATAATCATAGATTATGACAGAGCTCCATTAATCATCACGGATCATCTCTATCGCGATTACGTTAAATATCAATTCCCCGCGATGTGCTGTGCATTTTTAATATTTTTGTTTTTTGCCGTCATCGTGGTGGGTCCGCCAGAGCTAGGTGTATTGCAAATGTTTATCCTAGTGCCCTTGCCGCTCATAGAGGCGGCTAGGCGCGAGGGCGAAGCATATTTCGTGATGACAAGCTCCGCCGTCGCGTATTATAAAAAGGGCGAAATTGTGAAATTTTTTGAGCTACAAAAGATCGGTGCGATGGCGGTTAGCTTCGATTGCAGATGGAATTGGAGGCAGCAAATGCCGTTAGTCCTTAAGATCGTTATCGCCGTTTGGGTTTTACTCGCGCTTAAGTTTGGCGGAGACGACGAAAGCGTGAGTGTTAATATTAGAAATATAGTTTGTATTTTTACTATGGTACTTACCCTGCTTTACGGCTCTAAGATATTTATGCATCTACATAATGGCAGCCTTAGATTTTTCGGCATTCACGATCAGCTCGTGCTATATAAAGAAAACGCCAACGTCGATATAATGAATATTTTGATGGCAAACAAAGATGAATACGTGCAGCTACGGGAGTATTTCTTAGCCGTGCTAAACGTTGATATAAACGAGCTACGGCGCACGATGTCGGTTTTCGATGAAAAGATAGAGTTTAAGAAATTTAAATTCTAAATCGGTGCGCTTGAGGGTTTGTTCGCAGGAATAAATACATACTCTATGAGTTTGGCTAGGTCGCGCAGTTAAGCTAATTTTATTCACATAAATTTTACCCTCG
>ERZ773003.995-NODE-995-length-18433-cov-8.665198_pt1 | contig 18433 bp, 17 predicted proteins | sample MGYA00580668_ERZ773003 | MGnify/ENA primary metagenome ERZ773003 (study PRJEB29015, sample SAMEA2738002) | human oral metagenome | biome: human oral; feature: human-associated habitat; material: dental | place: China | collected 2126 ... | reverse complement strand
GGCGCCGACGGGGCGAAGGTCGCGTTCTTCAGGGCGTTCGCCACGTCACGCACGGCGTGGTGCGGGACGGGAGCCGCGAGACCTGCGACAACATGGTGGCCAGGTCCTTCGCGGCTCTGGCGCTGCCGGGCGTGCCGCCCGCGTCGCTGAGATCGGACACGGCGTTCTTCTCGGCGATGGGCGCCGACGGGGCGAAGGTCGCGTTCTTCAGGGCGTTCGCCAGGCTCATGAGGAGGACGAAGCCCGGCTTCGGCCGCGCATGCTACGTGGACTCCACCCCGCTCCCGAACGACGCGGTCGACAACCCGCTCAACGCCCTCTGCAGCCACGGGCTGAGGGGCGCGGCGGTCCAGATGCGCCTCGCGCTCGTGCTCGACGAGACGACGGGGCTGCCCGTCTGGTACGAGGTCGTGCCCGGCAACGTACTTGACCTCTCGACCATAAAGACCGTGATGGGCGACGTCCTCGCCACGCTCGGCATCGAGGTCGTAACCGCGGTCCTCGACGCGGGCTACGCGTCGCGCGAGCTGCTCGAGGCCTTCTCCGAGGGCGAGAGGGACGTGCTGGTCAGGATGCCGGCGAGGAGGGGGTACCCGTACCGCGAGCTCTGGCGGGGCGTCCGCTCTCTGATCGGCAAGGGCAAGTACGCGATCACGCGCTCCGGCCACCTCTACTTCGCCAGGAGGCGCGACGTCGAGGTGCAGGGCGTGAGGCTGCACTGCTACGTCTACGTGGACCAGACCAACGCCACGCCGCGCTTCGCCAGGTGGCTGGACAAGAACCAGGAGAGGTTCGACGGGATGTCGCTCGCCGAGAAGGACTGGGAGACCGTGCGGCAGGGCTACTTCGTGCTGATGTCCACCAAGGTCGCGACGCCCCGCGAGATCCTGGACGAGTACTTCTGCCGCACCGAGATCGAGGGCGTCTTCAAGACCAGCAAGGACTACCTGGGCCTGCTGCCGCTGCGCAAGTGGAGCGACCTCACCGTGCGCGGCAAGATCCTCGCCGACATCATCGGCACCATCGTGGTGCTCAGGATGCGCAAGGCGCTCGCCGGGGCCGACGTCTCCCTCACCGAGGTATGGGGCAAGGCCAGGTCGCTGTCCTGCTACACCAACGCCGACGGCAGGGTCGTGGTCGAGACGCCGTCGAGGCAGGTCCGCGAGTACTACAAGGCGCTCGGGGTGAAGGTGCCCTCGTCAATCGACGTCAGGGAATTCGACCGTGACGTCCTCGGCCTGGAGCTGTAGTTCTACAATTAGCGTCATCTAGGGATGAGGGGAGCAGTTGTGGATAACTATTCCAACTATGGGGGTTCCAACTATTCCAACTCTGGGGGTCCTAACCTTGGCTATGGGGAGCCCAGCGGTGCCCAGCGCGGCTTGAAGGTCCTTGCGATCCTACATACGATCGGAGGTGTTCTCATGCTGGGCCTCTTGCTCATGTGGTCTGTCAAGGCACAAGCTAATGCTGAGAGCAAGATCAGTCAGGCGTCTCTCTTAATCCAGAAGTTGGGTGAGCAAGGCATCGTTTTGTCTGAGTCAGAGAGTGCCTCTCTGATGCTTACTATTATCATCATGGCTATAGCTGTTCTGCTTAGCGTTGCCGTGTTACTGACGGGTGTCTTTGGTATTCGTGCGGCAAACGATCCTGAAAAGGTGACACCGTATCTGGTGACATCGGGCATCTTGCTTGCCTATAGGATATTTGATATACTAGCAACTATTCTGAATCAAACCTTCACACTCACGTTCTGGACCCTGATCGGTGTGGGTATTCCTGCGCTTGCGGTTTGGCTTGGCGTGTCCATCAAGCAGCAGCGGGATCAGGCGCGCATGCCTGGGGTGCAGCGGTGACCTGTAGGGATAGCCTTTGAGGATGTGTGCGGCCCTTACGCCTCGACTGACCCCAAGAGAGCGGTAGGACAGCGCCTTAGCTGACTCAGTCTTCTTGGCAGCACTCGTTGCTGCCGTCAGGGGGCAGGGAGAGAGCAATCATGTCGTGGGTCCAGGAACATGGGCGGGCATTGCGAGGAGGATCCGTAGGCAATGGCCTTGGCCCCTCGCCTTGGAGCCGGGCAGCGCTAGCTGGCAGCGGACGGGCATTCCTAAGTGCCCATGTGGCACAGAGGTCGTACCAACACTGTGCCTGGTGCAGCCCCCTGCGCTAATGCGATGCGGGACAAATCCGCTTGACCAGCCGAGAAAGCTCCCTGCCTGCAGAAGCGACCTCCCTGCCTGCAAAGAGATTCCCCCTCGCGGAAGGGTCGTTCCCGGCAAGGTCAGAGGCGCGTCCCGATGCCGATGCTGCGCCCCTAGGCCCAAAGGTCGTCCCGAGCGTACCGCTCGCACTGCCACTCGCTCCCGAGCGTGCAGCCCCGTACGTTCAAGACCGAGTGGCAGTGTCGGCGTACCGCTAGCAGTTTCAATCGCCTCTCGCACCGGCCGTGGGCGAGATCTCCGCAGTCTATCGATTGCTCCGCGTGCCCCTCATGCGATTGGGACGCTAGAATCAGCGTCTGTCAGTCCGGCGGCCGGTGCTCTGGGCCAAAGCGTGGGAGAGTCGCCGTCTCTCGGGGACCTCCATCCTTGATCTTTTGAGTAGTCTTCCTTCAACTTCTGCTATATTTGTGTGCGAGGCGTAGACGAATGAGGGGAGCAGTTGTGGATAACTATTCCAATTATGGGGGATCTAACTATTCCAACTATGGGGGTTCCAACTATTCCAACTATGGGGGCTCTAACCTTGGCTATGGGGAGCGCAGCGGTGCCCAGCGCGGTTTGAAGGTCCTTGCGATCCTATATATAATCGGAGGTGCCTTCATTCTGCTGTGGATACTGTACATGTGGTTTCTCTTCTCACAGGCTGAGTCTGCGGTGGGGGGTAGCTTGACACCTATGCTAGTCCAGGAGATGAGTAGGCGAGGCTTCGCTGTGTCTAGTGAGTCGGAGCTTACCTCTCTGGTATTTGCTGCTGTCATCGTATTTGTTACGCTTGGTCTTAGCTTACTGCTGACGGGTATCCTTGGTATTCGCGCGGCAAACGATCCTGAGAAGGTGACACCGTACCTGGTGATATCAGGTCTTTCGCTTGCCTATACGATCCTGAACATCGTGAGGAGTATCGTTGCCAATACGTTTGACCTCTCGATTGAGACGCTGATCGGCGTGGGCATTCCTGTGCTTGCGGTATGGCTTGGCGTGTCTGTCAAGCAGCAGAGGGACCAGGCGCGCATGCCCGGGGCCCAGTGGTAGCCTGAGGGATGGCATCTGGGCTTCTCGATAGCGCTCGGGTCCACGACTGATGAGCTCGGGTACCAGCTCTGTGAGGTTCTTCCAAAGGCGCTTGGGCATCCAGCTCGTGCGCAGGTCATAGCCGCGTTGGGACGCATCTCTGCCGGGGAGTGCCATCGCCCTGTAGAAGCCACGCCATAGATTGCGGATGAGTGGCTCCTCGTTGGCGAGGTCGCGCTGTCGCATAAGGAGGGTCCGCGTGAGCGTGGCGTCGAGGTGAAGGAGGCTGGTCGTGGCTTCTCCCGTGTGGTGGAATGCCGCCACGTGGTGGACGGGGTCCACGATACAGAAGCGCTCAGCCTGCATGCGTCGTGCAAAGTGCTGTGCCGTAAGGGGGAGGGTGTTGGCCCGAGGCTCGAACGTGGAGGCCCAACTCCCGTCCGAGAGTCGTGAGAAGCGCACAAACTGCCGGGTCTTTTCACACTCGCTCAGTGTGCGGCGAGCCAAGCTGTTCAGTCGAGCGCAGCGAGGATCGGCGACTCTCCCGTACAGCTGACGTCTCACGGAAAAGCCCAGACGCAAGTACTCGTGTGCTACCTGTGGCAGGGCCGGGTCGTCGCATGCCGCAGCCAGCGCGAGCCGTGTGGCGCAGGCCTCGCCGCAGGCTCGAGCGAAGGCTGCATGGACGCGTGCGGCAAGTTGTACGACGCCTCGGTCGTCAGTAGGGGGCATGACAACGCACGTCTCGCCGAGCTGCAGCTGAACCTGTCCTTGGGGTGCGAGCCTCAGGCGGGTGGGATGTGCGTGGGCGAGGTAGCCCACACCCACCGCCGCGAGCACACCCTCGAGCGTGGTCTCTGCCGCGAGCACGGCTTGGCCACCTTGGGTGAGCGCGGCAATGAGCTCGTCCACGACCTGCAGCACGGAGGGCGTCAGCTCTTCAGAAGAGTGAGAGCTGCCCTTCCGCCTCACGACGACGTTGATTGTATCGTGTTGTTGTGACATCGCTCACCATCCTCTGACGTATGAGCCCCTCGTCGAGGGGACAGTCCTTGTCACGTATCCCCGAGCAGGTGAGGAAGTGCCTCGCCCGCTTGAGCGTGACGTTGAGGCGTTTGAGATCGCTAAAGCTGAGGCGCGTGTGCCCGCGTGCGGCGATGATGCGCCTCGCCCCCACGGGTCCAACGCCAGGAACGCGCAGCAGAAGCTCGAGCGGGGCGTCCATGACCTCAACGGGAAAGCGGTCCATGTGCTTGAGCGCCCAGGCGAGCTTTGGGTCGAGGTCAAGATCGAGCCAAGGCTCCTCTGGCGTCGCGAGCTCATCTGGCGAAAAAGCGTAGTAGCGCATGAGCCAGTCAGCCTGGTAGAGGCGATGCTCCCGCCTGAGGGGTACGGGAGTGTCTCGCTCGGGCAGGCGCTCGTCCTCCATGATGGGCATATAGGCCGAGAAGAACACGCGACGGATGTCATAGCGCCGGTACAGCGACTGGGAAAGCTGCAGGATGTGATTGTCGCTCTCTGGTGTGGCACCAACGATGAGCTGCGTTGACTGGCCAGCAGGAACAAAGCTGCGCCTGGTGGCAGGCACTCGGCTTTTGGGCCTGCCCAAGAGGAGGGCGTTGCCGTTCGAGCGAAGGGATAGTCCCTCCTGTGCGGCGGTGCGTCTCTGGCGCAAGGTGAGCGTACGCCGCTGCTCAGGTGCCGTGCAGGCAGGCAGAGACCGCTCCTCCTGCGCGCGCGTGCACGCGATCTGCCCCATGGGCGCAAGCACGGATCGCGCGCTCTTGTTAGGGCAGAGGCGACTGAGCGAGGCAGAGCTTGGAAGCTCCAGGTTAGAACTCAAACGATCCGCGAGCCTGCCCAGGCGGTCGAGGAGCTCGGGTGAGGTTCCGGGAATAACCTTTGCGTGCACGTAGCCATTGAAGCGAAGCTCCTCGCGCAGTATCCGCAGGCATTCGATCATACGCTCCGTCGTGGCGTCAGGCGTTCCCATGACGCCCGATGAGAGGAAGAGCCCCTCGACGTAGTTGCGCCTGTAGAAGTCCACCGTGAGCTCCGCCAGCTCGCGTGGGGAGAAGGTCGCCCGTCTGCAGCACGCCGACGCACGGCTCACGCAGTAGGCGCAGTCGTAGCTACAGGCATTTGACATGAGCACCTTGAGTAGGGTGATGCAGCGTCCGTCGGGGGTGAAGCTGTGACAGCAGCCTGCAGCGGTAGTGCAACCGAGCGCACCCTTGCGTGGTCTGCGTCCGACACCGGAGGAGGTGCAGGCCGCATCGTACTTGGCCGCATCGGCCAGAAGCTCGAGCTTGTCCAAGGTATCCATGCTCCTCCTCGTGTTTTTGGACACACTAGTAAAAAACTTATGTTCTAATATGTTAGCAAACGATAGTAACAAGTACAAATGTTTCTTTTATGATGAGTTGAGCGCAGGCTAAGCGTACATCGTGCCCTGCCACACATCCATCTGCGTTGTAGCTGCCAGTTGCATACCGTCCAACGACAGACGCCTTAGGGGAGGAGCATACACTTGATACATCGGATCGACTTGATACATCGGATCGCAGGCAGGGTGAGAAAGAAGCCCTGCGTGCAAGAGTCTGAGGGAGAGGGCGCGCATGAGACAGCTGCGATTGATGTTGGACCTTGCAAGAACGGGAGCTTGCATGAGGGCAAGAGCTGCAGTACCCCAGCTGGGTTGCTCCATAGGAGCGGCCACCCTCATCTTTATTCCCATGCTTGTGTCTGCGGATCCCAACCTCACAGCTGTGCTCTCCCATACCGCGTCTTCCGCTGTCGCATGCGCGCTGGTCGCCGTTGCGGGCGCAACGTATCTTGCGCAGCGAGATGTCGCGCCGCCCGCAGCCCTCGCGCCGGCTTTGCTGGCCTCGTTCGTCGCGTCCTCCCTCGTCTATGCGCTCAGGCTGGACGTGACCACATCGATCGCAGGCGATGCCTTGGGGTGGGTGTCGCGCCTGGTCGCATGGATGAGCCTCGCAGCACTCGGGCCGCTCTGGGTGTTTCCTGCAGGCGGCGGTGCCGAGGGCCTCAGGGCCTCCCGGCTGGCCTTCATGGAGATGGTGGGCCTGCTCGTCCTCTTCACGCTTGGGGTGGCCGCACATGTGCGCATGGCTGGGGTCGTGGCTGAGGGTATGCTTGATCAAAGTGGCCGTCTTGGCTTTGCGGTAGCCGCCTTTGCGTTGGTGATGTCCTGGCGGTGTCTCTCGAGGCTGCTCTCACGCATGCGCCTTGCCCCTGGTGCCCCTCAAGATGGCGCGCAGGGCGATGCCGAGGCGTGGGGCCAGGCCCATGCCATCGAGAGGCTTGACGGGGCCGAGAGGCTGACGGGACGTGAGAGGTCGGTCCTTGGCCTGCTCTCAGAGGGCAAAGCTCAGGTACAGGTCGCAGTCCAGCTCGGCATTAGCCCCTCCACAGTCTCCACCTATCGTGCTCGGGCACTCAGGAAGCTTGGACTTCCTGCCGACTGCGATCTGCGCCACCTCGGGACAAAGGACGCGGCGCCCGTCGTGCATCCTGCCGTCCGTGTGTCCCGGGTGGCTCCTCTCGGGGGCTTTCTGCTTCCTTTGGCGTGCGTCCTTTTGGGGGCGCTCCTGGAGGGCCTGAGTCTCTCCCAGGGTTGGGACGCAGACCATGTGGGGGTGCGCCTCGCCCTGTCGTGGGTAGTCATGCTTTGGCTGGCGGTTCGTCTTTGGGTACCTAAGGAGCTGAGCCTCGACACGATGATGGGAACAAGGGCTCTCGCTGTGGCGTCGGCCTGTTGCTTGGGGCTGCTGCTTGGTCCGACGGCAGCGACCGAGCAGGGCGTCTCTCTCTTCGGCTTCCTGCAATTCAACCTCAGCACAAGCAACTTCCTCTTACTGCTCCTCTGCTGCGCCGTCCTACTTGCTGTGGCACATTCGCTCTTGTCTAGGGGACCTTCCTGTGATATACCCATGGGTCCCCAGGGAGAGGAGGCCTGCCTGCACTACCTCATCGGCCGGGGGCTCAACGAGCTGCAGGCGAAGGTTGCCTTGGAGCTTGCCCGGGGCCAGAGCCGAAGGGACATAGGCCAGAGGCTTCACGTGGCCTTGGGTACGGTGAGCTCATACAGTTTTGGTGCGTATCGCCGCCTCGGCGTCCACTCAAGAGCCGAGCTTGCCAGGCTCTTGTCCAGAGACGTCGGTTACAAGGGGGATGGGCGCATCGCGTAGGTGGAACGTAGAGTCCTATCATCCGCCGTCGAGCTGTGCAGTCCGCAGTCGGGTCCTCCGCCTCGTTCGGCCTTTCACCTCGTTCGCAGTCGGGCCCTCTGCCCCGTCCTTGGGGCGCATGAGCGAAGTGGGCCGATAAGCCGGGTTCTGTCGTGGACGGCCATTTATCTACGGGCACCGTTACCGGTGCTCTCTAGCACGCAACCCGAGCGCAGTGCGGGCCACACCATGGCGCTCCTATTTGCGCTTGCTCCGGAAGGGGCTTGCCAAGCCGCCTGGTCGCCCAGGCGCTGGTGGTCTCTTACACCACCGTTTCAGCTTTTCTCTCACCCGCCTGAGCGGGCAGCGGGAGTCTTCTTTTCTGCGGCGCTTTCCGTCGGGTCACCCCGCCTGGCCGTTAGCCAGCTTCCTGCCCTGTGGAGCCCGGACTTTCCTCATGGCCTGCCCTCCGGTCTACAGATGACGGGCCCCGCAGTCGTCTGGCCCACTTCGCGCGACCGATTGTAGCACAGGTGTAAGAGTTGACCTAATCTAGCCGTTTTTTGCATGTACCATAGGGGGAGAAGGCGGAAACGTTTGGCGGGAGGTGGGCGTGGGTCAAGCTGAGTTTCTTACCCTTAGGAAGGGTGCTGAGGTCACGGGCGAGGTCGTGGATCGCCGCAGTCGCTTCATCGCCCAGATCGCCCCTGTGTCGAGCGAGGCCGAGGCGGGTTCTTTCATCGAGAGGGTTCGCTCCCGTCATCGCGATGCCCGCCATAACGTGCCCGCGTGGCTTCTCTCCGACGGGCGCGAGCGCTGCTCGGACGATGGCGAGCCACAACGCAGCGCTGGCATGCCGACGCTCGAGGTTCTGCGGGGTGCGGGGCTCGCCAATGTTTGCTGTGTGGTCACGCGCTACTTTGGCGGCACGCTCTTGGGGACGGGTGGGCTCGTGCGCGCCTATGCCGCAGCGACACAGGCGGCGGTGGCGGCGGCGCAGGACGCTGGCGACATCGTGCGTATGGCGCTCGTGCGTCGCGTGACCTGCGTCATCCCCTACGGGGCCTACGAGCGGGTCAAAAGGATGGTGATGGACATGCAGGGAAGGGTCAAGGACAGTATCTTTGCGAAGGATGTACAGATGAACTGCGTCTTTCCAAGTGGGAGCGAGGGAGCCTTCGTCGAGGCCCTGCGTGAGCTTTCTGGTGGGGAGGAGCTCTGCATCGTGGGGGAGCCCATGTTCGGGGAACTCTGATGATCGGCCTTTTCGCAAGTGACCTCGACGGCACGCTCCTTGGTGCGACCCATCGTGTGGGCAGGCAGGTCCTCTCTGCGGCCAAAGTAGCCTGTGACTCCGACAGGCATTTTGCCGTGGCGACGGGACGAACCCTTCGCTCAACCGATGACCTCGGCTTCTCGAAGCTGCCCATCGAGGCTATATGTGCCAACGGTGCCATCGTCTTAGGGCGTGACAGTGAGGTCATGTACCATGTGCCTCTCGATGCGGACTTCGTGGGGGAGCTTTTGGAGAGCTTTCCCCAGGTCTCCTTCGAGTGCATATCGCTTGACCATACCTATCTACGCATCTCGAAGGAGCAGTGGGAGGAGGGCTGGCGGCGCAGGATGGGCCTGCTTGCGCGTGTCGCGATGCGTGGCATGAGGATGCGGGAGGGGGAGTGCGTCTTCGACCAGACGGACGCACGCATTCTCAGCCACGAGATCGTGAAGGTGAACTGCCGCGTCAGTGACGACCCAGCGCTCACACAAGGTGTCCTCGACTTTGTGGCGGCTCATGCCGACAGGGCCATCAATGCGCCATTCAGTGTCCGCCTGTTCGAGATAACCGACCCCCGAGCGACCAAGGGCGATGCCGTCGCGTGGCTGGCCAGGCAGCTTGGACTTTCCGAGGGTGAGGTCGCCGTCTATGGGGATGGCGGCAACGACCTCACGATGCTCTCGCGCTTCGAGCACTCGTACGCGCCCTCGGGGGCGATTGCCGATGCCAAGCGGGCTGCGGCGAAGGTCATCGGATCGAACCTTCTCTATGCCGTGCCGCGCCACATTCGCTCGACTGTAAGGCGAGAGAGGCGCGCCAGCAGGGCATAGCCAAGGGGATACGGTTGGCCACGCGCTGGGTGAACAGCCCTGCTGGGCAGCCCGCCGCACAGCCCGATGCCAGCCCGCCGCATAACCCGATGCTAGCCCGACGCACAGCCCGCTGCCAGCCCGACGCACAGCCTCGCCGCGCAATAGTGTACACAGATCGCCAAAAACCGCTACTTGACGCGAAATATCCCAATTTGTGTACACTATTGAACGAGCGGGGAAACCATTAGTGTACACAAATTGAGAAAATCCATCGTTTGCGCGTGTTTGAGGCCATTTGTGTACACTCTTTGCTCGCGCGCGTAGGGCGCCGCCTGCCCGCACTCACGTGGCGCCACTTGCCCGCACACAGGCGCCACCCGCCCGCGCACACAGAGAGTTACCCGAGAGCGGATGCGCACGCGCCCTCCTATAGCACGGTGCCTCGGCGCCTAAGCTCGGCCTCCAAGCCCTTGGCGTCATCGAAGAGGTAGGCCGCAAGCCCTGCCGCGCGGGCGCCAATCACGTTGTCCTCATTGTCGTCCACAAAGAGACAGCTCGAAGGCTCCAGCCCGTAGCGGTCACAGAGTAGCAGGTAGATGCTCGGATCAGGTTTCATGAGCCTCTCGAAGGCGGAGACCACCCAACCATCCATGAGAGACCAGCAGGGGATGCGCGTGCATGCCCGCTCAAAGCGCAGTCCTGCGTTTGAGAGCAGGTAGATGCCACGGCCCGCCTCGTGCAGACGCCTCGCGAGCTCGTTGGTCCCAGGAATGGGGGGCTGGTGGAGGTCCCATTCGGTGAGGGCGCTATGGAGCGCCGCGTGCAGGCGTTTGGGCAGTCTCGTTTGGGCGATCCTCTCCATCGTGTCCTCATCGATCACGCCGGCATCGAGCAGGGCCCAGGACGGGTTGGCAAAGAGTGCCTCGTCGAGCAGTCGCGCGTCATCCTCGTCCTTCGTGAAGATGCGCGAGAAGAGCATCCCGTCAAAGCGCAGCAGCACGTTTCCCATGTCAAAGATAACGTTCTCGATGCCCATCGGACCTCCTCGACCCGCCCCTTGTCTGTGCGCCCCTGCATGTGGGGCGTCCACTGCTACAATGATATATCGACCACGTCGACCAAGGGGGTCTCATGAAGACAAGATTCGTCCATCGCTGCACGCACGTGCTCGATAAGGAGAAGACCATCGACTTCTACAGGGAGGCGTTGGGACTGCGCGTAGACAGGGAGCACGGTCCCGATGACGGCTCATGGACCAACACCTTTCTGGTGGATGACAACTCGGGCTTCGAGCTTGAGCTCACGTGGAATCGCGGGCGCACCGAGCCCTATGACAACGGTGGTCTGGATACCCACATCGCCTTCGTCGTGGATGACTTCGAGGCCGCTCACGCCCTCCACAAGAGGATGGGCTGCATCCAGTATGAGAACGAGGAGATGGGACTCTACTTCATCCTCGATCCTGACGGCCAGCGCATCGAGATCCTGCCCGAGTAGCCTGCCTGCCCTGCCCTGCCGATCCTGCCTGGGTAGCCCTGCTCAGTCACGCCTGCCGGCGCCGAGTGCCCTGCCCATGCTGCTCCAGGGCTCGACCTCGATGTCCTGACTCTCATCATCCCAGCTGTCCAGCAGCTCCGTGGGCACGTACTCACGCCGGACGTCGATCTCGCCGCCATAGAGGTGGAACCAGTCGGCGCTCATGATGAGGTAGCCGTCCTTGCCGGCATCCTTGCCCCAGCTGTTCTCGACGCGCCAGGCCTTGGGACTTCCGTTCCCATCGAGCTCGACGCCCTGGAAGGTCATGGCATGCGTGAGCGAGGTCTCGTGCAGGTCCAGCATGTCAGTGCGGCTCATGGAAAGGTCGATGCCAAAGAGGCCGTCCACATCCACGGCATCGGTCGAGAGCACGTACTTGAAGTCCTCTATATGGCGGGGGAAGTTCTGCATGACATCGCAGGCCATAGCCAGGGGTCTGCCGTCCTTGAGGCTGGCTATGGCAGCCTGGTCGAGCAGCTCGGGCTCGACGTTCAAGAAGCGCGTCCTCATGCCGGCGATGAAGGAGTCCGTCCTGAGCAGCCTATAGACCCTGCCGTAGGGGAAGCGCTCGCTGGGAATGGAGACGAGGCTGATGTAGGCTGTAGGGTCTGTCGGCACGTAGCGCTCGACGAACTCGAGCGGCGTGAGACCAAGGTCGCGCAAAATCTGCGAGGGCTTCTCGTCTTTGTCGTTCGTGCCTGTGGCGACATCGCTCCCCGTGCCCTCGCCCTGCCCTTGTCCCTTCGTCTGTGGTGCGGGCTCGATGGGAAAGAGCTTCTTGGGGTCTGCCTTGCAATCCTTGCCAACCTTGAGTTCGAGGTCGAAGCGGGCGGGTGGCTCACCCAGGCAGACGCAGAGGATCTGGTGAACGTCGGCCAGAAGCTCCTGCTTCCTGGCACGCAGGTCGTCCGTGCCCGCGCCGCCTTGTGCCTCTCTGCGCAGGATTCCTGCGGCCCTGCGCAGCGCACGGTTCAGCTGGCCATCCATCTGTGCGGAGCTCTCGGAGCAGGCGGTCTCACCCATCACATCCTTGGGGACAAGCCCCCACTTCCTTACGATGTTCATGGCAAAGGGGTAGTAGCCCCCATCATCCAGACCGTCCTCGAGCAGGTCCTCGACCTCCCGGGAGTCGGTGGGCAAATCGGCGGTGTCGATGATGCGCTCGAGCGTGGCGTTGGCCTTCTCGAGCTTGTCGTAGAACATGCCAAAGGCCTGGGAGAACTCGAACGTGTCCACGTCAAGGAATCGCATGGTCTCCTGGCGCAGCACGTTGAAGGCCGAGAACATCCAACAGCGACCGCTCTGGCGCTGATCTGTGATCTCGCCCGTCTTGGCGATGGCGATGCCGTAGGTGTCGCTGTAGCTGCGCATGCGAGAGATGTCGCGCGCAGCCGCCATGACATCCATGGAGGTCACGGAGTTGCGTGCGATGCGATTGGCGCGCTCGCCTGAAAAGGCGCAGCTGCGCTTGCGTGTCCAGGTCGTATCAAGCTCTGCGGTCATGCGGATCCTCTCGGTGGGTGGAACGTTGCTGGTTTTGAATCGTGGCGTCTCATTCTAAGGCACGCTGTCGAGCCTTGCAGCAAATCTGGATGAGTTTAGGGTTATTGTAAGAGGGTCGGCAAGACTCTGGGGGAATTCCATGGGTAGCTTTCTGCGTCGGGTATTGGGAGGCATCGGCTGGGGGAGGTTCTGTGGACGCATGATCCTGCAGCTTGCCTGCTACGTGCTGTATTTTGCCCAGCCGTTTCTCTTGCGCGAGCTTGTCGGCAGGGATGTCAACCTGCTGTGGGGTGTGCTGTTTGGACTATCGCTCATCATGCCTGCCGTGGTTGACGTGCTTAACAATGCCCTCATGCAGGATGTGCGCTGCCAGTCCAAGGCGGTGCTGTTCGAAGACGTGTTGTCAAAGTCCCATGACTATGTGCTCCGGCATACCTCGAGTGACGTGCAGACAGGCATTGACGAGGCATCGGCTGCGTGTCGCGTCCTGGAGCATAGCGCCGTGCACGTGGCGCTACGGCTGCTCGCTATGTCCGGGCTCTACACCACGGCATTCTTCCTGATTGATCCCAAGCTCGGTATCGGGTACCTCGTCCTCTTGCTTGTCGCGTGCCTCGCCTCGGCGCTTTTGGCGGCTGACAACGGTGAGGGGGTGAGCGACGCGCTCTCATCCACCGCCCACGTGAACGCTGTCCTGCTGGATGACATACGAAACTTTGAGACCATTCTGACCTCGAGCTCTCGTGAGTTCGAGCGAGGTCGCGTCACGGAGGCACTGCAACAAGAGCGGTCCACCTACGTGAAGGTGCAACGCAGGACGGATGGCATGGGCTTTGCCCAGCAGACGCTTGCCGCTGCCTTGGCGATGGGACTTGTGGCCTTGGGGAACTCCGGCGTCGCCTCCTCGACCCTGTCGCAGACCTCGCTGCTCATGCTCGTGTACTCCGTCTTGAATCTTACGGGGTTTAGTTCGGAGTACCTGCAGGTTCGAGAGATGGCAGATCGTCTGAGGGCGTCCCTCTCGCTTCTTGGGTATGGCAGGATGGAGCAGGTGGCGGCCTCACCAGGGGTCCGCAAGTTCAATCCCGGTGTGCCGGAGCTTCGCGTGCGGGAGCTTGGCTACGCGTATGCTAAGGATAGGCCAGTCCTGGAGAAGGTCAGCTGCGACCTTCGTCGTGGCGGCGTCTTTGCGATCACAGGTCCCAATGGCTCAGGCAAGTCAACCCTGCTGAGGATCATCGCGGGACTGATCCCACCTGACACCGGGCGGATCGAGCTTCCTTGCTCGGATCAACACGAGGTGATGCTTCTGACGCAGGACGCGACGCTCTTCAACAGGTCGATACTCGAGAACGTGCGCTACCCAGACAGGGACGTTGATATGGCCCTTGTGATGGAGTTGGCAAAGAGGCTCGAACTGGGCGAGGTGATACGCTCAGAAGCTGACCTGGTCCGCCTGACGCCGGGGGAGCTTGAGGACAGTATCTCTGGGGGAGAGCGGCAGAAGGTTCTGATAATGAGGGCGATAGCCTCTGCGCCGCAGCTGCTGCTCTGCGATGAGATCACGAGCGGGCTGGACCCTGCGGCGTCAGAGAGCTTCTACGGACTGGTTCGCGAGTTTCTCCCCGCGACGACGGTCATCTGCAGCGTGCACAGGAGAGACGAGCTGAGGCACTTCGACGAGGTCGTCTCGCTGGACGACGTCTCGCTTGGTGGGCCCCCGCCGGCCTGAGGCGTGCAGGTGGGCTCCCCGGCCCCCGCGCGAGCCGCCGCTCGAGTAGGGCCGCATTTGTACCTGGCAGAGGATGGCAGGAAGAAGCTCTAAAGAAAGGATAAAAAAGGAGTGAAGCATATCTGAACATATAATATATAAGCTACTTACATCTATTATTTCACATTATACGGATGTTAAGAAAAGAGATATTCTGCCGGAGTCGAATCTTAAAAAGGACCTGGGATTGAGTTTCTTTGATCTGGTTTCCATCGAATACGAAATCGAAGAAAAGTTTGGCATGTCCTGTACTGACGACTGGAATGAGTTCACGAGTATTCAGCAGGTGAGTGATATATCGAAACTTATTGAGATGAAGCTGCAAGCTGACAGGTCATAAGAGATTTAAGGGCGCCATTGGAACATGCCAAGGAGGAGGATGATGAACGATAAGAAAAGAATTTGGTTTCCTTGGATTTCCTGCAGTACTCTGCGGGCATTTGAGGAGATGCTGGAGAAGGAAGCTGCAAATGGTTGGTTTCCCGTGATTGGTATATGGAACTTCCTCTTTTTGACTTTTATAAGAGGCGAGGGAGGGAGGTTCTCCTATTTTATAGATTTCCAGATAGGATACAGAAAGGGACAAGAGGGGCTACAGGGTTGGAAATTAATCGGGAACTTCTCAAATTTGTTCTTCTGGAGGTGTCGGACAGGAAACGGTGAGCATATCAGCTCCACCAAGAAGGCGGAGGCTTCTAGAAGCTTTCGTAGAACTCTAATCTTCATGACAGTCTGGGCCGGTGCTATTGCCATCGCAGCGCTAACAGGGTATTTTATCCGGGCCTCTCACCCTGTCATTTACTGGTTGATTGCCTTGGCTGCTTTGATTGTTGCTGTAGTTGTCGGTAGAAAGGCGGCCCACATAGAAAGTGAGTACAAAGGAGATGCAGTATAGTGGAGGCATTCATATATTTCCGAAAAAATAAGAAGAAAGCAGTACTAATCAGTCTCGTCATTGCCCTAGCTGCTTTCTGCATCTATTTCATTACAACTCTGGTAGGCTCTGTATATGCAACCGCCTTTGACGCCGGTGTAGCTCCTTTCAGTAAGTTTTCTGTAGCAGTGTATAAGGGAAAGGCAGAGGACGGTGGGATATCTCAAATTGAGAATCTAGCAGATATAGATAAATATTATCAGGTTGGGGTTTCCAGCATGCAAATCAGCACTGTAATGGGAACCACCTCCTCCTATGTTATCCTGACTGACCAAACAGGCGAACTAAAGGAAATCCTGGATAGGTGCGGAATAACGAGCGATGTGGAAGTCAATGACCTTAGGGAGAATGATCTGATTCTCCATCAGGATTTATTAACGAATAAGAAGAAAAAGATAGGGGACAAGTTAGAAGAGCTAAGGATCACAGGTGTCTATAAGGGAGATGTTAAAGAAGCCTTTGGTCTAGTGTCGGAAGAAGACTTCTTTACCATTGGTGGTCCCCAAAGCTATTTAATTTTTCCTAAAGAAGGCCGGATGACAGATCTCAATCAGGAATTGAGTAATTTTGACCAAGGAGAATGGACAATTCAGTCTTACGACTCTGCACTCAGCAATCTGGATAAGGACTTCTCTACTATTAACTTAATTCTTACTATTGTTGTCATTATGGTCTCTATCTGCATTGCAATAGCTTTGGCGGCGTTGGTTTACACCATGTATTCCCACCGCTATGAGGAGTTTGCTATTCTCAATGCTATGGGGTACAGAAAAGGACAGATTTCGAAGATGATATTTGTAGAGATTATCATGATTTCGACCATAGCTACGGCAACAGGCTATGCACTCTCGTTGATAGCTCTAACACTGGTGAACCACTTTGTCTATTCCGGAATGGGACAGACTATGCAAGTATTTTCTATCCGCAACAGCCTGTATACGCTTATCCTGCCTTTATTGGTAACTGTATGTGCGTTGGTATCCATTCTACAAAAGCTGAATGGCACAGATCTAATTTCGATCATAGAGAGGAGATGAGCTGATGGTACTTTCAGCGGTAAATTTGAGCCTTGCGTATAAGGATGGGGAGTCGTCACGTACAGTTCTGGATAATATTTCTATTAATCTGGATGATTCTAAGGCCAACATTATTATTGGTCCGTCCGGCTCTGGCAAGAGTTCGCTCATTTATCTCCTATCTACTCTACGGAAACCAACTTCCGGGAAGATTTTGTTGAACGGAAGGGATTTGACAACTACAAGGGATACCGCAAAGGTTCGCTATGATCATTTCGGCTTTGTATTTCAGCAGCACTTCCTAGTGCCATATCTCACTGTTAGAGAAAATGTATGTCTGGCAAGGAAGGATAAGAACCTGAAAGAAGAGGCAAGTAGAATACTGACAGCGCTCGATATAGAGAAAATCTCGGATAAATGCTCTTATGAGATTTCTGGAGGCGAGAGACAGAGAGTTGCTATTGCCAGAGCCCTGGTCAAGAATCCAGATGTAATCTTTGCAGATGAACCGACTGCTTCCCTGGATAAAGAAAATGCCCATAATGTCTTTTCGCTGCTTAAGGAAAAAACCAAGGATAGAATATTGGTTTTATCTACCCATGATACCTCTCTTCTGGAGGGTGATGAGAGGGTGATCAGAATCGAAAATTGCAAGCTGATTGGGTGAGACGCTGTTATTTTCTACAAATAATCTGATAATTCAATACCTTTAGGACTTTTGCATACTTCTCGACACTACCTACTGAGTAGCGACTTCACCGCATTCGTCTGTGTTTGACAACCTGACTTTGGCAGCTGATTTAACATGAACCAGCCGGCCACCTGCGACTACCGTTTCTCCCCCGCGTCCTTTTCCCGTTGCGTCTTCTGGCCCCACGCAACGTCCTTGCCCTTCCCGAACAGGGACTTGATGTCGGAGCGGCGCATCCACCTCCTCGGGGCCTCCTCGCCGACCAGCGCGAACAGCTCGTCGGTGAGGTCTGTGCGGTGGTCGAACAGCCATCAGCCGTCGCCCGCGTCCGAACACTCCAGGGCACGCAGGTCGGCCAGGATGGCGTCGGCGCCATGGCGGTGCCCGAGGGCGTGCTCGATCAGCCTCTCGATGAGGAGGGCTGTTAGCGTCGGAAGAGTTTAGCCACATCCAGTCAGGCGACAATCGCCAATCCCGGTCAGCCGATTCTGGCCAATGCGCCGGCAGCCGGTTGCCTAACTTATGTAGTGGCTACACTCCCTTGGGCTGCATCCCCCTGACCTTCGTCGCCTGCGGCACCGCCTCGACCGAGTGGGTGTCGAGCCCGCGGCCGCGGTAGCTCGGGCCGCGCATCACGAGGACCGATGCCTTGTCGAATACCCTGTCGAGCGCACAGAGCAGGGCCTCGTCTCCCGTGAGGAACTCGTTCCAGGAGCTCGGCGCCATGTTGCTCGTGAGGATCATGGTGTTGGGCCCCTCCTTCTCGTAGCGACGGTCGATCACGTCGAAGAAGAGGTCGGTGCACGCCCTGTCGAACACGCACCTCCCGACCTCGTCCACGATCAGGCAGGACGGCTTCACCAGCGTCGCCACCGCGCGCTGGGCGCTCCCGCGCTCCGCCGCCCTCTGGAACCTGTCCCTGAGCTCGTTGGCCTTCACATAGTAGGTCTTGAGGCCCCGCATGCAGCACTCGCGCCCGTATGCCTGCGCGAGGTGGGTCTTGCCTATGCCGCCCGGGCCTATGAACGCTACGTTGCGGTGCGCGTAGAGGTCGGCGAGCGCGGGCAGCTTCGCCAGGGCCCCCGCGTCGCGGCCCTGTATCCTCGAGAAGTCGAACCCGTCGAAGGTCTTGGGTTCCCTCCTCGGCAGCCTGGAGAGCCCCGGCGGCGCCCCTGTCGACGCCCGCCTCCTCCTCTCCGCGAGGTAGTCGAACGTGACTGCCAGCGCGCCGAGCTCCGCGTCCCCCATGTCGTGGTCGGACGCCAGCGCGGCGACCTCGGCTGCGGTGAGCTGGAGCCCAAGCCTCGCGGCCGCCTCGCTGGCGAGCGCGTAGGGACTCCTCTCCCTCTCTTCCATCAGGCCCACCTCCCGAAGTCGAACTTGGCGAAGGCGGGCTTGCCGGGCGAGAGTTCCACCTGGGCGATCGACGTGGTGACCGGCTGGCTTGGCAGCTCCTCCGGCTGGGCGTCGG
>ERZ773003.993-NODE-993-length-18469-cov-32.562344_pt1 | contig 18469 bp, 13 predicted proteins | sample MGYA00580668_ERZ773003 | MGnify/ENA primary metagenome ERZ773003 (study PRJEB29015, sample SAMEA2738002) | human oral metagenome | biome: human oral; feature: human-associated habitat; material: dental | place: China | collected 2126 ... | reverse complement strand
GTCTTTTTAAATTCAACAGAACCAGCAATGTCCCACTTGTAAACAGCAAAGAAGTTATTGGCCACCAAAAGAGCAGAAGTCAAATCATCTGCTTGAATGGTAACGGGACGGCTATTAGCAGGCTCGCCGATAGTCAAAACATCAATAGATTGCTCCAAATGCAACTCACGAAGATTGCCAGCATCGTCCTTGCGATCAAAGTCATAGACCCGATAAGTTGTATCACTAGACTGCTGAGTTTCTAAAATCAGAATGCCTGAACCAATGGCATGCATGGTGCCACTTGGCACATAAAAGAAATCACCAGCCTTGACCGGAATTTTGGTCAAAAGATGATCCCAGTCCTTGCTCTCGATTTGCCGGCGTAGCTCTTCCTTGCTCTGGGCATTGTGACCGTAGATAATCTCCGCTCCTTCGTCTGCAGCGATAACATACCAGCACTCAGTCTTGCCAAGTTCGCCTTCGTGCTCTAGTCCATAGGCATCATCTGGATGGACCTGAACACTGAGCCAGTCATTGGCATCTAAAATCTTGGTCAAAAGCGGAAAGACAGGCTCAGAACGATTGCCAAAGAGCTCACGGTGCTCGGCATAGAGCGCATCTAGCTTCTGACCTGCAAAACGGCCATTCTTGACGGTTGAGACACCGTTGGGATGAGCCGAAATTGCCCAATACTCGCCCACATGGTCGCTGGGAATTTCATAGCCAAAGACATCGCGCAGCTTGGTGCCACCCCAAATCTTCTCCTGCATCACAGAATGTAGAAATAACGGTTCTGACATAATAGTCTCCTTAAATATTTTTTACATCCAAGAGAGAATAGCCCTTGGTGTTATAACGATTTCGACTCCTAGAATACTCAATTGGCCTACCATTTTCCAGATATACGACCTGTTCCACCTGCAAAACAGGATCAGAAACAGAACAATTTAGGTACTCTTGATCATAGTTGTCTGATTTATCAGCTGTGATATTACGGTAACTACCAGCAAATTTCAGTTTCAAAGTATGGAGTAGGTAATCATAAATTGAAGCTAAGAGAACCTTCTCATCCAAAGAAGGGACTAGATCACAAGGCATGTAGGTATGCTCTAAAACATAGGGAGATTGATCCAATAAGCGCAGACGAATAATCTTGTAGACAGGTGTATTTGTCTCTATCTGTAACCTCTCAGCAATCTCTTCATTGGGAAATTCTACTGAAAATTCAATAATCTTACTACTCAGAACTCGGGAATCTCCCTCTAAATCCTTACTAAGACCATTGAAATTATTAAGCCGAATCCGAGAATTTTTCTTATCCCAAAAGGAGGAGTTGAGAACCTTAGTTCCATTTCCTTGTTTAGAATAAATCAAGCCTTCAATAATTAGGATTTCTATTGCTTTTTTTACTGTCATTCGGCTAGCATCAAACTCTTTTGCAAGCTCCGATTGGGTAGGCAACAAGGAGTCTACTGGGTAGACTCCATCTGCAATTCTATCTCGGAGAATATCGGCTATTTCTTCATATTTTGCTTTAGCCATATCTCTCCTCTACTTCTCTTATTTCTTAATATTATTATAATACAGACTCTGTCTGTTTGTCCAGTACTCGTAAGAATGGATACCAAATAAATCCAACAATCACGAAGTCAATTAGTTGTAGGATACCACCCAGAATGGAGTTGGTAGCCAGCATACCACTAAAGAAGATTGGAACCGTCCAAGGAACAGATACTCCCGTTGGCGCTGGTACAATCCCTAGAGCCATAACTGTGTAGTTAAATGTTGTCACTACTAGTGGTGCTATAATCCACGGAATCAAAATTGTAGCATTCATTACAATCGGCAAACCAAAGATAACTGGTTCATTTACGTTGAAGATACCTGCTCCCAAAGCCAGACGGCCAACATCTTTATAAACTTTTTTCTTAAGTAGGAAAGCCATAATAAAGACAACTGCAAGAGTCATACCAGAACCACCCAGACCAACAGTGAAAGTTTCGATAAATGATTTAGAAATAATATGAGGTACTTCTTTTCCAGCTTGGAAAGCTTCTAAATTTTCTAGATTAAGGGTGTTCCAGATTGGGTCCATCACCGAATTGACTAGGACCTGACCATGTAGACCAAAGAACCATAGAATCTGTATGAAGAAAAGTGCAATCAGAGTTGCGCCAATGCTACTTCCCAAACCAATTAGTGGTGCTTGGATAACTTTGTAGATAATATCATGCAAATTGACTTTAAAGAGGGCAGTCAAGACAGCATGGATAGCTAGGAAGACTGTCAGAGTCAGAGTACCTGGAATCAGAGCTGCAAAAGATTTTGCTACAGCAGGAGGCACGCTATCTGGCATCTTAATCTGCCATCCTTTATTGCTCATACGACTGTATAATTCCGCAGCGATAAAGGCTGTAATCATACCAAGGAACATACCTTTGGCACCCAAACGGTCTAAACTCAAGACGCTGCCAATAACCTCTCCCTTTTCTGTTTCTACAAAGAAAGGAGTCAGAATTAAGAAGCTAGATAGAGAAACGGCTCCACCGAAGACCCCTTCTACATCATAGGTTTTTGATAGATAATATCCAATTCCGAAAACTACAAAGACTGTCATAATAGACATCGTTGCCATTTGACCATTTCCCAAGAGATTATACAAGAAAGACTTGGTATCATCACTAAAGAAAGGCAGATTGTTGAAAACCACAATCAAAGAACCAAACATGGTAATTGGGAAGGATAGCATAAAGGCATCCCGTAAAACGGCCAAATATTTATTGGACCCCAAAACATTTGCCAAAGGCAATAGCTTATCGCTCAGTGTATCAAGAAACTTGTTCATAGACACTTCCTCTTTTCTTTTTTATATTATAAATATACCATTTTTTATTTCAAATGTCTATACTTTTTATTGAAAAATATTTACTTTTATTCAAAAATCTGACTAACTAAAAAATCGACTAAGTAAAGGGATAGAAAATAATGCCAAAAAAGACTGAGCCATAATCAACTCAGTCTCTTTATTAAGCAAAATTTATCCTATTTTCTTATGCAATTCCAACATTTCCTTGGCTATTTCTAATAAAGTCATAGTCGTCATAAGATGATCTTGAGCATGAACCATGATAATTTCAATCTTGATTTCTACGCCACTAGCATAATCCTGCAACAGCTTAGTTTGAGCATGGTGAGCTTCCACCAGCTCTGAATTAGCTGTTTCCAACTTTTCTTCAGCTTGACTGTATTCTCCTTGACGCATGAGCGCGAAAGCCTCATGTATTTCTGTTCGAGCTGTTCCACTGTGGAGGATTATCTCAAAAGCTGCTACTTGTAGTTCTTCGGCATTCATTCCAAAACTCCCTTCAAGTTCTAAATATTGTCTAAAACAACTTTTGCTAAAGCCTGAATACCAGTTGGAATCGGAATGTAAGCCTGTGGCGGAATCTGTACGACTGGACGTTCGGCTTTCTTGCCAGTTTCTTCAAACTGTTTGAAATACATTCTAGTCTGTGGACTGATCAAATAAAGGTCGTAAGATGCCGCAGCAATAACCTTATTACCTTCTGTTGCACCAATTGCCTCAATAGTCACATCATGTCCTTCTCCCTGCAGATACTCTGTTGTTTTCGCTGCCATCAAAGATGAAGACATACCTGCTGCACAAATAATTAACGCTTTTGCCATTATTGTTCTCCTTTTATTATATAAATTTAAATTTTTATTTATAAATTTTTTGATTGCTTTTTACCAATCAGTAAATAGTTAAACAGTATGATGAAGATTCCTAAGAATGATAAAGCTATATCTTTACGCTGGCCTGTTCTTGGGAGCCTTGCTCTTTCTTCACCTGTTAGGTTTTTCTTTGAGATTTTAGATTCTTTCTGAGACCCATCACGAATAGTTTGGACATTACTTACGGAAGAATGTGTTGAATCAGTAACAAATGTAGACTCATATTGAACTGAATTAGACTGCTTGTTTAAATCCGATTTATTAGAATTTGTTGAATCAACAACAAGTGTGGATTCGTGCTGAACTAAGTTAGACTGATTATTTAAATCGGATTTATTAGTATTTTTCGTTTCTGTATCCAATTCATTTAAGTTTTGGACAAACTTCACAAAGGATAGAGATACTACTGCTACTTTTTCCTTATCCGATAATCCTGCAAACTCAATACCCAATTCGCGAACCTTGTCTTTATTTTCAAGATTACTGATATTAAATTTTAGATTGATAAATTGACTATCAATTACTTGCGCTTCTGAGTTTACCCACTGCCAATTTTCACCTACTTTAAGGAATAGCTTGGCTGATACAGGAACTGTAGATTTAACTCTCGCAACAAACCAATTGTGATTAGTCAAATCTTGGCCTTGACTCAGTTTCAGTTCTGTTTTTTCTTGTTCTTTTGCAGAAACATCAGCTTGCAAGTTTCCCTCTTGTACCCTCACATTATTTCCTAGCCAATTCGTTTCTGGCTGATTAAAGAGAAATTCTAAAGGTTTATAAGGAGTAGCAACTTCTTTCTCTGGCACTTGTGGACTATCGGCATCTTGAACAGCCTGAATATTATCAAAGTAAATTCTACCACGCCCTTTATCGCCCCCCATATAGAAAGCAAATTGAGTTACTTTTTTAAGTCGCTCCTGCGTTACCTGAGCTTTTTGGTTACTTTCCCAAGCTGCTGGTTTGAATTCTGTAAACGGAATGGTGACCCTCTTATCAAGCGATTGGTTTAAATCCAAGTCTTTTTCAAAACTAATTTCTCCCATCTGAATTTGAACTGTCAGATGGCGATTCCCTTGTGATTCAGACTGAATATCAAAAACTAGAGCATTTTGTTTTTCCCAACTCTTATCAAAAGAAATTTGACGCCCTGCATAGCCATTATTAGCGATTGTATAATCATAAGCCATAGCGTATTGTCCGCCATCTTTAGAAGACTTCACTAAACTAATCTTAATCGGATCTCCATTAGAAGAGTATGCTTTTTCAAGTAAATCATTTTCTCCTAGGTAATCTTCAAAGTCATCTACTAAATAAGGCGAGACAGGCTCAACTTGTATTTTTACAAATAGACGATGCGACTGTGTCTCTTGCAGAACATTTGTTTTATAATAACGAAGTATCAGCGGCAAGGCTTGCTTATTGATATTTTCTGGCAATTTAGCCTGACCAGAAAAATAATCATCTGATTTTTGCAAATCAATTTCTTCACTGTTTCCAAAGGAATAAGTAACACGAGTATCATTCTCTAGCGCTTTAGCAACAAGACTAAACTGCTTGCTAGATACCACTCCCTGATTTGCTGGCTGAATTAAGTAACGGTGCCCCTTTTGAGGAACTATTTCAAACTTCTTACCCGTCTCATAAATCTTTCCAACTTCTTTTCTGAAAATACTGTTTGAATCTTGATAGAACTTTTGAAAATCAGCTAATAATTCATGGTCCCCACCTAAATTTCCATTGATATCTCTATAGGGGGTGTAAAGATTATTTCCTCTTCCAAAATTTGCCCAAGTCATCATGTATGCAATTTTTGAAGCTTGAGGATCATTATTCAAAGCTTGGAAGATACGAGTATACCAATCTAAGGTATTTCCTTTATCTTTTATTCCTTGGGCACTGTAGCCGAATTCTGTTAAAGCAGCAATTTTTCCTTTCTGCTCTGCTAAACCAGCCAGCATCCTACTATCTTTCAAAAGTGAAGTTATGTAGGACTCTGAACCGGCATTTGACTTATCGTCATAACTATCAATTCCAAAGATATCCACATAATCATCCCCCGGATAGGTTTTCAGATAGCGGTCATTTCCCGCCCCAGGAGAATAAGCGTATAGAATATTGTGAACTTCTTTTTTATCCCTTAAGTACTCTACTGTATATCGATAAAGAGCCTTGTATTGCTCTGGATTGGTAGTACTCTCACCCCACCAGAACCAACTGCCTGTTTGCTCATGAAATGGTCTAAAAATAAACGGAATTGTTCTATTATCAGCTGTTCTAAGACTACTTGCTAAACTAGCAATGTTATCTAACCAAGCATTGAATTTCTCATTGTAACGACCGCCCGGTAATATTTCAGCTACAACATTTCCAGAAGTATCTTTAAAATCACCACCAGTTACAAAATTATAAGGATGCGTACTGAGTGTTAGGATTCCACCCAGCTCATGAGCAGTTTTCATGGAAGTGCTTAAATTTTGAATACTTTTCTGTACATCACCTTCTACACCTGGCTTTTCGTGCCCATCTATGGATAGTGTATCCCAACCAAACACAGCAGGATAATCCCCCACTGCATTTTTTACGTCTGACTCTTTGGAACCCGTTCTACTTCCTTCTTGTGTCAGAGTCAGCCCCTCATCCAATGCATGCTGTTGCCCAAAAAGAATATCTTTTTTTTGATTTAAATCTTTCAGATAGGCGAATAATTCCTTAGTTTCCTGAGTTGCTTGTGTGTCAACTATATTAAGCGTTCTATTTTCTTCGCTTTTTTCCACTGTAGCTTGAGTCGGTTCTGTCGTATCTTCCTTAGAAATCCCACCTTCAGTTCCGTTTACTCCATCTGATTTTGCTTCACTAACTTCTATCATATTTTCGGATGTCAGAGAAGATGGCGATGGATGTTGAACAGAAGAATCCAAACTTTCTTCTGCTAAAACAAGTGGTGCAAATAAAAATACTCCACTCACTGTTAAACTAGCTACAAGATATTTACCAAATGACTTTTTCATTTATATAACTCCTTCAGTCAGGAAACTTTCTCCTACTCAATCCCATTTCTCTCAGCTACTTCCTTAAACCAATAACCAGATTTTTTAATCGTTTTGACTTGATTATGGATATTATTAGAAATCAAGCCGTAGCGATTGCGGTAGGCATTCGTCCAAGACCAGCAATCAATTGGGGTCCAGAGGTGGTAGCCAAAGCAGTTTGAGCCTTCCTCAATGCCCTTGTGTAGCCATTCTAAATGTTCCTGGATAAAGTCAATACGGTATTGATCCTGAATTTGACCAGATTGGTCCATAAAACGTTCTTCTCTTGAAACACCCATGCCATTTTCCGACACAAACCAAGGGATATTCTTATAGTTATCACGTACATTTATCGCAATATCGTAAAGCGCTTTAGGATAAATCTCCCAACCCTTGTCAATATTCATGCGACGCCCTGGCATATCATAGTTATCATAGTAGCGACTAGGGAGCCAATCTCCTACAGAATTTGGCGAAATATCTGGCGCCTTGACCCGATTGGGATGGTAGAAATTCACACCTAGAAAATCAACTGTGTTGTTTTCAAACAGCTCTGTATCTCCCTCTTCCGTTTGCCATAGAACCCCATCTTTTTCCAAAACAGCAACGAGTTCTTCTGGAAAATGTCCATGAACGGCTGGTTCTAGAAACATCTTGTTGTTCCACAATTCAGCAAAACGTGCTGCAGCTTGATCTTCTTCACTTTCTGAGGCGGCGTAGGTTGGAGTCAGATTTAGAACTGTACCAATCCGGCTTCCATTTCGGTCATAGTTACCCGCTCTAAAGGCGTCGATAGTTTTGGCCGTTGCAAGATTTAAATGATAAGCTACCTGAACAGCTTTCCGACCGTCAACTAACTTAGGATAGTGAAATTTATAAAGATATTCCCCATCGACTACCACCATAGGTTCATTATGAACTACCCAGTCCTTGACCCGATCGCCAAAATGTTTGAAACACTGCTGGGCAAATCCAACAAAAAGATCTACTACATGGCGTGATTCCCAACCGCCGTATCGATGATAAAGCTCAACTGGCAAATCAAAATGATGCAGATTGAAAATCGGGCGAATCCCATTTTCTAAAAAGGTGTCAATCACTTGATTGTAAAAATCAACCGCTTCCTGATTGACTGTATTAGTCTCCAAATCATCAATCAGACGAGTCCATTGAATAGAAGTTCGTAAACTATTTAAGCCTACTTCTTTCAGCTTCTTGATATCTTCTTTATAACTATTATAAAAATTTGAAGCCGTATCTGGCCCTACATAGTTGTAAAAAGCTTCTGGTTCAATATCATACCAATGATCAAACATATTGCTATGCTTTTTAGCAAAACGCCCTTCGCTTTGAGGACCTGATGTAGCAGCACCCCACCAAAAATTTTCAGGAAATTGTTTCATAAGTTCACCTCTCTCGTCTATTTAGCAGGCCTGTTTAAAAAATGAGCAACAGCACCTAGTAGATTGGCATCATTAAAATAATGACAAGTAGCAATCTCAACATCCAAATCTGTCGCTTCTGTACGTTGCTTGAACTGTTCGACCCTTTTTTGAATGTCCGTAGCCAGATTCCTACGTTGAGATATGCCTCCTCCAATGGCCACCACATCTGGATTGACAACCAAGCAAGTATTAAAAATAGCTAAAGCCAGTGAGTCCAGCAAACCCTCAACTGCCTGTTGAGCTTCGCTATCTCCTCGATCAGCCAAATCAAAGAGTTCCTTACCTGATAGCTCAGTTCCCAAACTTCGCTCTTTAGAAAAGCGCTTAGCCACGTGAACGGGACTGACTCGCTCGCTTAGCGTAGAGCCATCATCCAGCAGCATATAGCCGAATTCTCCACCAAAAAGATTTCGTCCTTTGTGAAGCTTCCTATCAATCACGACCGCTCCACCAAGACCCGAACCAATGATAAAGAAAAGAGCGTTTTGACAAACTTTAGCAACACCAAAGGCTACTTCAGCTAAGGCTGCACAGTTAGCGTCATTTTCTATGCTGACTGGCAATCCCAAACATTCCTCAAATGCCTTAAGAATTGGAAAGTGATGGATATATGGGACCGCGCTGATTCCATGAATCACTCCCGCATCAACATCCACCGAACCCGGAGAGCTAATAGCTACTCCTTTTAGATTCTCATTTTTATACTTATCTTTGACGGCTAGGCAGCTCTCTTTCATTTCTTCCCAGCTATCGGGCGTTGGAAATGACGATACTTTCTGTAGCTGATTATCTTTGAATAGACCATATTTTACAGCAGTTCCGCCGATATCAAAGGCTAGAATAGACATGTTTGCCTCCTCTTCTTTTTGAATTATCTAAATTATATCACTTTATTTTTTAAATGTCTATACTTTTTATTTATACAAATATACTTTTTAAAAACTTAGTCATAAAAAAATCTGGCTCTCGCCAGACCTTTATAATAAAAAGAGTAAAGCTCCCCAGCAAATGCCACAAAGATAGCCGACCAGCACATCCTTTGGATAGTGCACTCCGCCAATCACGCGCACCGCAGCCAGCCCTGCTGAAAGCAAGAGGCAAATAAGCCCCGGCAACCAGAAAAAGTAGAGCAGGCACATAGAAATCACTGTCGCCGAAAAGACATGGCGGCTGGGCATGGACTTTCCTGATGTATCCTTGGCCATCAAGGGCTGAATAGACCATTTCTCGTAAGGGCGTGCTTGATTCAGCCGTTTACGAATCGCTGACAAGAGAGCAAATCCGATAGCTGGAAGGAGAAAAAAAGCAAGCAGCCCTTTCCAACCTTCCGTCAGAAAGGCATCAATCAAGACCAATCCATACACCAGAGGCATAAAAACAGTCATCCCCCTATTAAAATAGGCCAGCCCTTTCACTATCCTAGGGCAACTGCGAAAAGGAGCTATTAATCGTTGGTAAAAAATCTCGTAGTCTTTCATACTTGCTTTCCCTGCTTTTCAAAAAGTCGAATTCTCATACTTTCTCTACTATAGCATATTTCTAGACAAGATGGTAGATAGATAGCAACAGAGACTGAGACCCAGGCCCCAATCTCTTATTGTTTATCTTTTCTGAAGAGTATTGTTTCTCCAAGTTCCAGATTTCCTTTTTTACGAATCAACTTCCTTTCTTTTAGGGAAAAGCATCAGTCTGGATAAGATATCAACATAAGAAAGACTACTTACCCGACAAATCCTCTCTTGTCAAGACAAGAGAGGATTGCTGTTCTAATGCAACATACTAGAGTAGTGACTCATATAAATCACTATATGCTCGACTAGCTGTATCCCAAGAGAAATCTCTTTCCATAGCCTGAGTTTGCAGACTGTGCCAAGCTTCTCGGTCATGCCAGTAAAGATTGAGGGCTTCTTTGAAAGTCCATGTTAGCCAATAACCAGAGAAGTTATTGAAGCTAAAACCTGTTCCCTGTCCACTATAAACGTTGTAAGGTTCGACTGTATCCCGCAGGCCACCAACCTCGTGAACCAGTGGCAGTGTCCCGTAACGCATGGACATCATCTGAGACAGACCACAAGGTTCAAAGCGGCTTGGCATGAGGAAAATATCACTAGCCGCATAGATTTCCTGAGCCAAAGTAACATCAAAAAGGATATTAGCAGATAATTTTTCAGGATAAGCCTGGCCAAACCAAGCGAAGGCTCGCTCAAATGCAGGATCACCTGTTCCAAGTAGCACAATTTGCACATCTTCCTGAAGCAAATTATGCAACTCTTCCACCACCAAATCAAAGCCTTTTTGACGCGTCAAACGAGAGACGATACCAACGACAGGCACATCATCCCGAACTGGCAAGCCTACTTTCGCTTGGAGAGCCCGTTTGTTTTCTAATTTCCCAGTCAAATCATCTTTATTAAAGTGGTAAGCCAGCAATTTATCGGTTTCTGGATTGTAGATATCTGTATCGATACCATTGACAATACCGACCAACTTGCCTGACTCCATCCGAAGAATCTGATCCAGACCGCAACCAAACTCAGCCGTCCGAATTTCGTTGGCATAGCTTGGTGAAACAGTTGTCACACGATCTGCATAGAGAATGCCCGCCTTCATCCAGTTGAGGCAGTCGTTCCATCGGAGAGTTCCGTCCGCATAACGTTCATAGCCGACACCAAAGAGTTCCCAGAGCATGCTGTCCGAAAACTGTCCCTGAAACTCTAAGTTGTGAATCGTCAGCACTGTCTTGATGTTATTATAGGCCTGAATCCAGCGATATTTTTCCTTGACCAAGAAAGGAATCATGGCCGTATGGTAGTCGTGCGCATGGAGAACATCTGGAATAAAGTCAATGCGCTCCATCAGTTCGATTGCTGCTAATTGGAAGTAAGCAAAACGTTCGCCGTCATCAAAATCACCATAGACATGCCCACGGAAGAAATAATGCTGATTGTCGATAAAGTAGAAGTTGACACCTTCCAACTCAATCTTTTTGACACCGACATATTCCCGACGCCAACCGACACTGACTTCAAAGGAGAAGAGATCTTCAACTCGATCACCAAATTTAGCATCCGTCATGTCATAATATGGCAGAATGACTCCAACTTCATGGCCAGCTTTGACCAAGGATTTGGGGAGGGCGCCGATAACGTCTCCCAAACCACCCGTCTTGGAAAAAGGTGCTCCTTCTGCTGCTACAAATAAAATTTTCATGAAACGATGTCCTCTGTAACTTTTTGACCCTTCTTCAGTACAACTGGATGTTCAGCTGTCCCTCGAACGACAACTCCTTCAGCAATCTCAACGCCCTTGTCCACAATTGCATATTCTACCACTGCATTTTTTCCAACGACAACGCGCGGGAAGAGGAGACTGTCTTTGACACTGCTACCCGCTAAAATTCTTGTATTCCGCGAAATAACAGAGTTTACAACTTCACCTTCTACAATACTACCTGACGCAAACTGAGAGCGATTTACTTTCGATCCTGTTGCATAGTAAGTCGGCTCTTCGTTTTTCACCTTTGTATAAATCTTTTGATTTGGTGAGAAGAGAGAGTAGAATTTCTGCCGATCAAGCATATCTTTATTGGCCTTATAGTATGATTCAACAGAGTAAATATTTGCCAGATAACCTGTATACTCGTAAGCAAAAGCTCCAACTTCAGCTGCCAAGTCCCGAAGAACATAGCGCAGTTTTTGTGGGAATTCTTTTTGGGCTTCTTCTTCCAATTTTTCAATCAACCACGGCGTATCTACTACAAAAATATCAGTGGACATATTGAAGAGCTCGCCCTCGTCTCTATCACTATGCAGCTTATGTCCTAGGACATGGTCCGTTTCGCTGACTTGCAGAACTGCATTGACATCTGAAATATCTTTAGATGGCAATTTCTTGTAAACCACCGTCATCGGTTGCTGGGTCGTGTTATGTAAGTGGAAGACCTGATTAAGGTCAATGTTGATCAACACATCACAGTTCAGGGCTACAGTTTGGTTAGAGCCTGAGCGCTTCAGATAAGTCAGTAACTGTTCATAATATTCCTTACCAACTGTGCTACTTTCTACACGGGTATTATAAATTCCTAGATAGTAGTGACTCAAAAGTGTAGACAAGCCCCACTCACGACCTGAACGAATATGGTCAAAGACAGAGCTGATATTGTCTTGCTGGAAGATACCAAAGACGCTACGAACACCAGCATTAGCAAGACTAGACAGTGGGAAGTCAATCAAACGGTATTTCCCACCAAATGGCAAACTAGCAACTGGACGATGGTCTGTTAAGGTTGACATGTCGTGGAAACCGACCGTATTTCCTAAAATCGCTGAATATTTATCAATCTTCATCTGTTGGTACCCCCACTTTTTCATTATATCCGACTACTTGCACTTCATCTGTTCCGTCAATCTCTACACCATCAGAAATAACAGCGCCCTCACCAATGATCGCACGTTTAATCTTAGCTCCCTGACCGATAATAGCGCCACTCATAATGACAGAATCAGTGACTTCTGCACCCTCACGAACTTGAGCGCCTGTTGAAAGAATAGAATGCTTAACAGTTCCATCCACAAAGCAACCGTCAACTACCAAAGAATCTTCAACATGAGCATTCGCACCAAGGTAGTTTGGTGGTGAAATCAAGTTGCGTGAGTAAATTTTCCACTGACGATCACGACTGTCTAAAGCATTTTCTGGACTAATGTATTCCATGTTCGCTTCCCAAAGTGACTCAATCGTACCAACGTCTTTCCAGTAGCCGTTAAATTCATAAGCATAAACACTTTCGCCAGATTCAAGATAGTTAGGGATAACATTCTTACCAAAGTCGGACATATCTACATTGCTCTTTTCAGCAGCAATCAGCATATTGCGGAGACGTTGCCAGTCAAAGATATAGATTCCCATAGAAGCCTTGGTTGATTTAGGATTTTCTGGTTTTTCTTCAAATTCAACGATCCGATTGTTAGCGTCGGTATTCATGATACCAAAACGGCTAGCCTCCTTGAGAGGCACATCCAAGACTGCAACCGTCAAACTAGCGCTGTTATCCTTGTGGGATTGGAGCATATCATCATAGTCCATCTTGTAGATATGATCACCAGATAGGATTAAAACATATTCAGGATTGATGCTGTCGATATAGTCAATATTTTGGAAAATAGCGTGGCTAGTTCCCTCAAACCAGCGATTTCCTTCACTGGCAGAGTAAGGCTGAAGAATGGATACACCTGTGTTGATACCATCCAAGCCCCAGCTTGAACCGTTCCCGATGTGACTGTTCAAAGCAAGTGGTTGGTACTGGGTAATCACACCGACATTGTTAATCCCAGAGTTGGCACAGTTTGACAGCGCGAAATCAATAATACGATAACGACCACCAAACTGTACTGCTGGTTTTGCAATACTTTGTGTGAGCTTTCCAAGACGAGTTCCTTGCCCACCGGCAAGAATCAAAGCTAGCATTTCATTCTTCATATCCTACTCCTTTGTGGAATCTTTTTTAGCATTTTTACGAACATTCACACGACGCTTGATTTTCCAAATACTTGCTCCCAAAGCTGGTAATGTAAAGGTCAAGGTCTGCGGATAATCTTTCCATAGTCCCTCTTGAGACTGAACTGTTTCGTTGTGTTCCTTCCAAACACCTCCCCATTTCTCTAATTCAGTATTCCATACTTCTTCATAAATGGCTTCCACTGGCACACCAATGGTAAAGTTTTTGCGCTCTACTGGCACCATATTGAATACACAGACCAGCATATCTCCTTTTTCCGTCTTACGGATAAAGGAAAGGACACTCTGATCGGTATTATCGGCATCAATGATTTCGATACCACCATAGCTCAAATCAATCTCCCAAAGCGGACGATTGTCTTTGTAGAAAGCATTGAGCTCAGAAGTAAAGGTTTGCATCTGCTTGTTCATCTGATCGTCCAGATTAGACCATTCCAGCTGCTCTTCTGACTTCCACTCTAGGAATTGACCAAATTCTGACCCCATAAAGAGCAATTTCTTGCCTGGATGGCAGATTTGATAGGTCAAGAGGTTACGTAGACCAGCAAATTGATTGTAGCGGTCACCCCACATCTTATGCATCATGCTCTTCTTACCATGAACGACTTCGTCGTGAGAGAAAGGCAAGAGGAAATTTTCAGAAAAAGCATACATAAAGCTGAAGGTCACCAGATTAAAATCGTACTTGCGGTAAATCGGGTCTTCTTCATAGAAACGGAGAATATCGTTCATCCAGCCCATATTCCACTTGAAGTCAAAGCCCAAACCGCCCATTTCTCTCATACCCGTAATCTTAGTTTCGGACGAGCTCTCTTCAGCAATCATCATGACATCAGGATGAGCTAGCTTGATGACCGTATTCAAGCGCTGCAAGAAATAGTAGCCTTCATAGTTACGATTACCGCCGTCCTTGTTTGGCTGCCAAGGACCACTATCGTAGTCTAGATAGAGCATGTTGCTAACCGCATCCACACGAACCCCATCTAGATGGTAGAAATCAATCCAGAACTTGATACTAGAAATCAAGAAGGACTGCACTTCATTTTTTCCCAAGTCAAAATTCAAGGCACCCCAGCCATAGTTGTGAGCTCGTTCATGATCCTGATACTCAAAGGTTGGTGTTCCATCATAGTAGGCCAAGGCATCGTCATTGATGGTAAAGTGACCTGGAACCCAGTCCACAATGACACCAATATTATTCAAGTGACATTCTTCGACAAAGTCCTGAAATTCCTCTGGCGTTCCATAAGTATGTTCAAAGGCAAAGTAGCCCATGAGCTGGTAGCCCCAGCTGAGTCCTAAAGGATGGGCCATGAGCGGCATGAACTCAACGTGTGTATAGTTCATTTCGACCAGATAAGGAATCAACTCCTCCTTGAGCTGAGCCATAGAATATGGACTGCCGTCAGGATTGCGTTTCCAAGATCCAGCATGCACTTCATAAATATTGACCGGTCTTGAGAAAAAGCCCCAACGCTTTCTCCGAGCCAGCCAAAGCCCATCTTGCCACTTCTTCTCTGGAATAGTCCGAACAATAGCTCCCGTACCTGGGCGCTCTTCTAAATAGATAGCCAGCGGATCAATTTTCAAGATTTCCTGACCGCTACTGCGTTTAATATTGTACTTGTAAATATCTCCTTCCTTAGGCAAATCCGTGAAGACTTCCCAGACACCGCCTTCATTGCGAGTCATAGGAATCTGCTCTCCATACCAATTGGTGAAATCTCCAATCAGATGCACATTCTGCGCATTTGGAGCCCAGACTCTAAAGGTGTAGCCAGCCTTGCCATCCACCACATCCCGATGCACTCCCAAATAATGCTGTAAATGAAAGTTTTCACCTGTTGTAAAGGTTCTTAATGCTTCTTTTTTGTCCATTTAGTCACCTTTCTATTTGTAAGCGTTTTCTATGTTTCTATTTTACCTCATTTTCTTATATTTTTCAAGCAAATTTCCAAAAACTATCTCAAAAATTTCAAAAGCCCAATTTCTTCAAAAGAATGAATTACTATATCGACAGGCCATTGAAGAAGATCTCATGAAATACTAATTCTACAGGCTTTTACCTGAATTATTTGATATAAAATTAGAGATAAAACGGTTAAAATTTGTATAGACCAATATGTAAATTTACATTTTAAAATGATAAGCAATCAAAAATATCAACGCCTGCTTATTTTTATATTGTTCGAACACTTGTTAGATTTACAAGTTCATCAAGGTAAGAAAAAAGGCCGCACAAAGCCGCCTTTCTCATTATTTCACATCAAACACGATGGATTTCACTTGTGTCATCGCTTCGATACTGTAACGAATCCCTTGCACTCCGGCTCCAGATCCCTTAACACCAAGGAATGGGAAGTTATCTGGACCACGTTGGGTCTTATTATTGATGTGTACAGTACCCACTTCCAGTTTCTCAGCAATTTCAAATGCTTTCGGGAAATCATTTGTAAAGACTGAAGATTGAAGACCAAATTCTGACTGGTTACAGATCTGAATAGCCTCTTCAACGGAAGTCACACGAATAATCGGAAGAACAGGACCAAATGGCTCTTCCCAAGCTAATTTCATATCTAGTGTCACATGGTCAAACAAGGCAGGCCAGATGAGATTTGCTTCACGTTTGATTTCTGTCAAGGCTGACGCTCCCTTTTCTTGAGCATCTTCAATCAAGCCCCAGATGAAATCTGCTGATGCGTTATCAATGACTGGTGTGATATCCGCATTATCAAAGGGATCCCCAACCGTCAGCTTCTCTACCTCTGCCTTAATCAGCGCTGCTAATTTATCTGCCACGCTCTCCATGACAATGACACGTTTAATAGCCGTACAGCGCTGACCGGAATAACTGTATGCCCCACCAACAATCTGCTTAGCTGCATGCTCCAAGTCAGCATCTTCCAGCACAACTGCAGCATCCTTACCACCCAATTCTAACATAATTGGACGCATGCCAGCCAACTTACCGATGCGCTCACCGATTGGGGTGGAGCCAGTAAAGTTAATGTAGTTTACTTCCTTATGCTCAATGATGTAATCCCCAATTTCTGAACCACGGCCTGTGATGGTATTGAAAACACCAGCAGGCAGACCAGCCTCAGCAAAAGCCTGAGCCAAGAGCAGACCAGAAATTGAACCTTGTGTAGGTGGCTTAAACATCACAACATTTCCGCCGATAAGGGCAGGAGCAATCTTAGAACCAGATAGGTTGACTGGGTAGTTAAATGGCGCAATGGCCAGTACAACTCCTACAGGCTCACGACGGACCATAGCCAGTTTTTTCTTGCTGGCAGCTTCAAAGCCGCCCCCTTCCATAACCTGGTCATGAATACGAATGCCCTCTTCAGCTGCATAACGAATCAAGTCTGCTGTCCGGACTACCTCTCCGACTGCCGCTTTGATACCCTTGGCAACTTCTTTTGCAAGAATTTCGCCAATCTTCTCCTGATCGCGCTCCAAAATATCCGCAGCCTTATGCAGATAAGCTGCACGTTCGACTGCTGAAAGAGCTCGCCAAGCTGGCAAAGCCGCCCGAGCGCTCGCCATCGCATAATCAACCTCTGCCTGACTCATGGCAGGAACAGTTCCTAAAATCTCATTATTGATAGGAGATGAGATGGTGATTTCATTTTCAGAAGCTCTCCACTCTCCATTTATATAGTTCTTATATTGTGTCACGTGTCCCCTCCAAAATGTTATTAAGTATCATTTTATCAAATTTTCTGAAAATTTCAACTAAATTTTAGAAATTTAAAGAAATTTTTCACAAATTTCATGAATCATCTTCTTTTGCTCATATTAACTCTCTGTATTTCTCTCTTTTTTATCAATTCTCACTTTCTACACTAGGTCTACTATGACGCTGAAGAAAACTAAAAAAGACCAGGAAAATTTCCTGATCTTAATTTTCAGATTAATCGAAGTCAAGATATTCTTTTTCAAGTTCAAGAACTTCTTCCATCGTTGCACATTCAGTCAATGCGCGTTGTGCAAGTTCTTCCATCTTCTTCGTATCCAATTTCTTCATAAGGCTACGAGTCCGAAGGACAGAAGTGGCACTCATAGAGAATTCATCCAAGCCCATTCCGACAAGAAGCGGCACAGCTGTTTGGTCACCGGCCATTTCTCCACACATACCTGCCCATTTGCCTTCAGCATGAGCTGCCTTGATAACATTGTTGATCAAGCGAAGGATTGATGGATTGTATGGTTGGTAGAGGTATGAAACTTGTTCGTTCATACGGTCAGCTGCCATTGTGTATTGGATCAAGTCGTTAGTACCGATAGAGAAGAAATCAACTTCTTTGGCAAATTGATCAGCTAGCATTGCTGCTGCCGGAATTTCAATCATGATACCTACTTGAATATTGTCCGCTACAGCAACACCTTCAGCTTGCAATTTCGCTTTTTCTTCTTCGTAAACTGCTTTAGCTTTACGGAATTCTGTCAAGAGAGCAACCATTGGGAACATGATACGCAATTGTCCATGTACAGAAGCACGCAAGAGAGCGCGGATCTGTGTACGGAACATAGCGTCACCAGTTTCAGAGATAGAGATACGCAATGCACGGAAACCAAGGAATGGATTCATTTCATGCGGCATATCGAAGTAAGGAAGCTCCTTATCTCCACCGATGTCCATCGTACGGACAACCACTGGTTTTCCATTCATGCCTTCCAAGACAGCCTTGTAAGCTTCGTATTGCTCGTCTTCTGTTGGGAAGTCTTGTGAATCCATGTAAAGGAATTCTGTACGGT
>ERZ773003.976-NODE-976-length-18643-cov-6.845438_pt1 | contig 18643 bp, 13 predicted proteins | sample MGYA00580668_ERZ773003 | MGnify/ENA primary metagenome ERZ773003 (study PRJEB29015, sample SAMEA2738002) | human oral metagenome | biome: human oral; feature: human-associated habitat; material: dental | place: China | collected 2126 ... | reverse complement strand
GAGCTGCTGGCGCATCCCCTGCTCTGCCTTGAGCTCACGGCGCGCGGGGCGCGGCTGCCGGACGGGCACGATACGCGTGCGCTCGTGCGGGAGCTCGCGCAGCAGGTCTCCATCTCGCCGCGCCTCTTCTGCGGCGTGGGGGCGGTATTTTCGCTCGCAGGTTTTGCGGCATTCCTATGGGCGCTGCTCGGCGGCGGCACGTGGGGACTGCCACTCACGATCTGGTCGATCAATATGGCGCTCGCGCTCGTCTTTTACCCGCGGACACAGCGCGTGCTGGCGCCGCTCGGGCGCATGGCGCAGGAGCTGCGGCTCTATGGGAATATCTTCCGTGCCCTTGAGCGCGCTCCCCTGCACGGGGATGCCCTGCGCGAGATACTCGCCCCGCTCTCTGTACCGATGCGCGCGACACAGGCGCAGACCAGGCTGACGCGGCTCGCGGACTGCGTGGCGATGCGGCGGAACTTTGTCTTTTTCATTCTCGCAAATGCACTGTTTTTGTGGGATTTCCACTGCCGCGCATATTTTGCACGGTGGCGCAGCCGGGCGGGGGCTGCGGCGCCCGGGTGGCTTGAGGTGTGGGCGGAGATGGAGGTCTTGCTCTCGCTCGCGATGATCGGACATACGCGCGAGGTGCACGCCTTCCCGACGTTCCTCGAGGATGCGTCGCCGCGTCTTGTTGCAAAGGGCGCGATGCCGCTTGTGCTCACCGAGGAGGCGGGCACGCCGAACGATGCGGATCTTTCGGCAGGGACGCTCGTGATCACGGGATCGAATATGTCCGGTAAGACAACGTATATGCGTGTGCTGGGTTCTAACATGGTACTGGCATACGCAGGTGCACCCGTCTGTGCAAAATCCTTTGCGCTGACGCCGATGGCGGTTTACACCTCAATACAGATTCAGGACGATCTCGCGGGCGGCATCTCGACGTTCTACGCCGAGCTCCTGCGCATCAAAAAGATGATGGCATACAGCCGCAAGGGGCGCCCCATGCTCATCCTGATTGATGAAATATTCCGCGGGACGAACTCCGCCGACCGCATCGTCGGCGCGCGCGAGGCGATCCGCCGCCTGACCCTGCCGCATGCAGTCACCATCGTCACAACGCATGATTTTGAGCTGTGTGATCTCGGCAAGGAGGGTATTCCCATCAGGAATGCGCATTTTGAAGAGCACTACGAGGGAGATAAGATTCTCTTTGATTTTAAGATACGCGAGGGAAGATGCAGGACGACGAATGCACAGTACCTCCTCCGTATGGCAGGCATATTGACGTGACGCAGGATTTTTGTGCACAGCTGTGCCATAACGCTTGTCCTGTTATGTGTTTTCGTGACAGTATGCTAAAAACCTGCTATAATAGGAACGTATTTTATGGGATGGAAATGACGGGCGGCACGCCGCGGAAAGGATACGGGATGAACGAGCAAGGTGCGCGCCCTGCTGCGACGGCGGGGGTGATGACGGCCGCGGCGGTGGTCTATGCGCTCGCCGCGATCTATCTGCCCATGCTGACGATGGTGCTGGGGCTGCTCTGGCCGGTGTTTGTGGCGCTCGTGGTCGTGCGCGTTGGGCTCAAATGGGGCGTGCTGATGACAGCCGCGTCTCTTCTCCTCCTGATGCTCTTTGCGACGCCTGTGATGGGCGCGTTCTTTGTGTTGGCGTTCGCGCCGACGGGGCTCGTGCTCGGGGCGCTCGTGCGGCGTGATCGTTCGGCGGTGCAGACGCTCTTTGCGGGGGCGGCGGCGTCACTCGGCGGCAAGGTCATGGGCGCGGCGCTGATGTTCGCGCTCTTTGGGCTCAATCCGCTGATGATCGACGCAGCGGATATGACGGCGGCGCTCGATCGGACGATTGAGATCTATCGGACGCTCGGCATCGCGGAGACGGAGATCACGGAGCTGCGCGCGGCCGGAGAGCAAATGCTGACGCTCTTCGTGCAGATGCTGCCTGCGCTTCTCATCGTGAGTGCGCTCGCGGAGGCGGCGCTGTCGCTGACGATCCTGCAGCGGGTGCTGCGGCGCATGGGCATTGCATCCAGTGCACTGCCGCCGTTTACGATGTGGCGGTTTCCGGTGTTCTTCCCATATCTCTTCGGATTTGCTATTGTGGGGCTGTACTGGGGCTCTACAAGAGACATGACGCTGCTGTACGAGGCGGCGCTCAACGCGTATCTCATCTCTTTTTTTGCGGGACTTATCCAAGGGCTCTCGCTGATGCACTTTATGATGATGCGCTTTGAGGTTGCGCCCTTTGTCCGCACGCTGCTCTATGTGTTCGTGGCGATCAACGGGCTCGTGACACAGGTCGTCTCGTGGACGGGGTTGTTTGACATGGTCTATGACTATCGGAAAAAACTCGGTATCGATAAACAAAATATACAATAACCATATATTAGATATAAACTTGCAATAATACCCCGCCCGGGGGAATGCGAAACGGTGAGGATGCACTTCTCACGTTTTGGAAGAAGGTGATTCTATGCCGCGGAATTTATCCGCGTGGATCGATTTGACGATTCATTTGATCGTCATGCTTGCGCTTGCGCTCGTGACGTTTTGTTACAATACCTATGTCGGAATGGCGGCGCTCGTTTTGTGGGCTGCCCTTGCCGCGTTCGCGTGGGAACGTTGTCATGACAGAGAGCGGCGATTTGAACGCTACTGTATGGGCATTATCCGTAATGTAAACGAGGTAATGAACTATGCGGTGGATCGACTGCCACAGGCGATCCTCGTTGTGAGCAAGGATGGTCATCTCGAGTGGTGCAATCGTCAGCTTGGCGACTATCTCGGGACGCCCCCGCCGGAGCAAGGAACTGCCGTGGCGGATTTTTGGCAGGAACTCGTGATCGAGCCCCTTTGGGGGATGGAGGGCGAGTACCGTTTTACGCACGAAGGACGGACGTATCGCGTCTATCATCGCCCGCTGCCGACGCCTGCACAGCACGACCCGCTGATGGCGTTCTACGTAGAGGACGAGACGGAGCAGGCGAACCTCGAGATGCGGTTTCATGCAAGCCGTACTGCCCTACTTTATATCCAAATCGATAATTTTGATGAGATTATGCAGGGGCAGACCGAGGCGGAGCGCTCTCTGCTGCTGCTCGCTGTGCGCGAGCGGCTTGACGCGTGGATGGAGGGACTCGGGGGGTTCATGCGCAGTGTCTCGGACGGCGAGTTCGTCGCGCTGCTCGACCGCGCGGCGCTCGACCACGCGATCGCGGAGAAATTTGACATCCTCGATCAGGTGCGTAAGCTCACGAATACGAAAGGGCTGCCCGTCACGCTCTCGATCGGGCTGTCGCTCGCGACGGATCAGTCGCTCAAGGCTCTCGGCGAGGAGGCGGAGGCAAAACTCGACCTCGCGCTCGGACGCGGCGGCGATCAGGTCGCGCTCGATATCGGCGGCAAGACGCAGTTCTTTGGCGGAAAGGCAAAGGCGGTTGAAAAACACACGCGGGTGAAGGCGCGCGTTGTGGCACACGCCCTGCGCGACATCATGGAGGGCGCGGACGAAGTATATATCATGGGACATCACAACGAGGACTATGACTGCTTCGGCGCGGCGATGGGTACGCTGTGCATGGCACGCGCGCTCGGGAAAAAGGCGCACATTGTCCTCAGTGATATGAACGAGGGCATCGACCGGTTCGAAGACGTCCTGCGCAAGGACGAGTCCTATGCGGACGTCTTTGTCCGTGCGGGGGACATCGCGAGCGTCGCGTCCGCGTCGGCGCTTCTCGTCGTGGTTGACGCGCATATCCCCCACATTCTCGCGGATCCGTCGCTGCTCGAGCGCATCCCGAAGGTGGTCGTCATTGACCACCACCGCCGCAGTGAGCATTTTGTCAAAAATCCCCTGCTCGTTTACATCGAGACCGCTTCGAGCTCGGCGAGCGAGCTGGTGACGGAACTGCTCATGTATTTCGGCGAGAACATCCGCCCGACGAAGTTCGAGGCAACGGCGCTCTACTCGGGAATCGTCGTCGATACGAAGAATTTCAACGTGAACACCGGCATCCGCACATTCGACGCAGCGGCGTACCTGCGCCGCGCGGGGGCGGATCCCGTGCTCGTGCGCAGCCTCTTTCAGAGCGACTACGAGACGACGGTCGCGCTCGCACGCGCGAAGGCGACGGCGGAGTTTTTCCCCGGCGGGCTCATCGTCGGCAGCATCCCCGAGCAGATTCAGAACGGACAGATCATCGCCTCGCAGGCTGCGGACGGGATGCTGCGCGTGGACGGGGTGCGCATGAGCATCTATGTGTTCCAAATGACCGCCGACACGGTCGGCATCAGCGCGCGTGCCTCAGGCGATATGAACGTGCAGGTGATTATGGAGCAGTTCGGCGGAGGCGGCCACGCGAACGTCGCGGGCGCACAGGTGAAGAACGTCCCGCTGCGCGAGGTGCGCGCCGCCGTCATTGAACAGGCAAGGAAATATATAGAGGAGAGTGACCGCAGTGAAAGTGATACTACAGGCTGACGTTAAAAATATCGGGAAAAAGGGCGAGATCGTGGAGGTTGCGGACGGCTACGGCCGCAATTTCCTCCTGCCGAAGAAACTAGCGCTGCCCGCGAGCGCGGAGAACGTGAACGTGGCAAAGGCACAGGCAGGGGCAAAGGCGCGTAAGGACGCCATGGCGGAGGACGAGGCACGCCTGATGGCGGCGCAGCTCGAAAAGGTCACGGCGGACATCCCCGTGCGCATCGGCGAGAATGGGCGGCTCTTCGGAGCGGTGACGGGGAAAGACGTCGCCGAGGCGCTGAAGAAGCAGAACATCGACGTCGACCGCCGCAAGATTGCGATCCGCGGCGAAGTGACCGGTGAGGGCCTCTACGAGGCAATCGTGAAGGTGCATCCGAGCATCGCCACGACGATCAAGATTCACGTTCGTAAGGAATAGTCTATGTCGTTTTTTAAGGATTTGTTTGGCAGTCACGGCGGCACATCCGATGCCCTGCCCGCTCCCACGGGGGAGACGGCGCTCGACATCGAGATTGCCGCTATCTTTCGTATGCTCGCAGATATGATGGGGACGGAAAACCTCGTCATACAGGCGGGTAAGATGAACGCAATGGCGCTCATGCGCTCGGAGAATCGCCGCGAGCGCGTTCTCGCCCTCATGCGCATCCTCGAAGAGGATCCGATGCTCGCGCCGCCGCCGTCCGAGACGGAGATCCCGGAGATCCTTGTCCGCATGACGGAGGAGATCGCGCGCATTCGCGTGCGCCGGGATCTTGAGGATCGCATCGAGCGCAAGGTCACGGAAAAACTCGAACAGGATCACGAGGAGTACGTCGAGGACATCCGCCGTCAGGTCATCTCCGAGGAGAGTCCCGGCGCGGAGTCGCCGCATGATAAGAAAAAGCGCGAAGACCTCGAAGCCCTCGAGAATATCCGGCTCACACAGTCGGTGATGGAACTCCTGCGCCCGCAGAACTTTGACGAGATCATTGGGCAGGAGCGCGCCGTGAGGTCGCTCATGGCAAAGCTCAGCTCGCCCTACCCGCAGCACCTCCTGCTCTACGGACCGCCAGGCGTCGGTAAAACGACAGCGGCTCGCCTTGTGCTCGAGGCGGCGAAAAAACGCGCCGTCTCTCCCTTTGGGGAGAGCGCGCCGTTTGTGGAGACGGACGGGACGACGCTGCGCTGGGATCCGCGCGATATGACGAATCCCCTGCTCGGCTCGGTGCATGACCCCATTTATCAGGGAGCACAGAAGAGCCTTGCGGACAGCGGCGTCCCCGAGCCAAAGCCGGGGCTCGTCACGGAAGCGCACGGTGGCATCCTCTTCATCGACGAGATCGGCGAGATGGACGAGATGCTGCAAAACAAGCTGCTTAAGGTACTCGAGGACAAACGCGCGTATTTTGAGTCGGCGTATTACGATCCTGATGATAAACGGGTGCCGCCCTACATCAAGAAGCTGTTCGAGGAAGGGGCGCCCGCGGACTTCGTGCTGATCGGAGCGACGACGCGCGATGCAGATCACATCAACCCGGCGCTCAGGTCGCGCTGTGCGGAGATCTACTTCGAGCCGCTGACGCCCGCACACATCCTGCGGATCGTGGAGAACGCGGCGCGGCGGCTGCATGTGACGCTCGGGGAGGGCGTCGCGGAGCTGATCAGTGAATACACGATCGAGGGCCGCAAGGCGATCAATATCCTCGCGGATGCGTATAGTCTCGCGGTGAATCGGCTCACCGACCCCGAGATAGAGGAGATTGTTTCACGTGAAACAAATAGTGCGGATGAGGGTATAGGGGGCGGTCGGGTGTCCGGCTTGCCAAAAAAGCAGGGCTTAAAATCGGATGCGGCGGATGCTGTTCCCGACACGATAGTGTCCGGCGGGGCTGTTTCACGTGAAACAATCGGGGGGAATAGTGAAGCTCTGCGAGCGCTCAGCGTAGTTGTGACGAAGGATGATATCTATGAGGTAGTTCAGGTGAGCCGCCTGTATCCGTTCGGGCGCAAGAAGGCGTCCGATACGCCTGCGGTGGGGCGAGTCTTTGGGCTTGGCGTTGCGGGTTTCCTTGGATCAATTATTGAGATCGAGGCAGTGGCGTTTCCTGCTGCGGAGAAGGGGAAAGGAACGGTGCGCTTCAACGAGACGGCGGGCAGCATGGCAAAGGACTCTGTGTTCAACGCGGCAGCTGTGATGCGCCGATTGACGGGGCGTGACCTCCACGACTACGACATCCATGTAAACGTAATCGGCGGCGGAAACATCGACGGTCCCAGCGCAGGCACAGCGATTCTGACGGCGATCGTCAGTGCGGTGACGGGTGCGCCGATCCGTCAGGACGTGGCGGTGACGGGCGAGATCTCTCTGCAAGGGGAGATCAAACCCGTGGGCGGCGTCTTTGAGAAGGCATACGGCGCGCGGCAGGCGGGGATCACAACGCTCATCATCCCGTGGGAGAACGAGAAGGACATCCCCGAGGAACATCTTGGGCTGGATATCCGCCGCCTGAAACATGCGGAGGAGGCGTTTGACGTACTCTTTGCGAATGACGCATGGAAAGCACCTGTGCCGGAGGAAAAGAGCGCATGAAGAATATAAAAATCAAGCTGAAAGGAGTCGAGTAATGCAGGAAGGACGCATCCCCCCCCAGAGTATCGAGGCGGAACTCTCCGTCCTCGGTGCGATGATGCTCAAGGCAAACGCTGCGACGCAGGCGCTCGAGCTCCTGCGTGCAGAGGACTTCTACCGCCAGGCGCACCGCGCAGCCTTCTCCGCGATGGAGGGGCTCGTGCGCGCGGGCGAACCCGTGGATATCGTGACCGTGACCGAGGCACTGAAAAAGGCGGGACATTTGGATCAGGTCGGCGGTATCTCTTTCCTTGCCAACCTGACGAATGCTGTCCCCAGCACGGCAAATCTTGAACACTACGCCAAAATCGTCAAGGAGAAATCGATTTTGCGCAGTCTCATCGACGTCAGCACAGAGATTGCAGGCGCGGCATATGAGGGCAGCGACGAGATTGGGCAGCAGCTCAGCGACGCAGAACGCAAGATCTTTGCCATCAGCAGCGGGCAGAACACCGCAGAGTTTACGCCTGCAGAGCGCGTCGTCTTTGACGCTGTGGAGCGCATCAGTGAGCTCTCGGAGTCAAAGGGCGGTATCACGGGTCTCCCGACAGGACTCGCCTCGCTTGACAGCGTGACACGCGGCTTGCAGCCCTCTGACCTCATCATCGTTGCGGCGCGCCCTGCGATGGGAAAAACCGCATTCGTCCTGAATGTCGCCACCCATGCCGCACTGCAGGGGAAAACTGTCGCCTTTTTCTCCCTTGAGATGCCGCGTGAACAGCTCATGCACCGTATTTTCTGTGCCGAAGGACAAATTGACGCGACCCATCTCGCGCGCGGCGAGCTCGACGAGGTAGAGTGGGAGCGTCTTGTAAAGGTGGCGGATCGCATGATGAAGACGCACCTTTATTTCGACGATACCAGCAGCACGACAGTTATGGACATTCGCTCACGTGCGCGCCGGCTCAAGGCGGAACATGGGCTCGACCTCATCGCCATCGATTACCTCCAGCTCATTCAGGCACCGGGGCGCGTGGAGAACCGCACGCTTGCTGTTGCCGAGATGACACGCTCATTGAAGATTCTCGCACGCGAGCTGAACGTGCCGATTGTCGTCCTCTCGCAGCTCTCACGTGCCACCGAAGGACGGTCGGATAAACGTCCCATGCTCTCCGATCTGCGCGAATCCGGCTCTATCGAGCAGGATGCGGATATCGTCATGTTCCTCTATCGTGAGGACTACTACAACCAAGACACCGAGAACGCCAATATCACCGAGCTCAGCATCGCAAAGCACCGCAACGGCGCAACCGATACGATAAAAATGTATTTTCAGAAGGAGTATACGAGGTTTCGAGATCTTGCCCGCGAACCCTGAGACGTGGAACGTGATCTTTGCGCCTAGCTTTGTCACATCGTCGGACGCGTCGGTTGACGTAGGTTTCATCTACGCCTGCCCTCGCGTCCTTCTCGTTCCTCGCTATGCATCAAAGCTGACGTCCCACTTAGGATTCCTGTATAGGAGAGACGTGACGCGGGATTTTGGCGCATCGTACTTTTTGATTTTACCTCGCGGCTCAGGTGTGCACTTCGTTCCGCAGCGCAAACGGGACGGCAGTCCATTTATGATGCCTGGAAAGCACACTGCCACGGCTCTAGGTCGCACAGCTCCGAGAGCCGTATGACAGCGTTCTCACATTCCCACATCTTACATCTATTCGTGCCGCCCCGCCCTTCGGGTGATGCTAAGCGTCACGAGAGAGCACACCGTTCGCCGCCCATAGGTAACCGCGCGCGTATGACAACAAATAACGTGCGATACGTTATGCCGCCGTATATCGATACAGGACGCATCACATCATGTCGTACACAACGTGCAGGAGAAATATTCCGTCGTCTCTATCGTCATTACAAAAATAAATTGCGCTATTTAACGCCCTTCCCCAATTATTTCACATGAAACACACACATATCGATTATTATGTAATGTATCATGCGGCGAACGGGGTATCTTATCGACAACGCGCAGCATGAAACCCGAAGGGCGATGCGGCTCGTAGTGATCCTAGACAGTGATTTGTCAGAACGCCGCTTTGCAGTCCAAAAGACTGTGCGGCGGAATGAACTATATAGCGATATTGTTCTGCCGCATCGTTTGCGGAGCGTGGAGAAAGATACCCTGAGCCGCTCTAAAAACCAAATAAATTTTTGTTTCACGTGAAACAATCTCCCCCCATCCCCTTGAAAAAAGAGGGGATTTTTTTTGTCATTTGTGATATGATGAAGGGAGTTTAGGAAAATGGATGCGGGCGTCTGCACGCATTTTACAACCGGGTAGGGGAGGAACGGTCATGTTAAAGAGCATTGCCATCATGACGAGCGGGGGAGACAGCCCCGGCATGAATGCGGCGGCACGTGCCGTGGCACGGACGGCGCTTTACGAGGGAGTCCGGGTGTGGGGCATCAACGACGGCTATCACGGGCTGCTCGAAGAGGATCTGCGCGAGCTCGAGTCTAAGGATGTCGGTGATATTATCCAGCGCGGCGGCACATTCCTCGGGACGGCGCGGTGCAAACGCTGGACAACGCCGGAGGGGCGGCGCCTCGGACATGAAAATCTCATTAAGCGCGGTATCGAGGGACTCTGTGTCATCGGCGGTGACGGCTCGCTGCGCGGGGCACAGCTCCTGTCCGAGGAGTACGGCTTCCCCATCGTCGGATTGCCGGGAACGATCGACAACGATGTCTGGGGCATGGACTACACGATCGGCTGCGATACGGCGGCGAACACCATCATCGATGCCATCAACAAACTGCGCGATACCGCCTCGGCGCATCGCCGCGTCATTGTCCTCGAGGTCATGGGGCGCAACTGCGGCTGGCTTGCTCTCGTTGCGGGCATCTCGGGCGGCGCGGAATACATCCTTGTCCCCGAGGAGGAGTTTGACATCGCCGAGATCACTGAAAATCTCGCCGTCGCCTACGAAAAGGGAAAGCGCTACATCCTCATCGTTGTTGCCGAGGGTGCCGCAAAGGGACAGGACATCTGCGACTACATTGCGCAGCACACGGACATCGAGACGCGCGTCTCCGTGCTCGGTCATATTCAGCGCGGCGGTGCCCCGTCCGTCATTGACCGCGTCCGCGCCAGCCAGCTCGGCGAACAGGCGGCACTCGCCCTCATCTCCGGACTCTCCGGCGTCGTGTTCGGCTACAGCAAGGGGCATGTCGTCTCGGTCAACCTCTACGACGCCGTGAACAATAAGAAGAAACTCGATCCCGAATACCTCCGCCTTGCGAAGGTGCTGTTCTAACCGGGAATACGAAAGAAGATGCGGAAAGGATGATCCCGTGGCACATATCATCGCGATCGCAAGTCAAAAGGGCGGCGTCGGCAAAACAACGACGGCGGTGAATCTCGCCGCCGCAATTGCACGTGCGAAACGCCGCGTTTTGCTCGTCGATATCGACCCGCAGGGCAACGCAACCAGCGGATTTGGCATTGAAAAAAATACGCTGACCGCGACCACCTACGAAGTGCTCATCGCGGGGGCGCGCCTGCGCGATGCGTGCATCGCATCGGACTACCGTGTCGACATCCTCCCCGCGAATGTCGAGCTTGCGGGCGCTGAAGTCGAGCTCGCGGGGCTCGATCGGCGTGAGACACGCCTGCGCGACGCCATCGCAGAGGTGGAGCGGGACTATGATTACATCTTCATCGACTGCCCGCCCTCACTTGGATTTTTAACGCTCAATGCACTCACCGCGGCACATGCCGTTCTCATCCCCATCCAGTGCGAATTCTACGCGCTCGAGGGTGTCGCACAGCTCATGAACACCATCGGGCTTGTGCAGGAGAGCGCGAACCCTGCGCTCACTGTGCAGGGCGTCGTCATGACCATGTACGACGGGCGCACGCGCATCGCCGCACAGGTCGTCGATGAGGTGCGCGGCGTCTTTGGCGCCGCCCTCTATCAAACGCTTATCCCGCGCAACGTCCGGCTCTCCGAGGCTCCGTCGTTTGGGCAGCCCATCACGTCCTACGACATCACATCGCGCGGCGCGGAGATGTATATAGAACTTGCGAGGGAGGTGATGCAGCGTGAAGAAAAATAAAAGCGGACTCGGACGCGGACTCGGCGCATTCGGACTCGGGAAAAACATCCTGGCACCCGAGGGCTCCGCATCTCCTACTCCTGCGGGTGCAAAAACATCCGGAGCGAAGAAACCGGCGGCATCTGCAGCTAAAGGAAAAGGAAGTTCCGTGAAAAATGCAGGGGCAGCATCCCTGCATCCCGCGGGCAGTGCCGGGACCCCGGCACTCATTTCCATAGAGCGCATACAGCCGAACCGGTTCCAGCCGCGCCGCGAATTCGACGAGAGCGCCCTTGAGGAACTGCGGGAATCCATCGCCCAGCATGGCATCCTACAGCCCCTCATCGTTCGCGATATCGGCGGCGGCACGTACGAACTCATCGCAGGCGAGCGCCGCCTGCGTGCGGCAAAGCTCGCGGGGCTCACGGAAATCCCCGCCGTATTTCGCATTGCGGCGGATGCCGAGCTTGCCGAGATGGCGCTCATCGAGAACCTCCAACGCGAGGATCTGAACCCCATCGAAGAAGCGCGTGCCTACGAGCGCCTCCTCGGCGAGTTCAAACTCTCTCAGGAACAGCTTGCCCGCCGCGTCGCACGCAGCCGCTCTGCGATCGCCAACAGTGTACGCCTTTTGCGCCTGGCCGCATCCGTACAGGCATTTCTCGCGAACGGCGTCCTCACGACCGGGCAGGTACGCCCCCTCCTCGCCCTTGAGAGCAAGACGCTCCAGAGTGAAGCCGCCGAATACATCCAGGAGCATGAGCTCACCGCGCGCGGCGTCGAAGCGCTCGTCAAGCGGCTCGTCAAAGACCCGAATGCCCTCAAAAAAACGTCTGCGGCACCCGCGCAGCGCTCCGCTCCCGATATTTTCGTTCGCGAGGCGGAGGAACGTTTGACACGCAGCCTTGGGACGAAAGTCTCGATCCGGGCAGGGCGCGAAGAGGGCAAAGGGAAGCTCGAGATCAGCTATTTCTCCGCGGACGACCTCGAACGGCTCCTCGGACTCCTCACGGCTGCGGACGGGGCAGCGAAGGAGGATAAGCGCGCGGCGCTGCGTGCCGTTTCCGCGCAGAATTTCACCGTCTGAGCGAAGAACCAAAGAAGGGAAGAAAGAAGTGTTTCTGCAAAATCTTGTGAATTATATTGGAGCGCATGAAGCGACGCTCTTGCTCGCCTCCATGATTCTCATTGTAGTGTTGTTAATCCTTGTTCTCTATCAAATGATACGAATCTCAGGGATGCGCAGCCGTTACCGCGAAATGATGCGCGGCACGGAGGTTGAGGATCTGGAGAGTATGCTCATCAAGCATGTCAGGGAGGTCGAGATGGTCGCCGCGACCAATGCACGCCTCCTTGAGGAAAATGAACTCATCCGCCAATTCCTGCGCCGCACCCTTGTCCGTACTGCCTCTGTGCGCTTCCGTGCGTTTGAGGACATGGGCGGCGACCTCAGCTATGCGGTCGCTATGCTTGACGCGAACAACGACGGCATCATCTTTTCCAGCATCTTTGCCCGCGACGATTCACGCAGTTATATCAAACCCATCAAGGGGGGAACATCCGATTATGCGCTGACGGATGAGGAGCAAGGCGTATTAAAGGAGGCAATGGGGCAGGCGCTGCCCATCAAATGGTGAGAGATGTTACGCGGGATTTTCGCGCCTAGCTGTTTCATGTTTTTTAACATCGTGGGATATCGTGTCAATGTATGCGCGCATTGTAGGGGCACGGCGTGCCGTGCCCTCTAGCGATTGACGCGCGCGTATCGATAGGAAAGGTATGATGCGGGATTTTGGCATCTTAGGTTTTCCTTCGCGGCTCAGGTTTGCGCTTCGTTCCGCAGCGCAAACGGGACGGCAGTCCATGCATGATACCTAGAAAGTACGCCGCCACGGCTCTAGGTCGCACTGCTCCGAGAGCCGTATGGCGGCATGGAACGTATATCTTTCCGCTATATAAGCGGATGTACGGTGTGCCGTTGATTGCCGTATGAGGTGTATCGCCGTTTTCTATCGCACGGTGAGGGGGCGTATTCGCGGTCGCGGAGCTTTTACCCCCATAGGGGGCGGCGTGCTCCGACATTTTCGTTCCGTACAGATGTCGCCGCGCCGCAGTACTGCCCGGCGGTGCGGCGCAGTATCTTTTATCATCGGGCGTGACGCGCACGCCGTTTGCGCAGCGACAAGAATATGCCCCCGAACCGAAGAAACAGCGTATTTTCCGTTGCGAAGCAGCGAGAAAGATACCCTGAGCCGCGATTAAATACAAAACCTTGTAGTAGGAGTAACGATATGTCGCATGAGAACGTAGAACTTTGCGATACAGAATCAGCAGAGAGAATTTCAGACGTGTTCTGCTCAGAGAGCAATATGAGACATCTTCGGCGAGGAATCTCACAGCTCAATGCCGGCAAAGGTATCCCTCATGAATTGATCGATCCGGACGCATTGACGAGCAGAATCGGCTCGTCTATCGCATCACAAACGACTTTATAGAACTTTTGTCGTGCAAAGGACATTACGAATAACGACCTGCTGAAAACTCAGCAGGTTTTCATTTGTGCAGAGTAGGATAGAGGAACGAAAAATATGAACGCCTGCATAGAGGAGTATTCATTCAATATCGGCGATAAGAATCCACCGATAACATGGGAAATAACATGGATAATAACACAAACAACATAAACAACAACGAAGATAACAGCATAAACAACAGCACAAATCACATTACCGTTCCTCCCACATCCACAGAGGCTGTGGGAAAACGCTTTACACTCCGGCTCTTTGACACAGAGAGCGATATGACGCGCTCGGTACATCTCTCCCTGCGCGCTGTGCGGATGCTTGCCGTCGGGGCGGGCGCGGGACTTGCCGTACTCATCGGCGCATCCGCGCTCTCAGTCTACACGCTCATGCACTCTTACCGTCATGAGGCGGAGACGGCACAGCTGCGCGAGGCGAACCGCATACAGCAGGAGCAGATCCTCACGGTGTCGAAAAAAGCTGCCGCGCTCGAAGAGGAGCTGGGCAAGCTCCGCCGCACGGAGGACGGACTGCGCGCCATCGTCGGCGCCCCTGAGACGCAGCCTGAGGACGACAATCCGCAGGTCGGAGACGCCGCGCCTACGGGCGGGGTGCCCCACAGTGCGACAACGGACGACCTCAGCGAGGCACTCGCGGCGCTCGAGCGGCATATCGGCGTGCGCCGTGCATCGCTCGATGAACTCAGCGGCATCGTGCAGAAGAACTACCCGGGAGCGTCTGGCCTTGGCGGCACAGCGCCCGTCACGACCCCGACCGGATGGCCGACGGACGGCTTCATCAGCTCGCCCTACGGTCTGCGTTTTGGCGGAGCGGAGTTCCATCAGGGCATCGATATTGCCGCCGACACCGGCACACCCATCACGGCGACTGCCGACGGCGTCGTCACTGCCGCCGGGTGGAGCGGGAGCGGCTACGGCAACATGGTTGATATCGATCATGGAAATGGTGTCATGACCCGCTACGGGCACGCCTCGGCGGTTGCCGTTACGGCGGGCGAACAGGTGCGCCGCGGTCAGATCATCGCCTATGTCGGCTCGACAGGGCATTCCACCGGGCCGCATCTGCACTATGAGGTGCGCCTGAACGGACAGCCCGTGAACCCGGCACCGTACCTTTGATAGAGAGATAGAGAGAAAGGAATCTTGTCATGCAAACAAAATCGTTCGCATATCTTCTCGCTGCAGGGATTTTACTCCTCCCCGTTTGCGGTATCGCAGCGGAGAAATCGGAGAGCCACACGGTGACCACAGCGGAGGAAACATCTGCAGACGAGGCGAAGAACGACGCTCCCGCAAGCGAGGATAAGAAGCTCGCCGAGGAGATGGACGAACTCGGCGGCGAAGTTGAGGAACCGCAGGATACCCGCGTCAAACAGAATGGCAAGGAAAGCGGCCAAGACAGCACAGAGGAAAAAAGCACTGTATCATCCGATGAGCATGGTGCGCGCGCCGATGCCGCACACGAAACGGATGCCCCGCCCACGAAAGACGACCGCCCGGTGGGGTATGCGTATGTCGGCGATAAGGACGCATGGCAGAGCGCCATGGCCGCAGACAGGACGGCGGATACGGAAGATGAGTATGAGATCAATGCCGCCGTGGACGAGGTGACCGCGGAGATCGAAAAGCTGATCGATAAGATCTACGAAGTAAATCCCCATCTCAAAGCGCCCACACTTGCAGAGGGGCACTGGGTCTTCGTTGAGGGCGACGAGCGGCGCGGGTGGTTCGTTGACCGCGGCAAAATGCACCGGAATAAAGACGGCACCATTTCCTACTGGCAGCTCATCCTCTACAACGAGCTTGGGCGCGCGCAGTTCGCCCGCGCCATGCATGACGAGGACTACAAGGAGCTGCGCTACACGCTCCAGCAGCGCGTCATAGATCTCAAGAAAAACACCGTCAGCACCTACGCGGTGATTGCCGTCGGCGCGGACGAGAAGGAACTCGCCCACAGCACGCGCAACGGCGAGCCGGCAGAGATCCGCCCGGACACAATGGCGGAGAAGGAGCGCGATACGGTGAAAAAACTCGCGCACAGGCTGAAATTCAAACAATAAATAAAATTTTACCGTAGTATTCGCGTAGATTATTGACAGCGGACGCGAATCCTGATAGTATGAAGCTATCATTAAATAACTATGGGACAGATAGAGAATTACTATCGTCCCGCGTTTCCGAGCAAAAATATCTAAGGGCTTCGCCTATGATATTGCGCCTGCGCCGGGGGACTTCCGCCCCGCGCGCACCGGGTACGCACAGAAATGCGCGCGCCTTCCCATATCGAAAAGGAAACGACGAATAACCGCTGCCGCAAGACCTGCTTGCGATCTTACCGTGCGGAATGAGCAGCCGCGCAGGATGCAGAGGGATTGTTTGTCGTGCATTTGGCACGGGAGGCGGTCCCCTTTTTATATATAAAATTGGGATTGGCGCAGATAAAAATGATTGGAGGAAGAGGGCGAATTATATATCTTTTTTGCCCCGTCGGGTGTATAATAATAAGAATTCTTCATAGGAAGAATTTATTATCCGCGCCGAAAGGCAATCGCCTGTGTATTATTGTTAGGAGGCAGGAGCGTGGACAAGAGGGAGAGTCTATGGGAGGCATACCTGGCGAAGGGTATGAGCCGGCGCAGCTTTTTGAAAGCCTGCGTTACGCTGACGTCGCTCATGGGATTGAGCACGGACAACCTCACGAAGGTCGTTGAGGCGGCGGAGGTCAAACCGCTGCCGGTCGTCATTTGGCTGCATGGGCACGAGTGTACGGGCTGTGACGAGTCGTTCATCCGCTCGGGGGCGCCGCTCGCCTCCGACCTCGTACTGAACTGCATTGCGCTCGAGTACAGCCATGTGCTGAGCGCGGGCTGCGGCGCGCCGTTCGAGGAGCACCTCGAAAAGACGATGGAAAAGTATCATGGAGAGTACATCCTTGCCGTCGAGGGCGGCGTCGCGGTCGGCGAACATGCCTACACCTGCATGTCGGGCGGGCATTCGTTCGAGCATACGTTAAAACGCGTCGCCGCGGGCGCAAAGGCGGTCGTCGCCTACGGCACATGCGCGACGTCGGGCGGCATTCAGGCGGCGGCACCGAATCCTACGGACTCGCGCGGCATCCGCTCGCTCATCGGGGCAAAGCCCTACATCGCCGTGCCCGGCTGCCCGCCGATCCCCGAGGTCATGACGGGCGTTCTTATGCACGTCGCCCTCTTCGGCACGCTGCCGCCGCTCGATGCGGAGGGACGTCCGAAACAGTTCTACGGCAACCGTATTCACGACACCTGCTACCGCCGCCCGTTCTTTGACGCGGGCATGTTCGCCGAGCGCTACGACGACGAGGGCGCAAAGGCGGGCTGGTGTCTCTATCATCTCGGCTGCAGGGGCCCCGAGACGTACAACTCCTGCGGCAATCTCCGCTGGTACCAGGGCATGTCGTATCCGATCCAGTCGGGTGCGCCGTGCATCGGGTGCAGCAATGCGAACTTCTGGGATCAGGCGCCGTTCTCGCGCCGTCTCCCGGAGTATAACGGCATCGACGTCGACATGGTCGGCGCAGGTCTTGCCGTGGCGACTGCGGTCGGCGTTGCGGCGCACGCGGGCGCAAGTCTCGTGCAGAAGCATCTCCACGAGAAAGAGCTTGCGGCGCATGAGAAAGAGGTGCACGAATGAAACACGTTGTTGTAGATCCGATTACCCGTATCGAGGGACATCTGCGCGTCGAGATTCAGGTCGACGAGGCAACGGGGAAAGTACAGGATGCGATCTCTTCCGGCACGGCATGGCGCGGGCTCGAGCTCGTCATGCACGACCGTGACCCGCGCGACGCGTGGGCGTATATCCAGCGTATCTGCGGCGTCTGCACGTCGTCCCATGCGCTCGGCTGTCTGCGCGCCGTGGAGGATGCGTTTGGCATCACGATCCCGAAGAACGCGCATTATATCCGCAACATTATCGCGGCATCGCTCGGAGAACACGATCATATTGTCCACTTCTATCATCTGCACGCGCTGGACTGGGTGAGCCCCATCGAAGCGCTCAAAGCCGACCCCGCGGCGACGGCGGCGCTCCAGAATACGGTGCTCGATACCTACCGCCTGCCCTTCCGCGGCCCCGCGGGACTCGACACCGAGGCGTACCCGCACGATATGCCTGTCGCGACGCCCTCCTACTACGCCGCGCTCAAGGCAAAGATTCAAAAGATCATCGAGAGCCGACAGCTCGGCATCTTCTCCGCACAGTGGTGGGATCATCCGGACTTTCAGATGCTGCCGCCCGAGGTGCATCTCATGGCGATCTCGCATTACCTCGAGATGCTCGACAAGCAAAAGGATCTCGTTATCCCGCACGTCGTCTTCGGCGGCAAGAACCCGCACCCGCACTACGTTCTCGGCGGGATGCCCTGCTCCATCTCCATGGAGGACGGCAACGCCCCGATCAATGCGGCGCGGCTCGCTATCGTCGACCGCTCCATCAACGCGGCGCGGGACATGATGAACGACTACTATCTCCCGGACGTCCTCGCCATCGGCGCGATGTACGTCAAGCAGGGCTATACGCACGGCGGCGGACTTGCGAAAAAACGCTGCCTCGCGTTCGGCATGTTCCCCGAGGAACCGTTCTCGGGCGCGACGAACGGCGATTTCTTCAAGAACCTCCTCGTACGCTGCAACGGCGTCGTCGAGGATTTTGCGGCAGGCGTCATGCAGGCAAAGGTGCATGAGTTCACGATGGAGGACGTCTCCGATCCCGCGGGTATCGCCGAGAGCGTCGACCACGCGTGGTATCAGTATCCGAACGGGGACAAGAACGCGCTCCATCCGTGGGAGGGCGTCACCGACCCGCACTACACCGAGCCGAAGGAAGGCACAAAGACCGAGTGGAAGGCGCTCAACGAACAGGGCAAATACTCTTGGCTCAAGACGCCGAAATGGCGCGGCAAGCTCTGCGAGGTCGGCCCCCTCGCC
>ERZ773003.972-NODE-972-length-18690-cov-5.502173_pt1 | contig 18690 bp, 15 predicted proteins | sample MGYA00580668_ERZ773003 | MGnify/ENA primary metagenome ERZ773003 (study PRJEB29015, sample SAMEA2738002) | human oral metagenome | biome: human oral; feature: human-associated habitat; material: dental | place: China | collected 2126 ... | reverse complement strand
TCAAAATATATATATCATAAAAACAAAAAAAAATACAACATATTCGGACTAATATTTGTCCATAATTTTGTTGTATTTTTGTCTTTTAACTATAAAATAAAATCTATTATATATCAATCATCTCTAACTCAATCTCATCTCTTATATGTAATCCATATTTTATTCACTTTAAAGCTCGCATTATGCTTTTAAACTAAATTTAACCTATATTAATATTCTTAAAAATCAATCTTTGATTGAGTTATTAAGTATATTTAATTGTATTAAAATTTATGATTATCTATATATATTCTAAAATGGTATAAACATAGAGTGAATAAGTACTTATAAACCTATTCACAAAGAATTCTTATTTAAAACATAGAAATAAGAAAGTATATTATTCGAATACATATATATTCATATTCCACCCCTATCTTTCTAAATCATAACTTTCTTTACTATGTTGTTCCATTCTCCTTCTCATTTCCTCTAATTTTTGAGAATCAGACATTCTTTGAATTGATGGTAGATTTCTATACGCTCCAAAATTTCTAAGCTGATTTATAAAATCCTCTCTCGTTTTATTTATTGTTTTTGTCTCTTTATTTTTATTACTATCTACCGCCACTTCTCTAATATTCTGTGTTGACTCTGGTAATAATTCTAATTGTTTATGTACAAATTTTTCTACAAAAGACATATTCATAAACAAATTATTTTTCTGTAAGAATTGAGCAATCTTTTGCTTTATTGATAATTTATTTTTACTATGTTGAATTATTGTTTGTGAATGTAATGGTTTTGTCTCTTCTTTCTGTTTTTTCATTTGTGGTTGTTGTTCATCTTTAGCCGGTCTTATTATTTCTCCAAATTCATTGATTGAATATCCTTTTGGAATTTCTACTGGTGGTGATATTTGAGTTTGTTCTCTATTTCTTCTATATAATTCTTGGCTCAATTCATTAACTGCTGTTAAAAAATTATTTCTTAACTCTGGTGTTGTCAATAAAGAAGCAATTTCACTATAATTCTGTAAAATGTGTTGTGTATCATGATTTTCTAAATATGTTGCTACTAATCCTCTTTCTGTTTTATTCATGAGTTCTCTATATATATTTAAGTTCCCCTGAAATCTTGTTGTTCGATCTTGCATCGTTATATTCAATGGCGTTTGACTTTGCAATTGATGTCCATAACCATGTATCAGTAAATTATCAATTGAATATATCTGTTCCAAATTATTCATTAATACATCAAATTTACCTTGATTTCCATCCATACTTTCGTATATTTCTTTTAATGTTTCTCTTCCATCTTTTTTATATGCTAAAGACAATATTTGCGGCAATGGTAAATCCATACTTTTAGCCATTAATTCTAAAATATCACCATTATATTGATATTCACTTAATGGACTATTAGGAGTTCTATCACTAGCTCCTCTTACTGTTCTTGGTTGTTGTCTATGCTGCATATCTACACCATTAGAGACACTATATAGCATTTCAGCAGTATATTGTGTAGCGCCTTCTGTTAAAAACATTCCATCATGCCCATTATAAAAACCGCATTGTTCTATACTATTTTCATGTGATGTTTGCAATGCATGAGTTAATTCATGAAAAAAATATAATTTTTTATCCTCATAACTAAGTGATTGCTCCATTTGAATTCTATTATCATCTGTTCTACCATAAATTCCACCTAAATCTGTCTCATTTATACTTTTTACAAGTTTAGGCATTCTTTTTGCTATTTCTGTTGGATTGATTAACATTTGATCCTTTAATTCATTCATAGAATCTATATAATCAGCCATTAAAACATAATAATCCTCACTAATATCATTTCTATTCGCAAACATTTTCTTAACAGAATTCACTAAACCACTACTATATAACTCATTATATCTTTGTTCTTTAGTTTTCATATTTGTTCCTTTTTATAAACTATTTTATTGCAAAATATAAAATTAAACTTATAAGTAATTGCGCTGATACTATTTTACTTGTTAATTTATATATCTTTTCTATTTTTAGTTCGTAATCCACAAACAATATAATGTTTCTGTAATTTCAACATCTTCTGGTGTAAATATTGTTTGTATTGTATCTTGTACACCTGTACTTTTAGCCATATCAAAATTTGAAGCACCAAAAGATTGTTCTTTTTCTATATACATATCTTGGCTATTTAATGAACTTCTTGAAACAACACTTTCTTCAAATGGTCTAAAATCCGTTTTTACACACTCTTTTAATTCTTTTCCAGCAGCTCTCGCTATTGTTTCTGCCTTTTCCTTTGCTTTATTATATGCTTCTGCAAGAACTTCATCCTTACATCCTTTAATCTCTTTAACATTAAATGATAAATGGTATTTAGGCGGATTCTTTAATTTACTTACCATATCCATAAATTCTGCAATACTATTCATAGAATAATTAAATTTTATATTTGCTTGTTGAGTATAAGCATATCCTGATTCTATATATTTTCTTCTATCATAATCATACTGTTTTTCTTCATATACTCTAAAATTTCTTGTTTTCATTATTTCTTTATTAAAATCCATTTTTTCCAACACATCATTTATAAAATTTTCTACATTTTTTGTTCCATTTTCTAATGCACTCTCATAAGAATCAGCTCTTGTATAAAAATCCAGATTAATTTCTACTTCATCTGGACTATAAAATTTCTTTCCAACACCTTCTACAATTATATCCATAATCAAATCTCCTTTATTTCTAATTTTAAATTTATTTTATCATAAGAATTTAATAAGTACAAATATACTAATCAATTACAATATATTCTATAACTGGTTGATTTTCTTTCAATACAGTACCATTTTGGTCTTCAACAATAGCATCTTCACAAATTTTATCAACAACATCCATTCCATCTAAAACAGTTCCAAATGCAGCATATTGCCCATCCAAAAATTCACTGTTTTTCTGTACGATAAAAAACTGTGAGCTTGCACTATTATAATCTCTAGATCTAGCCATCGAAATAGTTCCTCTTTTATGGGAAATCTTATTCTTTTTACCATTTAACTTAAATTCACCAGTAATTGTTTCGTCACTACCACCAGTTCCATCACCAAGAGGATCACCACCTTGTATCATAAATCCATCAATTATTCTATGAAATGTTAAACCATCATAAAATTTTTTATTAACCAATTTAATAAAATTATTAACAGTTATTGGTGCAACACTTTCATCCAATTCTATTTTAATATCACCATATCCTCTAACTCTAATTGTAATATAATGTTTACCTTTTAAATCCATTTTTTCCTCCTTTTTAATTATTATTTAAAAAATTAGTTACTAAATCAACTAAAATATCTTTCTCTTTAGGATTTGATTCAGCAATTAATAATGTTAATGCAGCCAAAGTATTATTATCTATAACTTGTTTATTATCTTTATACAAAATATTATAAAATTCCAAAAAATATATAAATAAAGTTGCTGCAATTCTTTTATTTCCATCTACAAAAACATGATTTTTTACTATTAAATATAAAAAATTTGCGGCTTTTTCTTCAACACTTTTATAAATATATTGTCCATCAAAACTTTGATAAAGATTACCTATTATAGCCTCCAAGCCTCTATCTCTTTCAACAGCAAACAAATTACTCTTTTCATTAAATTTCAAATTTTCTATTATTAATTTACAATCTTCATATTTAATCTGTTTTAAGCTATCCGTACCTTTAATTTTCTTTATAGTCCTATAATCATAACTATCAAGTAAATCTAGAGCTTTTGTGTATTCTCCTATAACTTTCAAAACATTTTTAATTTCATCCGCTTCTATTTGATTATCTATCCTATTAGCAATATCAATTAATTGTACAGTTTTTTCTAGGTATTCCAATCTTTTTTGATTTATAGCATACCCTTTTAACATATAATCTTTTAATATACTATTTGCCCATCTTCTAAACATTATACCCTTTGATGATTTAACACGATAACCAACAGATAAAATCATATCTAAATTATAATATTCAACATTTCTTTTAACTTTTCTAGCTCCCTCTCCTTGAACTGTCGCAAATTTTGCGACAGTTGAATCTAAATCGCACAATTCTTCTTTCAAAGCATTATTAATATGTTTTCCAATAGTTTTAATATCTCTATCAAATAATTGTGCCATTTGGTGTCTATTTAGCCATACAGTATCATCTTTAACATTAACTTCTAATTTTATTCCTTGGTTTTCAAATAAAATTATTTCATTCTTCTCTTTGTCCATAATATACCCTCCACAATACTTTATATATAAATATATTTTTAAATTCTAACGTTATATTATTATCAAAACTTAATTGTATTGAATTTGTTTTAAAGTTAACTATATAGTTTAATAATTCTTTATCATGCAACATTTTTATTCTCCTTTCTGTCTTGGTGGAATTTTTCCCCAATCCCACGTATGTCTATGAGGAAATACATGAGTTCCATCATCTCCATGAAAATAATCAATATCTATTTTAGCATTACCTTTTTCATCATAATATCTTCTTTGTTTTAATTGGCCATTTGCCATTAAATCTATTGAAGAGTTTGGGGTACCTTTTGCAGGAAGACTAAACTTATTTTTCTCAATAATATGATATTCAAGTTGCTTACCTTCATAAATCAACTGATCAATTTTAGATGTATTTTTATTATCTATTATTTTATTTATATCTACCCTTTGTAATTTACGCAGAACCTTGTACCCTACATAACCTCCTAATCCTCCAAAAGTCATTTTTTTCAATACTTCCGAAGGCTTATCTTCATTTATTATCCCTTCTAAGCCTCCTAAAAATCCCCCAGAGGATACCGACATTTTTAGTGTTCCACCTCCTGGTATTATCCAAGGTAACAACATCATAAAAAGATCTTTCTTCTCCTCGGGACTAGCATTTTTTATTACACTTGCTCCAAAAAGCGGTTTTCCATTTATTCCTGTTATTTGAGATATAACTCTATCATATTCTTGATCTGTTAGTTTGTTGTTATTTTCACTTTTTAACTTTTCTTTTTCTGCTGTGTATTTTGCATCTATTCTTTCTATTACACTAGCCCATCCCATATCACTTCTACTCGGTAGGTTGAATGTTTTTGATGTTGGTGACCAACTCTTTTCTGCTTGTGCTAATCCTTGGTCAACTGATGATTTTAATACTTCTACTTCACTAAATATACTTGGTGATTTCGCATTGAAGGCTAATAGCTTTCTTAACTTTTCTTCTAGCTCATTCTTTAATTTTCTGTATGTCTCTTTATTTCCTTCTGCCATACTTATTTGAGAATAGCTTATTGGGTCTTCTTGATATAGTAGGTTTAATAGGTGTTCTACTCTTCTTATCTGACTCTCTGCTTCTCGAATTAGTCTTTCTAGTTCGTGTTGTTTTAGGCTAACAGTATCTACTTCTGATTTTATGACAATAAGGTTGTAATCTAAGCCAGTTACAACCTTATTTTTAATCTTTTTTTAAAACTTCTTTATCTAATGGCATTCAAAATATTTTCTTTTAAGCCGTCATTCTCCAAATCAAATATTTATTTCCATATGTAAAATTATTTATGATATAGCACTATTTATTTCCTTCCTTTTCTTGTTCTTCTTTTGCAATTTTTACTAAGTGTTCATATTCTTCTTTGGAAAATAGTTTTTGTTTTAATTCAGGATTTATTAGTATTAATTTCGGATGTTTTCGAATAATATCTCTTCTATATTCTTCCGGGTCTTTTGGTGGCCATTTTCCAGTTTGAGCATATATCACTACTTCATATCCATCTCTAGGCGATTTAAGCGCTTTTTCCTTGAGTTCTTTAGTTATTGGGTAGAATACTGGGTTCACAGCTGCTCCACCACAGTCTTTTTCTATTCTTATTTCATACTTCCCTTTTTCTTCATAAATTATAAAACCGTCCCCTACATACTCTTTTACATCTGTTTTATTATAGTTTTCTAATTCATCCTCTTTTGGCCATCTTTTATTTTCTAAATAAAACATTACTTCTAATGCATCTTTATCTGATTTTCTTGATTTTTCTGCCAACTCTTCGTTTACAAAATAACTAAAATGTTCTTTCCCTCTATCCCATACTATACGAAGTCCTAGCACATCGTCAAATATATAATGATACTTATATTTTTCAAATTCCATAATTATTTTAACTCCTTTTAAATATTGGTTTGACAGTATATTCTCCTGGTGCAAACTGATTAACTACTACTTCAGGTATTCCCCCTGATGTATAGCCCCCTGGCTTCCAATAATCATTTGCCCCCTTTTCATTTCCACTAGGAAACTCTAAAAAGCTTATTTTTTTAGGTTTTATAACTACTGGATTTTCTCCTAACGACCCTTCATCCAAGGCTAATAACTTCTCTAGTTTTCTTGGATCCCCATCAGATGCTTTAATTGCTTTCTCAATAATTACCTCTGATGTTGCGTATTGCCCTTCTTTTGGTCCTATGTAACCACTATATTTTGTTTTTGAGTTATCAAGACTTTCATAACTAATAATTTTAGCTACTCCTTCTTCCTCAAAAATCCTAATATGTCTTCTTATTTCCTCTTTAGAAATATAATCATTTGGATCAAGCCTTGTTTCTTTCTCCATGTTTATTAACATTTGCCTTGTTTCTTCATCTATTTCTACTCTCGGATATTTAGCCATTTCTTCTAGAAATTCTTTTTCACCATAAACTATGTGAGTATTTAATTTTTCTTTTTCGATTTGATTTAGTAGCCTTGATTGTTCATTTGTAGTTTTTTGCACCAAATTGTTACTTATTTTTTCATTTTTCGGTACAGTTATTATTTTATTATTTGTATTGTTTAATATCATATCACGTGGATATTTTTTTAACTCTCTTGGAAATTCTTTAGCATTGTAAAGTATTGTCGGCTTCAATTTTCCATCGATTCCACTTTCAGCTATCTTAACTTGATTTATTGAACCTCTTTGAGATAAATTATTTCTTGATTTTAAACTTTCATTCTTAACACTTTTTAGTAATTTATCTTCAGCATTTTTACCTGGTTTAAAGAAATTTTTTACTTTAGCTCCCTTACCTAATAAATTAAAGCTTAGGTGACTAAACAAAGCAAAACTACTTCCAAATGCCATTTTTTTAATAACATCGGATGGTTTATCTTTAGAAACCAGTCCATCTATTAGTCCTAAAGCCCCACCTGATAACATTGTTAGCCTTAATGTGCCACCCGGCATAATCCATGGTAATGTTGCTAGTAGTAGGTCTTTCTTCTCCTCGGGACTAGCATTTTTTATTACGCTTGCTCCAAAAAGTGGTTTTCCATTTATTCCTGTTACTTGAGATATAACTCTATCATATTCTTGATCTGTTAGTTTGTTGTTATTTTCACTTTTTAACTTTTCTTTTTCTGCTGTGTATTTTGCATCTATTCTTTCTATTACACTAGCCCATCCCATATCACTTCTACTCGGTAGGTTGAATGTTTTTGATGTTGGTGACCAACTCTTTTCTGCTTGTGCTAATCCTTGGTCAACTGATGATTTTAATACTTCTACTTCACTAAATATACTTGGTGATTTCGCATTGAAGGCTAATAGCTTTCTTAACTTTTCTTCTAGCTCATTCTTTAATTTTCTGTATGTCTCTTTATTTTCTTCTGCCATACTTATTTGAGAATAGCTTATCGGGTCTTCTTGATATAGTAGGTTTAATAGATGCTCTATTCTTCTTATCTGGCCTTCTGCTTCTCGAATTAGTCTTTCTAGTTCTTGTTGTTTTAGACTAACAGTATCTACTTCTGATTTGTAGGTATTTACATAGTTTTCGTTTGCTCGGCTTATTTCTTCATTTAGTAGTATACATCCTCTTACTAATGGTTCTATTACTACTGCACAGTATTTTTTGGCTGAATCGTATGTTACTCCTTTTAGTTTATCTGTTTGGAGTATGAATTCCGCCAGGCTTTTTTGTAATTCTGTGTAGGCTTCATTTTGTTTTGTTACTAGATTTTTTATACTTTGTGTCTGGCTTTCTGCCATACCTAGTATCATGTCTATACTCATTTCTTTCCTCTTTCCTTATTTCTCTTTTGTTTCTAGTTTTTGCTTTTGAAGTTTTAGGTTTACCTCTTCTTCTAGTAGGGTATGTTTTCTTTCTTCTAAATATCTCTTGTTTTGTTTTTCAAAATAGTGTAGTTGTTCTAGGTGGGTATTGTATTGCCCTGTAAATATTTTGTGCACTGTTTCTTTTAGATATCTACCATGATTTTCAATATCTTGATGTGTATTTTCTAGTTCTTCCAACTTGGCTTGTTTCTTTTTGTTGTCTTTTAGTTGTTCTTCTAATAACATTCTTTTTTGATAGTTGTCTTGATTGTTTGTCATTTAGAATCCTCTTAAGCTTTTTACATCTTCTAGTTGTGTTCCTAATGTATTGTCCATTGCCTGGAATTCTTCAGCTACACTATGAATGTTATTAGACATGCTTTGAATAACTTTTGACATTTTACTCGCTGTTTGTTTAGATACTTCTATACTATTTTGTGCGTTAGTGTTGCCAGCTACCGTTGTTTGCGTATCTTTTGTTACTGTTATTTCTTGGGAAATATTATTACTTGCAGTTTTCAAAGATGTTGCAGATGAGGCAGCTTGTTCTTTACTACTTTGTAATATGTTCATACGCTGTTCCTTTCTATGAAAATAAAGATAATTTATTATTTTTTATATTATACTATATTTTTATCCTTCTAGGTAGTGATATGTTAAATAGTCGTAACCTTAAATCTAAGGTTACGACTATTTTATATTATTTTAAAAGTTTTATTCTTTAATTTTGTTTTTAGTATAAGTAATAATCCTAAGATACTACTTGGACCATCTATCTGTACATTTTATCTGATTTATTTATTCACTACTCTTCTTCTATAACCTGTACATTATCATATTTATAAGGTGTTAGAATATATCCTTCATTAGCCTTCAAGTAAGCCTCATTAAAGACATATGGATATTTTGTATGGTCTTGATCAGATATTCTTACTCCCATATAAACCTGCTCTACTAGTGGTTTTATCTGTTTAATTAAGAAATCAAAATTAGATACTAAATCTTGATAATATCCTATAAATAGAACTGTAATACCATATTTGGCTCCTTCTTTTACTAAAAGTTTAAGATTTTGCTCTGATATCCTTGAGTCTCGTGAGAATGCGGCTATCTCTGGAATAATTATTAGGTATTTTTGTGAATATTCTTGTGCTTGACTCATCCTTTTTTCAAGTTCTGTTAAAAGTTCACTAACTATTTCCTCTATTTCTAGTGGATTTATTATCTTCTGAATATTTGATAAATAGTTTGTTCTCACTTTATCTCCCGAATCAAATAGATAGGCCTTATATTCATTACTTACTCTGTTTAGATTATAATCAACTACTGTATAATAATTTTCTATAGCAGTTGGTTTATCTGACGCCATCATTATTGCTCTATCTAGAGTAAATGTCGCTAGTTCAGCTGTATCTCTATATAATCCTAATACAAAAGTATTATCCATATCTTTGTCAGTGATTATATCATCAATATATTGATATGTAATTTTTTCTGGTAGCATTGGTATTTTTTCTGGTTTTTCACCTTGCCAATATTCTTCCATACTATTGATCTCTTCTTTTATTGCGTTTATATATTCTGAATAACTTTGAGTTTTGTAAGCTTGAACAACTTGGAAATGCACAATCTCATCAAACTTCACAACTGCTCTTCCTTTTATTTCTTCTAAGTTGATATTTGAGCGCCCTACTATTGCAGATAAGTCACTCTTATCAAATAAGAATAATGATATTTTCGTTTTGAAATTACCTTGTAACTGCAAACGCATAGCGTTAGTTCTTGATAATGTGGTCACTATATATATACCTAAAGAAGCTCCATCCCTAGCTATTGTGTTTAATACACTGATAAATGCTTCATTGTATTTAGCATCTGCCATTCCATCAAAACTATCTATCAGCATAAAGATTGTTGGTATACTTTCCGTCGCTACTTCATTATACTGTGTATAATTAGTTACTTTGGCATTAGCTAACAGTGTTTTTCTATGTTTAACTTCTTCTTCTAAACGTTTCAACGATTTTGTAATCTTTTCTTCTTCATCTAAGGTGAAGTAATCTGCAACATGCGGAAATTCACTAATAGATATAAGTCCACTTGTTCCGAAGTCATATAAATATATATGGACATCTTCTGGAGTATTTTTTCTCATCAAATCCAGCGCTATACTCTGTAAAAACGTTGTTTTCCCAAAACCTGGACTAGAAATTAACATAATATGTCCTGTTTTCTCCATATCTAGATATAATGGCGATTGTTCTTGTTTTTCTGGAATATCTTGGTAACCTACTAAAATATTAAGTTTTTCTTTGCGTCCCCAATACTCTTTAAAGTTATTATTTTGGATATCATCGCTATATATATTATCTTCTAATGGAGGCAGCCATGGACTTGCAACTTTTGCCAATCCTGTTTTATCAAATAGTTTTTTAGTATACTCTACAATTACATCTAATTGAGTTGGTATAGATTTAATTTCTTTTCGCGCCGATAATCCACTTAAATCTTTATTTATAGGTGTATATTGTCCATTATTTCTGATTTCGTATATTGTTAAATCTCTATTATCACTATCTGATTCGTCTTCTTTATATTCTGCCCCACTCCAAGCACTCTGGAATAATTCATAGATTTCATTATTACCTACTTGTAGATATGCTCTACCCGTTTGTGTAATCTGCGCTGCATCCGGTGTTTTAATAATTTCACGTGAGTCTGCTACATCTTGCACTTTCAGAGCTATCTTAAATTTTGAGTTTGACCATATCTGATCGTTTACTACACCACTAGGTTTTTGTGTAGCCAAAATCAAATGAATCCCCAATGAACGTCCAATACGAGCTGTTGATATTAACTCTTGCATAAAGTCTGGTTGTTCTTGTTTTAATTCTGCAAACTCATCACTTATTATAAATAAATGCGGTAGTGGTTCTTTCGCTTCCCCTTGTTTATATAATTTTGTATATTGATTAATGTGATTAACATCATGTTCAAAAAATAATCTTTGACGTTTTTTCAATTCAGCTTTTATAGAAACCAAGGCTCTTAGTGCCTGATTGGCATCTAAGTTGGTTATTGTCCCCACTAGATGAGGTAAGTCTGCGAATAAATTAGCCATACCTCCACCTTTATAGTCTATTAATAGAAAAGCTACTTCATATGGATGATAGTTTACAGCTAGTGACAAAATATATGATTGAATTAATTCTGATTTCCCTGACCCTGTTGTTCCCGCTATCAAACCGTGTGGCCCATGAGCTTTTTCATGAAGGTTTAGGTATAATATGTCATCTCTTCCTCTTACCCCTAGCGGTACAGCCATAGTTTGATAAGCTTCATTTTGTTGCCAACGCTCTAAGATATTTAATTCTGAAATTGTTTTTGCTCCATACATTTCTAAAAATGTTACAGAATTAGGTATTGAATTGCGAAGGGTTTCTTCATGATTTATACCTGCCAATCCTCTTGCAAAATTTTCTTTATCTAACAATGGTATCTGCTCTAATGGAGAAAACTCTTTATTTATATACTCTCCTTTATGCAATATTTGTATTCCTTTTTTATCATTTCTGTAATCAATAACTGTTTTAACATGTTCCGGTAATCTCTCTATTACCTCTTCTACAAAAACAAGTGTTACTCCTATAGATGTTAAATCTTCATTTATATATTCCATTATATTATGGTCTAATAATAAACTTAAATCCGTTATAAATAATATATAGTGAGGAGTGTATAATTTTTCTTTTGATTTATCGGTATTTTGATCGTAATCAAGTTTTCTATCTTTAATTATTTGATACAAAGAAGTTAACAGTTGATCTCTTGTTTGCTGATTATATATAAAACCTCTGCTATTAAATGCACTTATCTGGATATGAGGCAACCATCTACTCCAATTCCAAAGGTTTAGTTCATCTTCTCTAAAAATTGGAATAAACTGTACATCATGATAACTGTGAAACACCGCTATTTGCATCATTAGTTGCTGTATTTGTTCTATTGCTATTTTTCTTGTTCCTATATAACCTGTAGGCACGTGAATATCGCCCTTAACAGGAACATTTGGAATATTTCTATAGTGTGATAATAGGTTATTTATATCTCCTATTACTTCTTCTCTTACCTTAGAAGTTTCAGATTTGCTATATTCTATAGAAAAACTCGGTTCCACTTCCCCTGTACCTAATCTATAAGTAAGAAAATCAAAATAATATGGTGTTTTTTCATATATCCTTCTATCCACTTCTTTTGGCATTTGCAATATTTTCTTCATATCTGGATAATGATGTTCTAACGATTGCTTTTGCTCTTCCTTACAATTTGCAAATTCTAGTTGTTTTTCTTCAAGATACTCTTTGTAGTCTTTAACTTTCTTTTGTTGACGCTCTTTGAATTTTTTCCTATCAGAAACATAGCTATGTATCGATGTTATAATAGTAACTGTTGACATCCCAAACATCATTATCATCATTGTTCCACTAGAAGAATAGATATACATCAATATTGTAAAGAAAATCATAGCCGAAGGCATCATAAGTAATCTTAGAAGGGACTGCCTAGATTCCTCTTCTTCCATCGGAGGTGTTCCAACGGTAACTTTATCTGTTGGTTCCCTTAGAATAATACGTGGTGAACGATGAAACTCCTCCGCTCTATTCTCATATTGCTCATCTTCATCATATGTTATCATACCACTTTTTAATGCAGCATTACTGAATAGGCTCAAAGACGTACTTAATACTTTTATGCTTAATCCTTCTAAAAACACTATCTCATCGAATTCTTTTAAAGAAACTTCACCCGTAGTCTTATTCCCATTTAAGTAAAAATATCCTTCACTTACAATTTTTGTTTCTTCCTCATAACTTATCAAAACAGGAAACTTAATCTCTTTAAAACAAATATCTGCAAGATCTGCTGAATCTATAAGAACATTTTTTCTATCCAATAAATAATGTGTGTTTTTTGTTAGAATCAACAGACTAAGCTCTAATCCACTAACTTTTACATTATGCGTTCCTTGAGAATATTCACTATCATTTATAATTACTCTATCATGTTTTACACGTATTAAAACCTCTTCTGTCGATTCCTCTACATAAATATCACATTCTTTTCTATTTCCTAGACGATATTTTCTATTAGGGTAAAGTATATAATTTTTTTCTTTATAAATAATATAAACCTTCATTTCTTCCTCCTATTTTTTATCGTCTTTTTTTATTTCTTCTTCAGATCCTAAATACTTTTTCTTCAGCTCGTCTAGTTTTGATTTATAACTATTTAGTTGCTCTGTTCGTTTTTCTGAAGACAACTCTGGATTACGTTGTAATTCATCTATTTTCTTAGTTATACCATACATTAATAACTGAGGATCATCTAAAAAGCTTGCAACATCTATAGCTTCATCTATCTTAGCTTGACCTATTAAAATCCAATAGCTTAAGTAGTCTGCATTAGATTGATTATTTATTTTGCTTAATCGCTCTTTTTGCTTTTCTGTCAATGGCTCAGACTGAATAACTGAATAAGCTACAATATATTTATCTTCTTGACTGATAGACTTTCTATTCATTTTCTTACTTTTTTCTATAACATTAGAATAATCTTTATTTATAAATGATAATCTTATATCTGCAATTTTATCTTTTTGAGGAATTGAGTACAATAACATATACCCTATAAAAACTCCTAATACTATCGTTGCTATGCCCGTTATAAAAATACTTGTTTTTAAAAATTTGATATTTTTCCTTGTTACTCGTGTATAATTTTCTATATTATCTTGCTTTTCTTTATTATAAAAATCTGATAATACATTAACAACACCATCTAATGTTGGTTCTTTGGCTATTTTTTCGCAGAACAGATTTCCTCTGTAAAATTCTAATGCTCCCGACGCCAACTTATCATAATCTGCCTTTACATCTATTATTGAAATAGCTATAGCTTTATATTGATTTAAAAATTCTTCGTAAGAAATTCTGTCATATGGATATACTTGGTTTACCACCCCTCTATAAACTAGAAGTGGTATCCCATTTTCTGTAAATACTATTGATTCTTTATCGAAACGATATGTATACTTAGAGCTTTCTAAATCTGTATAAATTTTTGATAGATTAATAAGGTAACGTAATTTATCTTCTAAATTTAATAACATTATCTTGTTATAATCATCATATTGCTCAAGAACTTCACTCTTTATTCTGATGTTATCTTCATCAACTTCTATAGTTGTATCTACAAAAAATGGTGATTTCGCCACCAATAACGCCTGCGCTATTTCCTTATTTCCTTTAATCTCTTCTTTCGTTATCTCCACAACATATTCCATCAATACATCTCTCCTTTCATATATTAAATTCTTTCTACTATTAGAAAACTCCCACTTCTAATATCTGAAAAATCTGCTATTCTACTAAAACTAGTTAATAAAACATTTGTCCCTCTTACCCTAACAATAGGATTATCTATTTCTAATTTAAGAGAGTATGCTTCCACTAATGTTTGTAATAATTCTTTTGTTGTTATTTTTTGAGGAATTCTTATATCCATCACCCTATCTAAATACACTCCAAAGTCTATACTAATATCTATATATTCAACACTCATTATGCCCCTCTTTTCTTATAGAATACCTTAACAATTGACAATGTCATCACAAAAAACGCCCCTATTATTATCAATATGTTCTGCCAGTTAAAAACACTTTTTTTCTCTTTTAAAATAATTTTCGTGTTTTCCGAATTTCCTTTTTGTTGATTTGCCAAAAATATACTCTTTTTATAATTGTCTAGCTCTGTTTCTTTTTTTATCTCCATATCGAAGATAAGAGCCTTATCTTTTTTATAAGATATAGACTCTTTTTCTTTCTGTTCTGAGATATTTTTTGTTAAAGCTTCATTAAATAGTTTTGTTAATTCTGTTTCTTGTTCAACATAGTAGCTTTCCTTTTGATATGCACTTTGCGATATTCTTGTATCTATTTTCAAAGCACCATCTTCGGCATATACATCTTGTTGGAAGAACAATATACAGCTTAATATTATCGGGATTACTTTAAAAACTTTACCCATTTCATACCTCTATTAAATATTCTTTATCTTTTTATATTCTGACATATTTAAAACTGAAACTAAAATCATAAGGATAAATGAAATACCAAAAACAACACCCCAGCCATCTTGATTATTTAAAAATGATGTTAATGCATTTTCTATGTAATTCAATGGAGATATATAAGATAGTACCTCATTTGCTTTTGTTCTCTCATCTAGCAGCTGTCCTGCAGTTACTAAGTATATCAATAAAATACTTATACTAATCAATAGTCCTGTAGATTTGATTTTATTTAACAGCCAATTATTCATTCCTGTAAATAAAACCATTAACACAAACATTAACGCAATTAATCCTAATGTCTTTTCAAATACAAAATCTAATTTTCCTCCTACTATTAAGCCCATAATCATAGATAGGACAAAGCTTAATCCTAGCAGTATAGTCATAGGTAGTGAGGCATTCTTCCACTGAACCCTTGAAATATATCTCTGATTCTGGATTTTTGAAAAATCTGTATTTTGCAACATATGAGCTAATAAAATACTTATTAGATAGATAACCATCGTCACAACAAGTCCTGTACGTGTATCTTGTTTTATTGATAATTTTGGTAAATTGTTTTCAGAGACTAACTTGTTAATATTCCCCGCGTTCACAGGATTTGATAGATAGTCATAAACAGCTTTGTTCTTGCTATTACCATCTTTTGTGTTACTTAATACTTTAGAAAAAGTTTTTAAAAACTCTTCATTATCGCCGTAGTTAGCATCTATAGAAGATTTCAACTCATTAACTTTTGATGATAATCCCATACCATCTTGTTCCAAAGTCTTCACTCTATTACCAAGATTTTCGAAACCTTTATTTATTGTTTCTGATGTAGATTGATTTGATTTAGTATTGTTAAGCAGTGTATTACTTGCTGTCATTAGCTTAATCAAATCTTTATTAATATCCATGCTTACTGTAACTAATTCTGTATTATCTCTTTTTTCAGTATCTTTAAATTCTGGTTTTTCCTCTAAAGTTTTTGAGACTTTTTCTGTTTCTGAGATTACCGCTCCTAAGTTATTTGAAAGATCTTTTGTAGTTTTTCTTAATTCACCTACAACTTTATTCAATTCTTCAACATTAACTTTTAATCCTTTTATCTCATCAAACTTTTCTTGAGGTATTGTCAGCTCTTTTTTCAACTGATTAGTTATTGTCTTTTCAACAAGCGAAGTTAAAATTTTATTTATGTCTTTTAACTCTGCTTTTTTCAATAATGATCCTTCTTTTGGCTCTAACGAATCAAAATTATCTTTATTTAAGTCTAATCCATATATTGTTTTTACGACTGTAAATAAATTATTATAATTTTTCAAATCATTGTATATTGCTTCATTGCTATCACTAAGTTTAAATGGTGATTCAAACGGGAAAATAACTTGTGTTTGCATAATTGTATTATGAAAATCTTTATCTTCTTTTGAATAAAGGGTTTTCTTTTGTTTTGTTCCATCTTCCGCTACAACTTCTGCCTCTTCACCTTCGCCTTGCGCTACAGATATATTTCTAACTGCGTCTGCTTTCACGTCTACCACAGCCGGAGTCATCAGTAACACATCTCCTTTATATTCTAACTTATAATTTATAGTAAGCTCTTCTACTGGTTGATTTAATTCTATAACATACTGAGTATCATCTATTTGTTTAACTGATCCATAGTTAGCACTTACTTCTTTAAACATGTAAAGAGAATTTACCGATAGCTGTACTTTTGTATATTTTTCTTCGCCTTTTGCAAGTGATATTGTACGAGTTGTTTTTAGTTCAGTTTCAGCAGTTTCTTTTAACTTATCTAATCTCGCTTGACTAAGTGTTTGATTCTTCTGCGTTAAAGTAATTTTATTTTTCTGAGAGAACTTCTCTACAAATCGATTTATATTCTTTAGATATTGCTTATCCGCATCACCTAAATGAAGTTTTTCTATTGTTGCTTCATCATAGTACGGCAATTCTCTTACAGCTTCTCTGACTTTTTCTATCATTGAACCTTTCAAATCTTCCACCAATAATCCTATAGTCTGCTCATTGGCTTGTCCTACAGTATTATTTTTCAACGATTCTGCTACTGCTTCATTTATTTTATCTTGATATGTAGTCATAATATCTAATACACTCTTATTCATAGTATTAAATGTAGTCAATATAGTTTCAATTGCTTTGTTTAAGTTTTCTGCTTTTTGCTCCGCCTCTGAAAAGGCTGTTGGATTCATCAACTCTCCATCTAGGTATTTTTGAGTTGTTTTTAAATTAGACAGTTCATCTTTTACTGATAATTTTTTAAACTCTTCATCATACTTTTTCAAGTTATCTTCTCTTGTTTGAATCGAAGTTTGCCATTGTTCTTGTAAAAGTTTTATTTTCTCTATCTCTTTTTCATATGTTTTATTCGTATCTATAATTGATGTGAAAGCTTCATTAGTATTATTTATACTCTTATGAAAACTACTATAAGAAGACATCATACCCTCACTACTATTACTCACCCCTTTAAATTGATTTGAGTAATCTGTAAGTGGTGTTAATAAATTAGTTTGGTATTTATTTAAAACACTTCTCTCACGACCTACAGCAGCCCCTACTTGTGTCTGTGATGACTGCAAATTACCTATAATACTTGAGAAATACACATTAATAATATCTTTATTAAAAAATTGTTTTATTTCAGATATTGCTTGCTCAGCTTGCTTTACGATATCTTTTTTATCCGATTTTATTTTATACTGAAATATCGCTTGCTTCGGACTATTACTCTCTAACGCTAAAACATCTTCTGAAAACTTACTCGGTAGGACTAGCATAATATTATAATTACCATTTTCTAATCCTTTTTCAGCAATAGCTCTACTTACAGTTTCTAATCTGTATTCTGTATTTTCTTTTAATGTAGTCAACAGAACACTACTCATCTGAACATTATCACCATTATATACAACGCCGTTATCCTCATTTACAAAAGCAATTTTTATATCGTTATTCGTTACTTTCGTTTCTTGATTTCCTGTGGTAATCGGTTGTGGCTTTATTACACCATAAAATATTACTGTCGCAGTCAACAGCATAATTATGGATGATAGTATAGTCAATCCTTTTTTATTCATCATACATCTCCTTCACTAAAAAAAGAGGTTGAATTAAATCCCCAACCTCTTTCTTCTTATTTTTAACCGTTTAAACCAAAATTACGTGATAGGTCTTGGTCGTGTTGTTGCATAGCTTGTGCTGTCTTATCTAATTGTACATTGATTTGTTGCATTAACTCTGCAAAATTTTGAACTTTTGGTTTTAATTCATTAAATTGATTGTCAAAACCTTGGAAAGCTTGACCTTCCCATTCTCCGCGTAAAGTATCTTGTAATCTTTGTAAATTACTCAAAATTGTATTAATATCTTCTGATGCTCTCCCATACTCGCGCGCACGGCTTTGTAGTACCTCTGGAGAAACTCTAATTTGTCCTGACAT
>ERZ773003.966-NODE-966-length-18771-cov-3.618295_pt1 | contig 18771 bp, 22 predicted proteins | sample MGYA00580668_ERZ773003 | MGnify/ENA primary metagenome ERZ773003 (study PRJEB29015, sample SAMEA2738002) | human oral metagenome | biome: human oral; feature: human-associated habitat; material: dental | place: China | collected 2126 ... | reverse complement strand
GTTTATCATACTTCTGCCAGATTTGCGCCGTCAGACTATTGCATCCCTCGAACATCGAGGAAAAGTCCTCTACGTTCGACACATCCCACTTCGACACGTCAATCTCCTCAAGCTTCTCGCAGCCTTTGAACATCCCCGCCATCGTCTTGCACTGCTGCATAATCCAGTGGCCCGTAGAGAGCTTCTTCAATCGGCGGCAATAGGCGAACATTTCTTTCAAGTTCTCCACGCCGCGCGTATTGATCACTTCCCCGTCGAACGCGAGTAGGGATTCACAACGATAAAACATACCCTCGAAGCTTTTTACCGAAGAAGATATCCAGCCTTGTGCACCTTCCTTGCCCGCCCCGATCTCAAACCCTGTAACCGACTTGAGCATGAAATCGTTGGCAAAAAGGTATTCGAGCTTCGTTGCATTGTCGATGGGGTACGGTGAGAGATCAAGGTACTCCATTGCGGGAAGCCTAGAGAAGAAATGACTCCAATCCGTGATGTTCTTCAGCGCCTCGCGCGTCATCGCCTCCGTGAAGAGCTGCGAGTTCGTCATGTCTTCGCGCTTGACGGCGCTGCCATCCTCTTCCCATATGGGCGGGTCAAGACTCTTCAGCGTATACGTCCTGCCCTTATCTATGCGATAGCACTTCATGCCGACGGCAAGGTTCTCCGTCGGGAACGCCTCGCCCGCAAAATTGCTCCGAAGCGTCTGCAATCCCTTATTGATATACTCACGCGAATCGCTAACCGTATCAGTTTCCAGTATCTCTCGAAACTCTTGCATGCTCCATCACCTCCGAAAGAAAATGCAGATCTCTATCCAGTACATATTCCCTGACTACACGTTTCAAGGTTATGCATAAAATTCAAGCTCCAATGCGGGAATGACGTTCCCTTGGAAATGAATGCTGTCATACGTAGCGTAAAGAACGCCCGCCCCGTACGCCGAAGGTGTCGGCGTATTGCCTGCACCCTTGATATTGAGCCAATATAACTGAATGCCGTTATTGCCCTGCACATTTGCAACAACACCATAGAAGCCATTCTTCGCCGTACCGCGCCGGCCAATTCTGAGAGCACTCCCGATACCTGGCGTAATAGCAGGGCTGTCACCTCCCGCATAATATGCTAGCTGACAGCCCGCGCTCTTGCAGATAAGCACCATATAGGATACATTTGCAGGAATCTTTGCATAGTTGAACTGTTTGGGCAGCTCGCCTGACGGCTTGATGAACTGAATGTTTTTATACGCAGGCAAGGACACACGTGCAAACGGTGTCGGCGGTGGCGTCGGAGGCGGTGTCGGAGGCGGTGTTGGAGGCGGTGTAGGAGGCGGTGTCGGCGGTGTCGGAGGCGGTGCAACAGCAACCGCCTGCAGCACAGCGTACACAGCGCTTCCCTTGCGCACACGCAGAGGACTCGCATTCGCATCGCCCGTGCTGCCGAGCGCGGCGTAAAGGACGTTGCCGCCGTCGCGCAGACAGAGCGCGTTTCCTCCCACTTCTGAGAGATTCGTATAGAGATTGTGTCCGATGACCGCGCCGCCCCGTCGTATATAGAGCTTCTTGTGATAAATTCCCATACCGTCACCTATGCAATCCAAATATTTCCGCCGCGATCATACGTTGGGATATTCAGCGCAAGATCGGCACCATCCGCCCACCCCGCCGTCTCTGCTCTTGTCGCATTACCCGCAGAAGAAGCTCTCGTCGCAGCCGTCGCATTATCTGCCGTCCCTGCACTCTCCGCCCTACCAGTGACGTTGATGCTCCACGTGCCATAAGCTCCTGCGCCGTCCTTCGGTGCATACGTTCCCGCAATATCTCGGCCGATTCCATCCTTGTTCGCCTTGTCTGCTTGGGGCGCAACCTTCGGTAGAGCATTGACTACCGTCTGCACCTGCTGCCTCACATAGCTCTTCGTCGCCACGTCTTCCTGCATCCGCAGCTGCTCGACGGGAACCTTTCCGTTCTCGTCGAGCGTTGCCACGCCCTGCGCCTTTCCGCGCGTAGAAACCAACACATACGTCTCCTCAAGCCTTCGCCCAAAACGGTCTGAAATTGCCTTGTTTGCAACCTCCGCCTCCGCCGCAAATGTTCCCGAGGATGCATCATCTACCCATTTCAGTGGATTCATACTCTTCAGCGTGTACGTTCTTCCCAAATCCACACGGTAGCACTTCATGCCAATTTGCAAGCCTGTCGTCGGAAATGCCGTGCCCGAAAAGTTCGAGGCGATCGTAGCCATATTATTCTCAATGACCGCCCTTGAGCGCTTGATGCTCTCCTGCGGTATGACCTTATAATCCTGCATGAGAAGCCTCCTCTCAATAACCGACGGCGCTCCATGTGATACGCCCCTTCGCCCGCGCCCCATCGCTCTTGACAAGCTCCACGTCGAAGTAGAAACCTGTGCCGTCATGGTCAATCGCAACGATATTCGGCGTGACGACGCCTGCCGATGTATTGCCTCCTTGGAGCGTCACGGAAACCTCGGGTTTGGTGTAGTAGTGCTTGTTGAACCGCACACGCGTAGGTTTTCCCGTGTCCGTGATGACAACCGTGCCCTTATCCACCGTGTCCTCGATATCCACATTGATGACGGCGTCATAAACGACGGGTTCAGAACCGTACGCACCCGCCTCCACGCGAAGTCTCGTCAGAGCGTTCTGATACTCGTACTCGCCGACGTTGTACGGCATGAATGGCTCATATCCTGGTGCCGTGTCGACGAGCATCTTGAACCCTGCCAGATCGAACGGCGCATCTTGCAGAGCGACATTCGACAGCACAATGTCTGCCGGACGCAAGAAGGATTCCTTGAGCCTTAGACCCTCACCGTGTGACGCAGAGAGTGTCGCCCCCCAAACATCTTTGACTCGTGCACTCTCGATGTACTCGTGACGGAATACACATTGGGGAGAAAAAGTAGCTGAAAAACGCAGTGATTCATGGTGCAACGCATGAAACCCTGTCATATCCTCGTATTTCTCCATCAGAGAAAATGGCTGCGTAAATATGACGCTCATCATCTGCTGAGGTGTTTCGGCGATATGAAGCTTCTCGGCATATGCCCGTACGAAGTCCATACGGGCAGCTCGATCGTCTGAGACACTGAAGGAATCCGTCAAATGGAGCAATCGCAGCGAGAGCCAGTCAAAACCATCTGCAAATGAAGCCTCATCAAAAAGTTCTCGTACATAGTTTGCGCTTCCCGCTGCCTCATCTGCAATCGCCAAGGATTCTTCAAAATTCCGCCGATAGGCGATGGACGAGGAAATCTCATCGCCGAAGACCAACCCTGCACCGAAATCCTTCCATGGCTTCGCCGCCCGCGCATCCGCAAAGGGGAAGTCCGCCTCAGCCCACGTTAGACGGCGGCTCTCATGAAAACTGCTCCGTTTCTCCCCCATCGCTTACGCCTCCTTAGCTCATCGTGAACGTGAACGTCACCTCGTACGTATCGTTCTCCCCCTTATTGACGACGGGGAAAACGATACGGTCAAGCAGCCCTGCATTACCGCAGACACACGCTTCGCAGATTGCGCCCGTGGCCTCGCCCTTCCCGAATTTTGTCGATATGCTAAACACCTTCGTTCCCTGCACGTGCTGATACGTCGCTTTCTTTGTCATCAGACGCGAATATAGACTCGTTTGTTCTACACTTACCGCCGTAGCGCTCGTGCCGACAGCAATCGAGTCCATCGCATTGGGGCGCGTCGCATTGCTGTTGCCGATGGCATCAGCGATGAAATCATAGCCACAATCCAGAATCATGTTGTCCTTGCGCGTCGTCGTCACCGTGCCGTCTTCCTTGCGCAATACGCCGACGAACGATCCGTGAACCTTCAATTCCTGCTTTTCTTCCATGTGAATCCCTCCTAGAATCTCGGGTAACAATAAAGCCTGTCAAATGCACCGAGAGGGTGCGCTCTAACGGTGGCGTGTACGGTCTGCATAAAACCGAGGGAATGCAGAAAAAGAACTCGCGATTCCTCCGTCTGGGAAATCGCGAGTGTCAGCCAATCCACATCCATCGTCCGAAGCGCAACGCGAGCCTCAGCGCCGTCGCTTCCCGCCAAGTAAAACTCCTCAGCCTCCCTGTCAAAACCGACGCGCAGCCATCTGCCCGCCCCTTCCAAGGATAAGAACACCGTATCGACACGCTCCGTAACCTTCATGTTGAAACTCAATCCGAACGTCCTGCCGACTTGCACGGCGTAAGAAAGTCGCGTCAGCGCGTCGACATGCAGCCCCCTGTGCCAGCGTCCGTTGCGGAAATCTCCCGCGTGCTGCGCTTCCTGCGGACTCGTCCCGCGTGAACCGGAAAGTGACCCATCGAGCGTGAACACCTCGCCTCTTGCGGAGAACCCCGCATACCGCGCAATCTCATGGCGCACCGACGCGCCTTCCAAGCTGCCTATCACGCCGTTCCATGTCAGCTTTTCCGCCTCTGCGCCATCCCAAGGGAAATCCACGTCCGCCCATGCCATGTCGTCCGACGTCGCGCCAATGACTTTGTAGTCGTACCAGTTGCGTGCACGGTACACTTGTGGCAGTGCTACGGGCACGATGTACTCACCGAAGAGTGCACCCTTTTCCAAGCGCAGCTCCGCCGCCGCCTCGTCGTAGTACATATTGATCTTCACGCCTGGGTACTTCTCTTTTTCTTGGTCGAGGGAGAGGATGACGTTGCGCGAAGCGTCCGTTGCCGTGTCCATGACGACGTAGGCAGCGTTCTCGCTGTAGTTATCATGCTCATCAACCGCTTTGACGAGCATGAAGTACCGCCCGATATTTGGATAGACGTAGCGGTGCTTCGTCAGCTTCGTTTCAAAGAGCCGCAGCGCTTTGTCCCACTCTGCAGTCTGACCAACAGCGACGACGTACCGCACGTTGTGCACGGGAACAGCATCCCAGAAGAAATCTAGGTTTGCGCCGTTTCGCTCGACCGTGAAATTCTCCACGTCGGGCAGTATGCAGTAAAGCGTCTCGCTTTCGCCCTCGCCAAACTGGTCGTAATATGCGACGCGTACTTGCTTTATGACCGCCTGCCCCTTGTAAAGAAACACGTTGTCGGGCGAGGAGAAACGTTCCTCATTGACATAGACGTGAGCGCCGATGCAGTCCAACGGAATCTCCAAGAACGTGATGAGCGTGCCCTCGTTCGTCTTTGTCAGGGAGATGTCCTGCGGCCTCTCAGGCCGACGTTTTGTGTAATGCAGCTCCGATGGCGCACTGCGGTTGCCCTCTTTATCCACGGCGAACAAGTAGATGTGCCCGACGTACGTCAATGGCAGCACGCTCGATGTGCTCATCTGCGTGCGCTCCAACAATCCCGCGACACCTTCATTTTTATCCGTGCGCAGCTCATAATAGGCTAGGTTGGCGAGCCAAGGCACATGATCCCAAGCGAGCGCACCGCCGAGCCGCGTGAACGTCAAACGGAAATTGCGCGGCATCGAGAGCTTGCCTTCCTTGTGCTCCTCGACATCCTCCGCCTTGAAGCCGTTCGCCGCATTGATCTGCTCTGCTTGCAGTGCGAGGAACTGCTTGAGGATGGTCATGATGTAGCGCCCATCTCCCGCCACGGAGGGCGGCAAGTCAGGCACATGAAGAATCCGCTTTGTAATCTCAGCCATCGAGGCTCACCGCCCCGGCGAGAAGACCTCGTAGCTCATCGTAGAGCGCCTTGTCCTGCGAGATGTCATACTCATTGCGATTGAGAGCAAGCAAGACAGCGACCTTGACCGCATAATCATTGAGCGCCTCATGCGGAAACGGCATCTCCCCCGCATCACTTTCCAAGAGCGGCATTGTCTGCCAGTAGCGGAAACGAATCTCCGAAAGACTGCGGTCGATGAACTGCGCTTTCCGCCCTGTCATGCGGATTGGATAGCGCCCCGCAGGAGAGACGTACCGCTCAGGCACGCTCTCGCCTTCGTGCAGCAATATCTCTGCGGCCATCATCGGAGAACGCGCGGCAATCAGCAAACTCGATACCTCATTGATGGCGGTATTGAGAAACCCTAGGCATTCCTCGACGCTGTACTCGTCCGAGATGTCATGCCCCGCCGCCTTGATATCCGCTACAGCCTTCTTGACCTGCATCCTGCTCACCTCACATGAAAAACGGCATCTTCGGCCGCAGACCGTTGTACTTCCTCCGAGGCACGATCGCCTCAACCTCCGACATGACCGCCTGCGTCATCGTGTCCACATCCGTATTGTTCAGCACCATGCGCGTGAGCTTGACGAGAGCATCTGTAAAACTCTCGGGCAGGCTTATCAGCCAACCGTCCTTCGCGGTGCCCAATGTGCCGTAGTATTGCAGCCGAAACGGCTCTTGTGCATACAGTTTGCCGCCGAAAAGCCGAAACGTGTCCGCCGTCACGTGCTCATCCGACACCGCATGCAGCCGATAGCCGTCCGACAGACGGTACAAGCCCTTGATAGAGAGGAAATCATCGGGCAAAGGCACACCGTCAGCAAAAACTGTCGCGTCATCGCAGACCTTCTCTCGCTCCGTCACATCGCTCTGCATGTTGGCGAGGCGGTTCGCGACGTAACGCAAGACCTCGTTCAAAGCCTCCCAAATCTCATAATCTGAGAAGCGCACCTCGTCCGTGTCCTTTTCCTTCCAACGCACCATCTGCTTGATGCGCGTTGCGTCAAGCACCCGACACACCTCCCTGCCAGTACCGCTTCTGATGTTCCTTCCCCACAGCAAACGCAGGATGTAGCTCAAAGAACTTCTTGACGAGCCGCGTGAACTCGCCCATGTCGCCGCCCTTCTGAGCCTTCCTCGCTTCTATGAGCCACGGGTTAAACAGCCACATCTCAGGTGGAATGAACCCCAGCGGCACGATGTTCTTGCCACGTCCGCCACTCGCCGTCACGTCTCGCGCCATGTCGATGGCCGCTTGACAGTCGATGCGGTTTTCAAGGATGGTCTTGCCGTCCTCCTCATAGAGGTTCTGATTGAGTATCACATGACAACCTCCTCCCCAAAAAGAAAAGGCCCGCATTTCGCGAGCCTCTATTCTCATTCTTTCTCACACTACTACGCACGCTTGATGCCGTAGATCGAACCCGATGCCTTGGGCTGCGTGCCCTGAAGGCCGAGCCACGACTCGATGACGAATTCCTCGTACGAGCCTTTCTTCGCGAGCCCTGCGACCTCATGCGTGCGGTCGAACCACTTGAGGTCCCAGTACGCCATGTCGAGGAGGTCGATGATCGTGTCCTCGTACATCGGATGCACCTGCGCACGGATCGTGCCGAAGTCGGATTCGTAAACATCCGTGATGTTCACGGCCGCCTTATCCTTCGAGTTGCGCTGCTTTGCCGCGCCGCCCGTGACGATCGCCGAGAAGCGACGCTTGCTGCGCCCACTCATCACCGCGAGCGTCGGATTACCACCGCGCTTGCTGCACATCTCCATGCAGTCGTTGATGTGGTCTTCCGTGAAGAGCGCATCGCCCGCCGTGAAGACGTTGTTCTTCACCATCTGCACGCCCTGTCCTGCCGTAGAGAGCGTGATCTGCCTCTTGTTCTTGATCGCATCGTCCATGCTGTTGTAGAGCGTGAACTTCTTCGGATCGGCGTCCTTGCGGATATAGTACGGCAGATTCGCCGAAAGCTCCGCAGGGAGCTTGTTGCCTGCGCCTGGCTTCGCCTTGAAGTAGATGAAATCGCCCGTATTCATGCGATGCGCCGCCGCAGTTGCGCCCACGTTGCCCGTGAACGTCACGTCCTCCGCATCCTCCGTGAGGAAGTAGCGCACGCCGCCCGTGAGCGCGGGATTGCCCGGCGACTCGTCGCGCGGCGAATCATTGAAGACAAGCGCGTACTCGATGTCACGCGCGTGCTGCTTGAACGCGTTGATCTTCTGGCGGGCGAACTCGTCTTCCGGCATATACTCTTTCGCGTGCTGCTTCTGCGCGTCGGACACCCTGCCCGAGCTGATGAAATGCTGGCAGCGGTTGTCCCACTGTGCGAGCGATCCGACCTTATCCGTCTCGTAGTTCGTCATCTCGGGATGCGCGTTCTCCTGCGGCGGCTTCAAGCCCTCCGTCGTCCAGTTGAACTTAAGACTCTTCGCCTCCGGCGCCGTCCCGAAATTCGACAGAAAGAACGTCATATCGGGGTCGATGTTCGTGATGATCTTGCTAAAATCATCCTTCGTGCCGACAGCCTCGTACACTAGGGACTGCGACGCGGATTTTGCTACCAATGCCATGATTTACCACCTTTCGTATTCAGTGGAGGTTCGCCGCAATGAAAGCATTTCTTTCCCTTGCATCCATCGTGCGCATAGCCCTCCAATCAACTTCCTTCGCGGGCGCGGCGGTCACTCTGCCTGCGCCTTCCACCTTGGGCGGCTGCGCCCTTACGGGCGGCATCGCGGGAACAGGCGTCGTCGGCACGCCCTGACGCTTGGCGTAAAACGCCTTGCGCGTCTTGTCGTAATACTCCTTGAGCACAGGCACATCTGCACGCGTCGGCGTACCTTGTGCAAGACGACGCATCGCCGCCTCCACCTTGACCGCATCGGCGTATGGCATACGCCTGTAATGCCCAATCATCATCTGGTCAATCTCTGCAAAATGCGGCTCTGTGGCGGCAAACTGCTGATAGAGCGGCACAATCTGCGCCATCGCCTGCTGACTCTCCTGCTGCTCGGCTACCATCTGCCGTTGGTGCTCATCAATGGAGCGTGCGAGCTGCTGGATATTCATCTCGACGGCGACGCGGTACGCCTCGACCTTCTTCTGTGCCTCCTCGTCCTCGCCGTACTCGACGCCCTCAATGTCGCTCGCTGAAAGCCCGAGATCAGCACGAGCCTTAGCCTCCGCGACCTCGCGCATACGTCGGTACATCGCCGTCATATCCGGTGCGGGCTGCGCCTCCTGCGACGGCTGCTGCATGGCGGCTGACTGCTGCATAGCGGCCTGCTGCTGCGCCTGCATGGCGGCGATCTGCCGCTGCTGGCAAAGAGCGATGTAATTCGCCTTGAGCGCGTCGGGAATGCGGCTCTCGTCCACCTGCCCGAGCGTCATCGCCTGCAGGAACTCGTCCGACGTGTAGGCGGGCGGCGAGGCGGGATTCTGCACATCCTCGGCAGGCGGCTGTGCGACTTCATCGGGCGGCGCAGCCGCATCGCCTTGTGCAAACTGCACGACTCGGCGCTCCCCTGTCACAGGATCAACCTCTATGGCAAACTCGGGCGGCGCGTCCGTCTGCGGCGCATCCGCTGCCGGAGCATCAGCCGCCCCCGCCTGCACATTCGCCGTAGATGCGGCAGGTACATTCGCCGCAGGCGCAGCCGTCTGCACCGCGCTATCCGCGCCCGTCTCTGCGCCCGCAGGCGCTCCGTTCATCATCATTCCTGCATCTTCTCCATTCATGTCCTTTCCTCCCTCTGCAAATCACGCAAGTGGGCGTCCGCCTGCTTGCCCGCATTAGACGCTGACACGAGACTCTGCCAAAAACGCTTCGCCGCCTTGTAGTCCGCCTGGACTTCCGTCAGCTCCTCCGCACCTTTCGCCGCCATGAGCTTTGAGAGCGTCTGCGCCTCGACCTCCTTGAGCCACATCTCGCCGAACTTCTCAGCGAGCAAATCACGCGCCTCAAGGCCGTCCCGCGCCCTTCTCTGCAGCTCCATCTTCCTTACCGTCTCCATACCGTGTCCCTCCCTTCACGCCACAACTGGTAGGCATGGCCGAGCGTATTGTCCCGCGTGATCTTCGCCTTCATGCTCTCGGGCGTCGTCTCGATCCCCACCTGTTTCAAGGCCTGCACCTGCGCGTCGATGGGCAGGTCGTCGAACCTCGCCGAAAGCTTCGCCATCGTCTTGGCGCGGACATCCGCTTCCTTGAGCGCGAGCTGCGCCTGCAATATGGCCTCTTCCTTCGCCTGCGCTTCCTGCTGCGCCTGTTGCGCCTGAGCTTGCGCCTGCTGGAACTCCTGCCCTGCAGGGTCGAGCAGATACTTCTCCGTCGAGCGGATGCCCATCGCCTCCAACAGCTCCTTGGCGATGTTGTACCACGAGGACGCGTTGACGACACCGATCATCTCCAACTTGGGGTAAAGCTGACTAATAAGCACCATCAGGTACTGAATCTGCGCCTCCTTCGTCGACGCGCCGCGCCCGACATTCACAATGAGATCGTAGTCGATGGAAAGCTCCTCGCGCCGAATCGTCATATTCTGGTCGGAGAGCCGCACAATCTGCCCGTCGTCGACGAACTTCTGACAAAGCAGGATAATGAACTTCACCATCGGGATCCAAGCCGTCTCTGCAGCAAGCCTTGCGATGAGCTTGACCTTCTTGTCGCTCGCCCCCATGATTGCTGCGATGCCCGTCGCCGTATGGTTGAGGCTCGATGAATCCAACCCTTGATTGTAGCGTGTCGAGCCTGACTGGCTCTCGATCTCGTTCTGCGCATACTGCACGAGACTCATCGCCGAGCCGTCAAGCTGAATGGGCGGCGGCTGGAACATCGCCTGCTGCGGCGCCACGCCGTTCTTTACAGGCACATACTCTTCGTTCTCATAGAGCGCGTCCATATCCACGTTGGACTCGTCGACAAACTTCTGCGGCGCATTGTTCTTCGCAACTGCGATCACCATCTGCCGGATGAGCGCTGTCTTGAGGTCTTGCAACTGTTCCAACGTGTCCGCGATGGAGTCCTCTCCAAAGATGGCATATGTATCTGGCTCAGGAGAAAACACGAAGAACGGCGGCATCTCATAGACGTTGTCCTGTATCTTCAAAGGCGTATCGCCGACCGCATGAACGATAACATTCTCATAAATGCCATCGTTGTTGTAATCCACGCGCAGGTACGCCTCGTAAAGTTCGAACTCCTTTGATGCGTCGTCGCCGTCCGACAGCTTCCCTGTCACGTCATTGACGTTTTCGTTATGGCGAATCTCGAACTGCGTGCGCCGCGTCTCGCCCGATGAAGCTTTCGCCATCGCCGCATCCACGTTCGCGTACACGCCCTGCGCTTCCATGCGCTTCAAATAATCGCCGAAAACGACTTTGCGCTGTGCTACGAACTTCGCCTCGTGCAGCTCCCGCGCCTCATGCGTGAAGCGAAGCTCTGATGGACTCATGTTTTCCAAAATCGGTTGATTGACCTTGAGCCGGATTTCGTCGTACACCACATGCAGAAGGTCGCCTATAGGCGTCACTGGCACGGCCGACTGAATCTCTGCCTGCCCCATCTGTGACGCCTGCAAAAGCATCTGCATCGTCTGCGCGTCCGCCAAAACCTCCTTCGTCTCGCGCTCCTCCTCGCGCTTCCAGTAAATCTTCGCGCAGCCCATATTCACCTCAAGCCCGTCGCGCAAAAGATTGTGCATGAAGAGGAAATAATTATTGCGCCGCGTCACGAAATAGCTGACGAGCTGCTGAATCTTCCGCGCATTGTCATCGTCGTTGACGTTGACCCCCACGATGTCGACGGGATCGTCCGAACCCGTGAACGCCTCCAAGAGCGACGGCATAATCCAATCGAGCGTCGTCTTGACATCCCTGGACACCCAGTTATTCAATTCCGAAAGTCGCGGGAACTTCTTCTTGTAGTGCTCCTTGTCCGCCCGATACACGTCGAGCCGCCGAAGAAGAGCAGGCTCAACCTTGCTCCTGTAGTAACTATCTGCAGCGTCACGCCCCTTGCGATACGCCGTCATGATCTTCTCAACGGCCTCTTCAGGCAACGTCTCAAGGCTTATGCCCTCGTCTGCCGCGCCTTCCACTGCACCCATCGCTGTCAACCTGTCCTCTGCCACAGCCTCGCCTCCTTACATGCCGCCCGCCTTGGGCGCTCTACCCATGCGCCGCGCCTGCCTATACTTAGAGTTGTCCGTCTGCCGCACGGGCAAAGCAAACGTCAGCGCCAGTGCATCCGCTTTATTCGGCGACGCTAAGCCGCGCCGTTTCATATCCTCTTTGGATTCCAACTGCAACTTGCCACGCAAATTGATAAACGCCTCCGGCCCGGTCAGATCAGCCACCAACACATCATCCTCCGGCAAAGCCCCTACATCCTTAAGCCACTCCTTGAGCTCTCCCCACATCTGCGCCCGCTTGTTTGCATATGCCTCATCCGTCGCCTTTGCAGCAAACGAGATCAAATTCCAGCAACGCCCCATATTGCGCCCGATTGAATAAATCCCTGTGCCATATCCTTGGTCGATATTGACCGCCACCGCATGGTACTCATCCTCAAATCGCGCAATTATCTCAGCCATCCGCATATCATCATCATTGCGAGCAAAGGATGCAAGCGACTTACACATCGATCCTTGCCGCAAAAAAATCTCAAAACTATCCTCGCCCGTCCACGCCGGATCCACACCAATCACCACCGGCGCGAACGAAAACTCATGCGAATGGATTACACGCTGCGTCGCCTCCTCCACGATTGCCGCCGAAATAAACTGTCGATACGACTGAGACGGGAACTCACCCTTGACGCGCACCCGGAAAAAATCCGAATCATCCCCATAAGCCGCCTCCCATTGAGCGATCTGCTGCTTATTACTGATTGCAACCGTCCGAGAATCCACTTGCTTACAATGCCAAAACGTGCGGTTTTTATGAAAACACTCAAAAAATCTGCCCTGATTGCGCGTCGGGTTGCCGAACACACACCAAACGATTTCCGTATCACGATCGGTCATTGCACCCTCTGTGACCGTCCATATCTCATCAAAAATAGCGGATGCCTCGTCAAATACGACAAGAATCCGCTTCCCTTGATTGTGCAACCCCGCGAATGCCTCAGGATTATCCCTACTCCAAGGAATAGCATCCGCGCGCCATATCTTATCGTGTCCGCGCTGCGCAGAGAAAAGAGAAGTCGCCGTAAAGCAGAACATATCTCGCCCGATAAACAAGCGATACCACTTGGCAAGCTCTGCCCATGTTTTAGAGCGTAGCTGTGTATCTGTATTTGCCGTCACGACGCAACGCGTATCCTCGTGCGTGGCAAGCGCCCACAGAATAACCCATGCAACGAGAGCCGATTTCCCAACCCCATGACCTGATGCCACAGCCTCGCGCGTTACTATTGATGCATCCTGCACGCCACGGCCAATATCGTCAAGTATCTCCCTCTGCCACACATCCGGGCCACTCATATCCGCAAGCTCAGTACCTTGCTGCCCCCACGGGAAAGCCGCATAAACAAAACCGAGAGGATCATGAGAGAACTCGCCAAGAAATGCCACGACATCCTCAAAGCTATTCTGTTGGCTCTCCACGATTACTCACCCTCCCTCTCGCTGCTGCGAGCACAGACGCGATATCTATTGACCCTTTAACCTCCAGCTTATCAGCAAACATGCCGATGTGCCTGCCCAATAGCTCCAGCGCCCTGAGTTTATCCCACAGCTTGACCTCAATACCATTTGCACCCTGCTTGATGCTCGCAATCGCCGCACGCTGGTCATCCGTAAGAGCCGACGTCTTTGTAAACGTCACCAACTGCTTAACAACCTCGATACCATCCTCATTAACGACTGTATAAGGTTGCACTTGTGCATAGTCCGCCATATCGGCAAAAGCGACGCGCATCAACTCCTTGACGACACGATCCTGAGAGACCTCCGTGCGCTTTTGGAGGTCTCTCTGACGACGCGCAATTTCGGCCTGGATTTGAAGTTTTTTTAAGTTTTGCGCACCGATAAATGCCGCTGTCTTTTTGCTATATCCAGCCCTCAATGCTGCCTGCGTCGCGTTAAAATCGACCAAGTACTCATCCACAAAACGCCTTTGCTTTGCCGTCAACTTATCTCGCATATCACCACCTCCTCTTACAAACAAGACAAAATACTAGTAAAATAATTAAATTCGCTATTTACATTACGCAATGCATATTGTATAATATAGCCAAGATAAAGAAACAACCACCCCGAAAAGGAGGAGAAAAAATGAAAAAGACGATTGACAAGAAGATGGCGCTGCGGGAGTAAGCTCCCCAAATCCCTGCAGGATGACACAGGGCGAAATCACTGAGCGAGCCTAACAGGGCTCCCCTTTTCCCATGAAAGGAGCGCTAGAAATGAGAAAGTACACATCGAAAGCTGGCCGAAACACCACATACGACTTTGACTTCGAAGTCAAACAGGACATCAAGACGATCCAAGAGCTCATCGAGGCTCTGGAAAAGCCGCATATCCTCACTACGGAGTGGCACCCTATCAGTTCCCCCGTATATCCCGACTATAATTTTATCTGGACAGATATGCTGAAGCATATCTTGGGCGAATATGAAGAAATCTTAGACGCCAGCGACGAGGACGTCGCATGGACGGAGCAGAGAAATAAAGACTACTTGTATGTGGCATTTAGAAAGGTCACATTCAAACCGGAAACGCAGAAGCGCCTGAGGGCGTATCTGCAAGAGTATAAAGACGACTTGACCAAGATATATGAAGAATGGGCAGAAGAAGAGAGGCAAAAAACTGAGGCGAAAAAGGCTCGTCTCGCCCAATGGCATGAAGTTGAGGTTTACGAGCTTATCAAGCCTCATGGAGGAGAGCTTGGCACCGACGGGTACAAGGATGCATTGTACTCGAACGGGAAGACGCAAATCCGTGCTGTCAGTCGCGACATATTTGACTTTGGAAAAGAACACTACCCCAAACGTCTGGAAGGAACGAAAGATGTATTTAATCGTTCTAAATGGACTGCAGAAGAAGTAAGCCTTATCAAATGGCTTGTAGAATTCGGTGAGTTCAGAGGGAGGATAAGAATGTGACATGGTATGAACAAAAAATCAAATATAACCAGAAATATAACAAGGAGAAATACGCAAGAATCTCCTTGTTGATTCCACCCGAGGTAAAAACCGAAATCCAAGCCGCCGCCGAAAAGACCGGCAAGTCCATGACGGCGTATATAATGGACGCCGTCAAGAAAAAAATGGATTCAGAGAGCAGCCCGTAATGGGCTGTTCTTTTTTTACCCATTTCGCCCAACAGAAAAGCCGCCTCAAAAGAGACGGCCTCGCAAAGAAGGATGTATGAGGTATGGGAGCCGTAGCAGTCGGGGCTACCATCCCCAAAACTGCCACACTACCATTTTACCACTCCAAATGCGGTTAATTAGACATGTCTATTTAATTTTCTCTGCTCAATTTTAAGATACGCCTCAAGCACCCGATCGACGATGTACCGCCACATCTCTCGCAGTGTCCTCTCACTCACAAAAAACTCTGCATTGAGATACCTCTCGCGCATCGCCTCGCAGTAAAGCCTCTGCGTCACGACGAGCCATGCTCTACGCCCTCGCCCGGGCTTGCGCTCCGATGCCTTGCGACGTGCCGCGATAAACATACGCTTGCGCTCAGCAAGCCCGCGCTCAACAAACTCCACAGCCCTGAGCCAGTTGTAGGCAGCATACGTCTCGTCAAACCGCAAACCGCGAACCGCCTCAGCCTCCGTCGGATGCCCAGGCAGATTACCGCCGCTCCCCTGCCGCTCGCCTCGCACATACTCCTCGCGACGCGTATGATACAAAGCCAACTCCTGCACATAATTCAGCAGAAAATACTCCGCCCGCTTACGGTCTGCCCGAATCTCCTCCGCCATCTTGATTGCTGCATCATTCTCCATCTCCGTCACGCGCTCGCCCTCCTTGCCCGCTATGCACCCAAAAAGCGACGTTTCTACCAACGCTTCTGCCGCTCTTTTGACGATCGTATCTCTCGCCCAGTCCGCAAATCATACCGCCTGATATGATGCACCTCGCCAAAATTCGGCTCTTCCCCGTGCTCTCTCGCCCATCGCCTGAATACCCTTGTCAGGCGCTCGCCCAACGATTCGACCTCTGCGGGCGTGAGATTGTCCAGCCACCCCTCCGCCGCATCCGAAACATCGTACGCATCACGCTGCAGCACCTCAAGCACCCATGCCGCTTCAATAACCGGCTTAAACGGCTTATATCTGCCGATGTAAACGATGCACGGCTTGTCCCCCTCTGGATAAAGTTCTGCCTCTTGCCTCGCCTCAGCCAGTGCCTCCTCTATACTGGCATATTCCCCCGTATAGAGATCGGACTTGTTAAAAGTGTAACTGTATTCAATCATGACTGTCACCTCTCTCATACACCCGTCTCATCCAGTCTATGCACTCTGCACATCTCCGGCAGATTAGCTCGTACAAGCGCCTCGGCAAAGGGCGGCGGGACTGCATTGCCGCACCTTGCGACTTGCGCCGATTTTGGATAACTCTTGCCATCTGCATCGCGGTCGATGATGTAGTCCGGCGGAAATCCCTGCGCATTAAATAACTCGCGCGGCGTGAGCATCCGCATACCGATATCCACGATCTGATACATCTCTCCGCGCACAACGACAAGTCCGAAAGGGTCTTTTGCAGTGATTGTATGCAGTGGGTCTGTAAGAGACTGCCCCTCGCCTTGCCCGTAATATTTGACCAAAAACGCCTCAACGAGCGCATTATGATCTATGCTGGTCACTGTCGGCAGCGGCGCCGTTACATCAACCCCGGCACTTTGGTAGCCTCCTGCAAAATATTTGCTGATAAATGCTGTCACCAACCCGTACCGATTGGACGCATCTGCCGTCATAAGCGGACGGTCAATCGCCTGCCCTCGCACCTCCTTGCCTGATTGCTCGCCGTGATATTGTATGAGCAATGGTGCCAGCCTCTTGTCCACGATGTACGGCTCCAGATTGTCGAGGACAAACTTTTTCAGTCCGCGTGCAATGCGCCGCATCGTGTTGCCACAAAGCGGCTTTTTGCGGGTAAAGATACTCGGGCACGGGATAGACCAGTCAATGATTTCCGCCGCCGGCCGCCATGGACGCAATGCCCCGCCCGTCACAAAAAGCGTCGACGGATCACCATGCGTCGGCTCCGGCCATCTTATTGCCCGGCCATCACATCGGGCGACGAGGAAAAACCGCTTGCGTATCGTCGGCGCACCGTAGTCACACGCTCTAAGCTCCCGCCAGTCCACCTGATACCCGTATCGCTTGAGCGCATGGATAAACCGTCGAAACGTCTGCCCCTTGCGCGATGGGTCAGGGCGATTATCAACGAGCGGGCCCCATGTCGTAAACTCCTCGACGTTTTCCAGGATGATGACGCGCGGCCGCACCAACTTCGCCCATCGGATTGCCACCCACGCAAGCCCCCGGATGGCTTTCTCGACAGGCTTACCGCCCTTCGCCTTACTAAAGTGCTTGCAGTCCGGCGAGAACCACGCCAATCCTACAGGACGGCCACCGCACGCCTCGACCGGATCAACATCCCAGACATTCTCGCAGTAATGTTTTGACGCAGGATGATTGGCTCTGTGCATTGCGATCGTGGCAGGGTCGTGGTTGATGGCAATATCGACGCTCCGTCCCGTCGCAAGCTCAATGCCCGTCGAGGCACCCCCTCCTCCCGCAAAGTTATCCACGATGATCTCCATCACCAGTACCCCCGCGCCCTGTTCTTCTCGTTCACAATCCGATGAAGTTCGCCGCGCGCCGCCTAATCCCAACCCTCGGCATTCAGCCACGAGACGCATACATGAACAACGTCCGTGAGTTCCATCGCCAGGCGTTCGCGTGCATTTTGCAGCACCTCGTTCATCGCCTCACACGGAGCTTTCCTGTTGGTCTGCTCAAGCTGTGAAATGGTATGCGCCTCCTGAATTGCTTCATTCGTTTCCTCCATGAGCTTGGCAATCCACTCCACCGTACCCGCATTCCGAAATCTCGTGCACGGCTGTGGCTGCGTCGCTCTGAAATTTTCCCGAATCCGCAATGCAGCTCTGGTTGCCTCTTGCTCTAACTCTATGCGCAACTGCTCTCTCTGCTCGTTCGTCATCTCAGCACGCTCCTTTGCCCATAACCTTCCAGTAGCGTCCGCAGTTCCCCCAGCTTTTCAAGCATTCCCTGTATCCTGTCCATCACGTTTCCTCCTCTCGCGCCCTCTATGCTGCTTGCGCTCTGCCTCTCTCATCACCAGTATCCTCTTTTAGCGCCTCAAGGCATTCCTTGCGCTCTTGGTCGACTTGCGCGAGGCAACGCCCAACGAGGTACAAACTCTTGTCCTCGTCAAAATACCGCTGCATGTATTTCACGCACGGCTGCGGCCTCGTCATGTCGACGACGCGCCTACCCTCGACGCGCTTCTTCTCGCAGTCGCTCGTGATTCTTGTCGTTGACAGCTCGCTGGATTCGCCCGCGCTCTTCCTCGTCGTACCCCAACATACGGAGCGCCGTCGTTGCTGCCGTCACAACGTCCGTCAACTCCTCGGCGAGATGTTCTCTTGCGCCACTTTTGTCACCAAAACAATCCGTCAGCACCATCTTCAACCACTCGTTTTCTGTCTTGAGCCGCTGCATTTCCCGATCATAATCGGCCAGCAACTTCCGCAACTTGCCCAGTTTCTCAAGCATCCCCATTGCCGCTTCCTGCTCCATCGCGCTTCCTCCTCTCAATCTCACGCACCAACATCGCCCGAAAATCCTCCTGCTCCCTGTGCGTGAGCACGCACCTTGCCGGCTCATGTGCGGCGACCGCCCAGTGCACGTCGATATCCATCACCATGTGCTCAAGCGTCCCCGTCCGAAACTCCGCGAGGTGCGGCTTGAGTGCTGCCTGCACATTATCTAGTCCGCCGCCTCGCTGCTTGAGCGCGTAGCAGAAAGCGTAGACCAGCGAGAGCCGCTCTTCTTGCGTCAGCTCGATGCCATGCTTCTGCCGCTGCATCTTCCGTGCCGCCTCACGTCCTCGGGCG
>ERZ773003.965-NODE-965-length-18791-cov-6.415083_pt1 | contig 18791 bp, 19 predicted proteins | sample MGYA00580668_ERZ773003 | MGnify/ENA primary metagenome ERZ773003 (study PRJEB29015, sample SAMEA2738002) | human oral metagenome | biome: human oral; feature: human-associated habitat; material: dental | place: China | collected 2126 ... | reverse complement strand
TGTCGAGAAGGCGAAAAAAATCGCCGCAGAGCTTGAAACTCTGCGGCAGGAATTCGAGGAGATGCGCGGCGAAACTGAAGCCGTCGAGACGGAGATGGCAAGGAGCGGCAACGGACGCTACAAGGTCGTGCAGCGCGGCGCAAAAGCCGGAGGCGGCGGAAGTGGCAGCGGAGGCAGCGGAGGCAGCAGCAGACGCTCGTCGATCGAGAAGGCGCGAGGCATCGCACAGGAACTTTCGGCGATGCAGCACGGCGCTCTGATCGCACGCGCGAAGGAGGACAAGACGCTCGTCGAGAACTGGAATCTTGTCTCTTCGTTCGACAAGGACGAAATCTTGGAAGAAGAATCGCGCGGGCGCTGATTCAGCGTCGGTGGTCTTCTTCCCGCTCCGCTTCTCTTTCATCCGCGACCTTCGCCTTCGCCGCTTCGGCGATCTCCTTTGCCTTGCCCGTCTTCAGGTCTTCACGCAAGGGCGATTCGCGTTCCAAGGTCATGCGGATCGTATATGCGCCCATGCCGGCTTTCGCCATGCGCAAGGCGACACGTTCTTCTATTTCCGGCGAGATGCCGCTCGCCTTCGCCTCTTTCATCCATGCTTCGCGATAGAAGGCTGCTGCCGATTGATGGGAACGCACCGTTCGGATGATGGCTTCTTTTGCCTGACCGAGAGACTCGCTTCCCTGCACGAAAGCGACGGCGGCTTGCTGCAGAACGCGGCTGACTTCTTGCGGCGCGTTTTCTTTGATGTGACGACGAAGATGCGGCGGCGTGAGCTGGACGGCGAAGTAGGCTCTGCGGACGCTGCTGCGCGACGCCTTGAACATCTCGGATGCCGGCTTTCGCGACAGATTTCCAGCTTCTCTGCGCAGTCCTTCGATCTGCTTGAGAAAGCCCGCTGCTGCAGCGAGCGTTCGGGTGAAGTCTTCCTCTTTGCCGACGCCGAGCGTCTTCGCTTCGGAAATGTCCTCGACGCGGCGGCGCAGTTCCTCGATCTGATCTTCGTAAACCTTCTGCTTATGCAGCAGATCGACGCGGCTCCGGCTTATGAACACGATGCCCTCCTCATCGCCTGTCTGGCACTCCTGGCTGATACCGTTCTCGCTCGCCTCGAAAAGCGTGTTTTTCTCCGCCAAAGCGGTACGAGGGGGCGGAGGAGACGTTCGTGGCGGCGTCTTGCGGCGATTTCCCTCGCGCTCGTCGCGGCGGGCGGCGCTTATGCGTTTTTCCAGAGCACGAAGGCCGCTGTCATCCGCATCGCGACGAAGCCGATGACGGAGCAGCTGATTCTCGGAGAAATGCTCAAACTCGTCATCGAGCAGGACAGCGGCTTGAAGGTCGCCCTGACGCCGGGCGTCGGCGGCGGCACGTCGAACATCATGCCCGCGATGGAGCACGGCGACTTCGACATCTATCCCGAGTATACGGGGACGGGCTGGCTGCAGGTCTTGAAGCGCACGGACGCTTACGACGAATCGCGCTTTGCCGAATTGCAGGAAGAGTATCGCAATCGGTATCACATGGAATGGCTCGGCATGACGGGCTTCAACGATACCTTTGGCATCGCCGTGCGGCGTGATCTCGCCGAGCGGTATCAGCTCAGGACGTATTCCGACCTCGCACGCGTCGCAGACAAGATGAATTTCGGCGCTGAGTACGATTTCTTCGAGCGAGAGGACGGCTTTCCTGCGATGTGCCGCGCCTATGGCATGAACTTCGCTTCGACCGTCGACATCGACATCGGTCTCAAGTATCAGGCGCTCGACGAAGGCAAGCTCGATTCGATGATCGTCTTCACGACGGACGGGCGGCTTTCCAAGGTCAATGGAATCGTGCTTGAAGATGACAAGAAATTTTTTACTTCGTATGAATGCGGCATGGTCGTGCGCGAAGAGGCGCTCTCGGCACATCCCGAGCTTCGCGACTTGCTCGCGCATTTCGACGGACTGATTTCGGAAGCGGAGATGGCAGAGATGAACGACGCGGTCGAGTCGGGCGGCGAGGAGCCGCGTGCGGTTGCGCGTCGCTTCTTGGAAGAAAAGGGGGTGCTCCGATGAGCGCGGTCATCACGTTTCGCGATGTAAGCAAATCGTATGGAGGGGCGGAGGCCGTCCGTGACCTGAGTCTTTCCATCGAGAAGGGCGAATTCATCACGGTGCTCGGTGCATCGGGCGGCGGCAAGACGACGTTTCTCAAGATGATCAACGGACTCGTCGAGCCGACTTCGGGCGAGATCACGGTGCTCGGCGAAAGCCTCAAAACGGCGGATCTCGTGCAGCTGCGCCGCAAGATCGGCTATGCGATTCAGGGCAGCGTGCTCTTCCCGCATCTGACGGTCGAGGAAAACATCGCCTATGTGCCGAACCTCTGGAACAAGAGCGACAAGGCGCGCACGAAGAAGGCTGTGGCGAAGTGGATGGCGATCGTCGGCCTTGCCAGAGAGCTTGGCGAACGCTATCCCTCCGAGCTTTCGGGCGGGCAGCAGCAGCGCGTCGGTATCGCGCGCGCCTTGGCGGCATCGCCCGAGCTTCTGCTGATGGATGAGCCGTTCGGCGCAGTCGACGCTCTCCTTCGCCGCCAGCTGCAGGACGAGATACGCGCCATTCATGCGCGCGGCGGTCTCACGATCGTCTTCGTCACGCACGATGTCGAAGAAGCTCTGCGCCTTGGCACGCGCGTCCTCATTTTGAAGGATGGCTGCATCGAGCAGTTCGCCGCGCCCGAGGAGATCGAGGAGAGTCCTGCGACGGACTTCGTGCGGCAGCTTGTGGAAAAAGTGTAGGGCGTATAGGCAGGAAGCGCTGCCTGTGGTACGGCGGCGCTTTTGCGCCATGAGGATCTTATGACATCGCAATGAGGCGAGAAATGGTATCAGAACATCGAAATGAGGGAAAGTAAATGGCATCGAATCCTCCGATGGTTCAGCAGATCGAGCGCCTGCGGCAGGCGCTTTTTGAGGCGGAGGCGGTCGTTGTCGGTGCGGGCGCAGGGCTTTCGACGGCTGCCGGTTATCTGTACGACGGCGCGCGCTTTCAAAAGCATTTTGTCGACTTTATCGAGCGGTATCACTTCCGCAATATGTATGAGGGCGGCTTCTATCCGTTCCCGACGCTTGAAGAGAAGTGGGCGTATTGGAGCCGCTATATCTGGATCAACCGCTACGAGGAGCGACAGAATGCGCTCTATCAGCGTCTCCTTTCGTTGCTTTGCGGCAAGGTCTTTTTCGTCATCACGACGAATGTCGATCATTTTTTTCAAGACAACGGCTTTCCGAAGGAACGGCTCTTTTATACGCAGGGCGACTACGGCCTTTGGCAGTGCTCCGTGCCCTGTCACGATGCGACGTATGACAACTATGATACGGTGCGCCGCATGGTCGCCGAGCAGGAGGCGATGCGCGTGCCGCGAGAGCTTGTGCCGTACTGCCCTCGCTGCGGCGAGCCGATGGGGATGAATCTGCGTGCTGACAGCACCTTTGTCGAGGATGCGGGCTGGCATGAGGCGGCGAAACGGTATCAAGAATTTTTGCGTGCGCATCAGACGGGGTGCGTGCTCTATTGGGAATTCGGCGTCGGTGCGAATACGCCGGGTATCATCAAGTATCCGTTCTGGGCGCTGACGAAGGAGAATCCCGCAGCTGTCTATTGCGTGATGAATCGGGGGGAAGCCGTCACGCCGCAGGAGATCGCCGCGCAGAGTATCCTCGTCGACGAAGATATTGACATCTCCTTGAAGGCACTGCAGAAGGCGATGGAAAGGAGTGCAGGGCATGACGATTGAAGCGCAGGAAAGCGCGGAAGGCCGCAGGGAGAAGGTCGCGTTCCTCATCGAGCATCTTCTGACGGAGATGCCTGTCTATCGCGAGGAAGCCGCGCGTATTCCTCGCGATAGGCAGGCGCAGCGCGACTTCCTGCGCGCCTTGATGAACGTGCGTCCGCCGATTCCCTTGCAGGCGGAATTCTTGCGCGTGCAGGACGCTCTGCTCACCGAAGAGCGCGAGGCGCGAGGCGTCGTCAACGGCGCGGCTCTGCCGACGGTGGCGGAAGAGAGGCGCACGGCTATGGCACACGGCGCGGTGAGCGGTGCGAGTATGGAGGACAATGCGGATGAAAACTTCGTGCTCTGGCAGGGCGACATCACGCGCCTTGCCGTCGATGCCATTGTCAATGCGGCGAATTCCGCCCTGCGCGGCTGCTTCGTGCCGCTGCACCGTTGCATTGACAATGCGATCCACTCGGCGGCGGGACTCGCCCTTCGCGCTGTCTGCGATGAAATCATGCGGGAACAAGGGCATCCGGAGCCTGCCGGGCGCGCGAAGATCACGCCGGGATTCAATCTGCCCGCGCGTTATGTGCTTCATACGGTCGGCCCGATCATCGCGCCTGCGGGAAGTCATGTTCATGAGCAGGGAGTATTCGCGGGCGTCACGCACGAAGCACAGCAATGTCTCGCCTCGTGCTACCGCGCGTGCCTCGACCTCGCGGCGGAGCGAGGATTGGTCTCCGTCGCCTTCTGCTGCATCTCGACGGGCGAGTTTCACTACCCGCCGCAGGAAGCCGCCGAGACAGCCGTTGCAACCTGCCGCGCGTGGCTTCAGACGCATGATGCACCGATGCGCATCGTGTTCAATGTGTTCAAGGACGAGGATTTGGCGATTTATCGCAGGATCTTTCAGCTTTGATGTTTTGATGCTTTTTGAGAAATTCTGCGCGATCATCAAATTGCACGCACGAACGCCCGTGGTTTGTGCAGAAATATTGGACGTAAGACGATGAAAGTTGTTGGGACAAACGGGGAAGTGGAAAGGAGACCGTCTTATGTATGGAGCAATCTTAGGCGATATGATCGGTTCACCGTATGAATTTGATCGCGGCGGCAAGACGAAGGATTTTCCTCTGTTCAGTCAAGGCTCGCGCTTTACGGATGATACAGTGATGACGATCGCCGTGGCCGACGCCTTGTTGGAAGTGGGAGAAGAGGCGGACGAAGCGGCGGTTTGTGCGGCGATCGTTCGCTCGATGCAGCGCTGGGGCAGGAGGTATCCTCGCGCCGGCTACGGAGGACTCTTCCGCCGCTGGCTGGCAAGTGATGAGCCTGAGCCGTACGGCAGTTTCGGCAACGGCTCGGCGATGCGCGTCGCCGCTGCGGGCTGGCTCTACGATACGCTCGCAAGGACGCGCGAGGTAGCGAGGCAGACGGCGGTCGTTACGCACAACCATGAGGAGGGAATCAAGGGCGCGGAGGCGACGGCGAGCGCCATCTTCCTTTCGCGTGAGGGCAAGCCGAAGGAGGAGATCAAGGAATATATCGTGCGGGAGTTCAGCTACGATTTGTCGCGCACGCTCGATGAGATTCGTCCACATTACTCGATGGACGCTACGTGCCAAGGCTCCGTGCCCGAGGCGATTATTTCATTCCTCGAAAGTGCAGACTTAGAGGACGCCGTGCGAAATGCCGTGTCCCTCGGCGGTGATACGGACACGGTCGCCTGCATCGCGGGCAGCATTGCCGAAGCTTTCTACGGCGTGCCCGAAGCGCTGAAAGCGGAATGCCGCCGCCGTCTGCCGCAGGAGATGCTCGCGGTGCTCGATGCGTTTGACGAGGCGCGGCAGAGGTGAGAGCGTTGGATGGGGATGAAGAAGGTAGGGTTTCAGCAGACTGAAATCGATTTTTGAAAGGGAGAGTGAACCTCATGCGTAAGTTTTTTTCTGCAATCGCTGTGTTCGCATTGTTTTCGACGATGAGCGCGGCGTCCGCTTCCGTGCCCGATGAGGAAGTGTCGCTCGGCGGCATCCCTTATGGGGCGTCGGTGGATTATGTGCGCGGTATATACGGTGCACCGTCGAAGGTGTCGACGACGAGTCAGCATCCTCTTTGGCGGGGCTGGGTCGACACATATCATTATGGAACGAGCGTGGATGTCATTTTTTGCAATGACGCAATGGTGCACGCGGACTGCAAGGGAAATAACGGCTGGGCCACACCTGCGGGCATCACGGTCGGCATGACGAAGGAAACGGTGTTGCGCATCTATGGCGAGCCGGACAGTCAAGGGAAAGGGAGCTTCTTTTATCAGAGCGAATCCAATGGCAATCTTGGCATCAAGTTTCTGTTCAATGGGGCAGGAAAGATCACGAGCATCCATGTAGGCGCTTTCGATTGAAAAAGTGCTGGAAGCACAATTGAAAAAGCCCTCGATGATTTTCGTCGAGGGCTTTTCCCTGTGAATTTTGCAGCTCGTGTTCCATGATATTTTTTCGTATCGTACGAAAAAATATTTTTCGTGCTATCGTTCGCACGAGAAACGCACGAAAGGGTTTTTATGCTATAATGCAAGGACTGGAGGTGTTTTTGATGGCGGGAGAAAGCAAGACCTTGGAATATAAGGCAGATATGACCAACTCGTTTCTGAAGACGGTCAGCGCCTATGCCAATTACGGTGCGGGAGAAGTCTGTTTCGGCATAAATGATGCAGGGGAGCGCGTGGGCGTGAAGAATCCAGACGATTTTGCGCTCGCCGTGGAAAATAAGATCAACGATGCCATCGAGCCAAAACCGAATTTCAGCATTGTGCTCGATGGTCAGAATATCGTTGTGCTGCGCGTGGAAAAGGGCATGGATCCGCCGTATACGTATCGTGGCAAGGCGTACAAGCGCAATCATACGGTGACGGTGGAGGTGAGCCGCGAGGAATTGCGCCGCCTTGTGCTCGAAGGAACGGGCAAGTCGTTTGACCAACTGTCGATTGGGGAGGAGGAACTGCATTTTTCGTGCTTGGCGGAGAACCTTTTGGAGCGGTTGGGCATTGCAGGCATCTCCCGTGATATTTTGAAAACGCTGGGGCTTTATCACGATCAGGAGGGTTACAACCAAGCGGCGGTGCTTCTGGCGGATGAGAATTCCTTTCCCGGTATTGACGTCGTGCGCTTCGGCGCCAGTCTGGACGAGATTGTGGAGCGTGAGCGATTTTCGGGCATGTCCGTTCTTTTGCAATATAAAAAGACGATCGAGATGTTTCAGCGATACTATCAATACGAGGAAATCGAAGGACTGGAGCGCGTCGGGAAGGAACTTGTACCCGCCAAGGCGTTTCGTGAGGTAATTGCCAATGCCTTAGCACATCGCACATGGGATTCCGCTCCGCATATACAAGTGATGATGTTCGCCGACAGAATCGAGGTGGCCTCGCCCGGCGGTCTTCCTGCCGACATCTCGGAGGAGGAGTATTTGCGCGGCAATATCTCCATTCTGCGCAATCCTGTACTGGGCAATGTGCTGTTTCGTTTGCGCTATATTGAAAATATGGGAAGCGGTGTGCGGCGCATCGCGGAGGCTTATGCAAAGAGTTCTCTTGCGCCGAGCTTTGAGTTTTTCGAGCATTCGTTGCGTGTCGTTTTGCCGTCCGTGCAGCAGGGCGGCGCAGGTTTGTCGTCGGAAGAAAAGAGAGTGTACGACCTCTTGGCGAATGCCGCGCTTTCGCGCAGTGAGATCGCGGCGAGAAGCGGCTATGGTCGCTCGCGCGTGCTGCGCATCCTGCACGCGCTTTTGGAACAAGGATTTATCAAGGTGCGCGGCAGCGGACGCGGTACGAAGTACGGTAGACGTTGATTTTTCTCCTCGCATGGTTGACGCGACGTGCTTCCTGTAGTAATCTACCAACGAAGAGAAAAAGTTGCAGGCTGAGGAGGTGCTGTCTTGGTTCGCGTGGAAAATCTTGTCAAGGAGTTTCGTCATACCGATGCTGCGGGAAAGGCAGCGGTGAAGCGTGCGGTAGACGGGCTTTCTTTTGCTGTCGCACGCGGGGAGATCTTCGGGCTTTTAGGGCCGAACGGCGCGGGCAAGACGACGACGATCCGCATGTTGACGATGCTCACGCAGCCGACTTCGGGTGCAATTTTCTACGAGGGCAGGCCGCTTGCTGGAAATGAAGCGGCGGTCAAGGAGCTGATCGGCGTCGTGCCGCAGCAGGTGAACTTCGACCAGGATTTGACGGCGGGCGAGAATCTTGAGCTGCACGCGCGTCTGCATCATATCGGGGCGGCGGAGCGCCGAGCACGCATAGAAGAGCTGCTCGCCTTCGTAGAGCTTGAAGGCGTGCGGCGCGATCCCGTGCGGCGTCTGTCGGGCGGCATGAAGCGCAGACTTCTCATCGCGCGCGCCCTCGTGCACCGCCCGCGCATCCTCTTCCTCGACGAGCCGACGGTCGCGCTCGACCCGCAGGTGCGGCGGCGTATCTGGGAGCTGATCCGGCAAATGGCGCACGAAGGTGTGACGGTGCTGTTGACGACGCACTACATCGAGGAGGCGGAGAGCCTCTGCGCGCGTGTCGCCATCATGAATCGCGGCAAGCTCGCGGCGCTCGATGCGCCTGCCGCCCTGCGCGAACGGCTCGGCGATTTCGTCGTCGAGTGGGACGGCGAGGCGGGGCGTGAGTACCGCTACTTCGCAGGGCGCAAAGACGCCGCCGCGTTTGCCGCCGCGCTCGACGGCGCGGCGAGCATCCGCCGCTCGAATCTGGAGGACGCCTTCATCGAGCTGACGGGGCGAAAGGAGGGGCTGTGATTGCTCTATGATATATGGACGGTCTTCTGGCGCGATTGGATCGTCTTGAAGCGCCGCTTGGCGAAGTTCATCCTGAGCCGCATGGTCGCACCACTCCTCTACCTCGTCGCCTTCGGCTGGGGTCTGGGCAGGAGCATATCGGTGTCTTCCGGCACCTATCTCGACTTCCTCGTGCCGGGCATCCTCGCGCTCAATTCCATGAACATCAGTTTCAACAGCGTGATTCCCGTGCATGCCGAGCGCATTTACCACAAGAGCCTCGAAGAGTACCTCGTCGCGCCGATCCGTCCGGCGGCCTTCGTCATTGGCAAGGTGCTCGCGGCCGTATTGCGCGGACTCATTTCCTCTGCCATCATCGTCGTGCTCGCCTGCCTTTTCGGCGCGAAGCTCTCTCTTTCCCCGCTCTTTCTCCTCGTGCTCGTGCTGAACTGCGTGATCTTTGCGGAGATCGGCTTCATCGCGGCGATGAAGATTGAGACGTACGAAGAGATGGGACAGGTCAATACATACATCCTGCTGCCGATGTCGTTCCTCTGCGGCACGTTCTTCTCGACGAAGGCTTTGCCCGAGGTCGTGCGCGTCCTCATCGAGCTTCTGCCGCTCACGCATACGAGCGTGCTCCTGCGTGCACTCGCGGGCGGCGAGGCGGCGTCTGCGCTTTCTTTCGGTGCGCTCGTTTTCTACGCGCTCCTTTGCTTCTGGCTCGCGAATCGGTCTTTTTCACGGCTGACGCGCTAGGCGCTTTCGTGCTCCCGCATTTTTATCCATGCTTCCTTAGAAAGGGGCGTCTCCTTGTTCAAGAATATCTTGCATCACCGTGCGCGTTCCGCGGACGACTGCGGTCATCTCTGCTGCACGAAGATCGAAGACTTCGCCGTATCCTTCGGGCGCGTGGAAATCTTTTCGGGCGTGAACCTTCACGTCCACTGCGGACAGCTCACGGCGCTCATCGGGCCGAACGGCGCGGGAAAATCGACGCTCCTTCGAGCCATCCTCGGCGAAGTGCCGCACAAGGGGAGGCTCTCCTATGCGGACGCGGCGGGAAGGCGCACGGGGCAGCCCGTCATCGGCTATGTGCCGCAGTACCTGCGCTTCGACGTCAGTTCGCCGACGAGCGTCATGGACATCTTCATGGCGTGCCTCTCGCGCCGCCCCGTCTGGCTCTTTCCTGCGAAGTCCTTGAGGCCGCGCGTCTTGAAGAGCCTCGCGCGCGTCCATGCCGAGCACCTCATCGACCGGCGGCTCGGCGCACTGTCGGGCGGCGAACTGCAGCGCGTGCTTCTTGCGCTCGCGCTCGATCCCGTGCCCGACCTGCTGCTCCTCGATGAGCCTGTTTCGGGCGTCGACCAGAACGGCTTGGAGCTTTTTTACAATATCGTTGCCGAGCTTCGCGCTCAGGAGGACATGGCGATCATTCTGATTTCGCACGATCTGAACCTCGTTGCGAAGTATGCCGACCAGGTCGTGCTGCTCGACCATAAAGTTGTCACGAGCGGCACGCCCGCTGAGGTCTTCGGCGACGCGCGGACGAAGAAGATCTTCGGCATGCTCGCGGGCGCAGCGCCTCAGAAAATGGAGACGGCGCCCGATGCGCTGCAAGATGAAGCTCTGATAAATGAGTCACTGCAGGCCAAGTCGGAGAGGGAAAGCGGGGCGATGCACTGATGGAACTCCTCTATACGCTTCTCGGCGCTCTGCCCTTCGACTGGCTGCAGCACGGCTTCATGAAGAACGCCTTTCTCGCCGTGCTGCTCGTGACGCCGCTCTTCGGGCTTCTGAGCACGATGGTCGTGTCGAACCGCATGGCGTTCTTCTCAGACTCTCTGGGACACGGCGCTTTCACGGGGCTTGCCGTCGGCGTGCTCTTGGGCTGGCTCTCGCCGCTCCTCTCGCTCGTCGCCTTCTCCGTCGTCTTCGCGCTCCTCATCACCTACATCAAGAACCGCAGCAGCGCGTCGACGGACACGATCATCGGCGTCTTCTCGTCTACGGGCATCGCGCTCGGCCTCATGCTCATGAGCCGGGGCGGCGGCTTCAACAAATATTCCTCGTACCTGATCGGCGATCTTCTTTCCATCTCGCCCGAGGAAATCGGCTCGCTCTTCTTCGTCTTTCTCGCCGTCGTCCTCGTCTGGGCTCTCGTGTTCAACTCGCTTCTCGTGCTCTCGATCAACGCGTCGTTCGCTAGAAGCCGAGGCGTCGCCGCCTTCCTCACGGAGGGGCTTTTTGCTTCCGTGCTCGCCGTCGTCGTCGCCGTCAGCATCCAGTGGGTCGGGCTTCTCATCATCAACTCGCTGCTCGTGCTGCCCGCAGCCGCCGCGAGAAATATCGCGCAGGACGTCAAGAGCTACCATCTGCTCTCCGTTGCCATCGCGCTCCTTTCGGGCGTTGCGGGACTCTTGCTCGCTTACTACTGCAACATGGCGGCGGGCGCGAGCATCGTCGTCGTCGCCGCCGCCGTCTTTTTCCTCACATTGCTGTTGAAACCGTACTTTGTGCGCTGAGGCTGCGCTCTCGCGGCAGTTCTTTTTTCACGGCGGTTCGCCGCACTATGGGAGGTGCTTTTCTTGCAGTTCTATACCTATGCTTACATCGTGCAGCACAGTCAGATCAACGACGCTGTACGGTACGGCGTGTCTTTTCTCATGCTTTTCGCGCTGCTCGTTGCCATCATCAAGTATTTTCGCAACCGTCTCGTCACGCGCTATCGCGACCTCATTGTCATCCTCTTCCTTGCCGTCGCCTTCCTGGGCGGCGCACAGTGGAACAATTTCAGCCAGACGAAGAGCGATCGCGAACAGACCTCGCGCATGGCAGGATTTCTGCACAATCTCGGCGAGGAGATGGAGGTGCCGCCCGAGGAGATTCGCACGAGTTCCACGCACCTCAAGCAGGGACTTCTCGTCGAAGCGGAGGGCAAGTATTACGAGATCACGTTCAACGGCGATTACACGTCTTTCAAGTATGAGGAGACACATCTGATGACGCGCGACGTAAAGATCGTTGACAAGGGTTCTTAGGAGGGAAGCGCAATGCTCACATATTCGCTGGTCTTGGCAAAACTCGCGCTCGGGCTTCTGTGCCTCGTGCTGCAGATGAATCTCCTCGGCAAGGGAAATCTCGCGCCTAGCTCCGCGACCGATCAGGTGCAGAACTACGTTCTCGGCGGCATCATCGGCGGCGTCATATACAACGAGAATATTTCTTTCTTGGACTTCATCCTCGTGCTCATCGCTTGGACGATGCTCGTCCTGCTCTTGAAATACATGAAGTCGAACAGCAGCGCCGTCAAATCCTTCGTCGACGGACATCCCGTGCGCATCATCGAGCGCGGCAAGCTCGACGTCGAAGCGTGCATGAGGCAGGGACTCTTGGCGCACGACATCCATCTGAAGCTGCGCACGGCGGGCGTCTACTTCGTCAAGGACGTCAAGCGTGCCGTTCTTGAGCCGAACGGTCAGCTCACGGTCATCCAGTACGGCGAGCAGAACGCACGCTATCCCGTCGTCGTCGACGGACAGGCAGATGAGGAAGCCTTGGAACTTGCCGACAAGGATCGGATCTGGCTCGACGCGGCGCTTCGAGAGCAGGGATATGAGCTCAAGGATGTCTACATCGGCGAGTACAAGGAAGGCGCACTCACGGTCTATCCGTATGAGGCACAGACGTGAAAAGGCACGAAGGAGGAATGTGACGGATATATTCAGGGGGGAAATAAGGTGGGAAGAGCGTATTATTCCAGTGAAATCCAAGGTTTTCTTGCATGTGAAGCAGATCAGATTTTGCCTATCGGGTTCTTCTGACAAGAGCGAGACAGGGACTGGTCATTTTCATACCGCAAGGTGATTTAAATGATGCTACGCGTAGACCAGAATATTATGATGGAACATATAATTATCTGCGCAGGATCGGGATTTGTGAGATATAAGGGATTTGTAGAGAAGAAAACGAGCTATTGTATGAAACGGGGAGATGTCTCATACAGTAGCTCGTTTTGGTTTACTCGGAAGGAGGCTATGGCTTAAAGATATGACCACAGCGCATGCAGATGAAGAGTTTTTCCCACTCCGCAAGACGGCGCGTATATTCTTCCATGGCCTGATCATATTCTTCTTTTTGCGCGCGATTTTTCTTGTTTGTAGTTCTGCGGTCGTTCCAGAGTTTCCAAATGACGAGTGCCGCAGCGATATAGGTCAAGGTATTTTCCAGACCCGAGAGCTTTGAAAATTTGTAGGCCACTAGGCTTATGACAAGCGACAGGATTGGTAGCAGGCAACCAAAAGAAACGCAGCCAACCGTCATAGTGTCATGTTCAAGTTGCTTGAGCTTTGGCTCGGGCGGCGGAGCGATCTCACGGGCAAGATCCGTGACCGTGTAAGTTGGGCGCGTGACGTCGCCGTAGACGGTATGCCGACCGGTTTCTTCTGTTTTTTTCGAGCCGTCTGAATAGGTGGTTGTCGTCGTTTCTACGTCGTAGCCGACGATTTCCTTATGCGTTGCTGTTCCCGTGGCGTGGCCTCTCTTGTACATGAGCGGAACGGATACTGTGTTTTCACTGCCGCAGTTGGGGCAGGCTAGGTTGCTGATTTCCATAAAAGTCCTTTCTATCGCCCGCGCACGGCCTGCGTGATCGCGCCCGCCATCATCGCGAGCGGCAGCTGCCGCTCGACTGCTCCCAGCTCGAAGGCCGCGCGCGGCATGCCGTAGACGACGCATGAGGCTTCGTCCTGACCGAACGTCATGGCGCCCGCGCGGCGCATGGCGAAGAGTCCCTTCGCGCCGTCCGCGCCCATGCCTGTGAGGATGACGCCGAGCGCTGCGTCACCGACGAGTTCTGCTACGGTGAAGAAGAGGACGTCGGCGGACGGGCGCACCCAGTTCACGGGATCGCCCTTCGTGCATGTGACGACGAGCCTGCCCGAACGCCTTTCGAGCTTCATGTGCTGACCTCCAGGCGCGACGTAGGCGGTCGAGTCCTTGATGGTTTCGCCGTCCTCGGCTTCCTTGACCGTGAGCTTCGATATGGCGTTGAGTCTGTGCGCAAAGTGGTTGCTGAAGATGGGCGGGATGTGCTGCACGATGACGATGGGAGGGAGCGGCGGCGCGAGGCTCTTGAGGATGGCCGCGATCGCTTCCGTACCGCCCGTCGAGGCGCCGATGGCGATCAGCTGCTTTTCCTTCGTCGATGCCGGAGGCATGGCGACAGGAAAAAGGCTCGTCTTGCCACTCTTATCGCTCTTGCCGCTTTCCATGTCGCTTCTCCTCCTTTCATTCATGCTTTTATCACCCGAAGGAATGGCTTTAAGTGTCCGGCTTTTCCTTGACCTCGCGCACGAGGCGCAGGAATTTCTCGCGCCCAATCTGCACGAAGCGCCCGCAGCCCTCGCACTTGAGGCCGAAGTCCGTGCCTGTGCGCAGGATGCGCCAGAGGTCGCTGCCGCACGGGTGGCGCTTCTTCATGCGCACGATATCGCCCAGTTCATAGCGCTGCATGGCTGCACTCCTTTCCGTCAGTCATATCCGTTCGCGTCCTCTTCGGCTGTTTTCCTCCTGCCGCGCATGAGCGAGGCGACGACGCTGGCGGCGCATGAGACGGTCAGGCAGGAGAAGATGAGCTGGATCGCAGCTGAAAGTTCCTCCGTCCAATCGGCGGCTGCGGGGAGCGTCGCTTGTGTGAGCAGCAGGGTCACGACCGCCATGGAGACGGCCTGTCCCGAGAGGCGCATGACCGAGACCATGGAAGAGGCGACGCCGTAGAGTCTCTTGGAGACGGCGCCCATGATGGCATTGTTGTTTGCCGGCGAGAAGAAGCCGAAACCGATGCCGATGATGACGCAGGCAGCCGCGATGAGGGGAAGCGGCGTCTTAGCGTCGAAGAGCGAGCAGCAGAAGATGCCCGCGGTCGTCAGTGCCATGCCGAAGCTCGCGACGAGGCGCGGCTCGTGCTTGTCGGAGAGCGCTCCCGCGATGGGCGAGAGGATCGCCATCATCAAGGGCTGCAGGAGCAGGAGGACGCCCGCGGTCGAAGCGTCGAGGCCGCGCACGAGCTGCAGGTAGAGCGAGAGCAAGAAGCCGATTGCATACGTCGCGCTATAGTTCAAAAACGCGGCGAGGTTGCTCATGGCAAAGACCGTGTTTTTAAAGAGCGAGAGATGAAGGAGCGGCGTGCTCGCCCGTCGTTCTTGCCAAAGGAAGAGCGCGAGAAAGATGAGTCCTGCGAGCAGCACGAAGCGCATCCAGGAGAAAGCGGCGAGAGAGGAAAGCCCATAGAGCGTCAGCGTGCTCGTTGCCGTGTAGAAGACGGCGCCGGGCAGATCGAAGCCGCCTTCTCGCTCGCCGTACCAATCTTCTTTGATCGTGCGCACGAGCAGGCTGCTCGCGAGGATGACGATGGCTGTGAGGACGAAGAGAAGCCGCCAGTCCAGGTGCTGCGTGACGAGACCGCCGATCACAGGCCCCAAGGACAGTCCGACGTAGGTGGCGGCGGCGGAGTAGCCGATAGCGCGCCCGCGCTGCTTTGCGGGATGTGCCGCCACGAGGAGCGCCATGCCGCTCGAAAAGACGAGCCCCAGGGACAGTCCCTGCAGGGCGCGCATGGCGATGAGGAAGGAGGCCGAGGGGGAAAACGCCGCGACGAAGGAGACGGCGGCCATCGCTGCCGTGCCGATCGCGTAGATGCGACATCGGCCGAGGATGTCCGCCATGCGGCCAAAAGGCAGGAGCAGGGCGACGGCGCCCAAGAGGAAGGCGGTCGCGAGCCACGAGAGATCCGTCGCGGGGCACGAGAACTCCACGGCGATCGTCGGGATGGCGATGTTGATGCAGCTGCCGAGAAACGGCCCCATGAAGGACGTGAGCAGGACTGCTGCAAAGATCCGCTTCTGTGCTGTCATGGCCGCCGCCTCCTATTGCGATAGAAATAGATCGGGGAAGCGGCGCACGCGCCCCGTCCCCAGTATCACGCGCTGCAAACTCACACGTTGAAGCGGAAGTACGTCACGTCGCCGTCCTGCATCACATAGTCCTTGCCTTCGAGGCGCACTTGCCCCTTTTCGCGGGCGGCCGCCGTGCTGCCCGCAGCGACGAGGTCGTCGTAGTTGACGATCTCCGCGCGGATGAAGCCGCGTTCGATGTCGGAGTGAATCTTGCCTGCCGCTTTGGGCGCCGTCGTGCCGCGCACGATCGTCCAGGCGCGGCACTCGTCCGGCCCTGCCGTCAGGAACGTCAAGAGCCCCAGAAGCTCGAACGCCGCCTTGATCAGACGGTCGAGTCCGCTTTCCGTAAGGCCGAGTTCTTCGAGGAAGGACTTCGCGTCCTCCGCGTCGAGTTCGGCGATTTCCGACTCTACGCGCGCTGAGACGACGACGACTTCCGATCCTTCCTTTGCCGCGTAGTCGCGCACGGCGGCGACGTGCGCATTTCCCGCGCCGTCCTTTGACGCCTCGTCCTCGGCGACGTTGGCGACGTAGAGCATGGGTTTCAAAGTAAGGAAGTTCATCTCTTTGATAAGCGAGAGCTCGTCCTCCGTGAGGTCGAGGCTTCTGGCCGACTTGCCCTCTTCGAGGCAAGCCTTGATGCGGCGCAGCACCTCGTCCTCCGCCTTCGCTTCCTTGCTGCCGCTCTTGGCGAGCTTGGCGAGCTTCATGATGCGTTTTTCGAGGACTTCGAGATCGGCGAGACACAATTCCGTCAAGATCGTCTCGATGTCGCGCACGGGGTCGATCGTCGCCGCGACGTGCGTGATGTTCGTATCCTCGAAGCAGCGCACGACGTGGGCGATGGCGTCGACCTGCCGGATGTGCTCGAGGAACTTGTTGCCGAGTCCTTCGCCCTTCGACGCGCCAGCGACGAGGCCGGCGATGTCGACGAAGCGCACGGAGGCGGGAGTCGTCTTCTTTGACTGGTACATTTCGTGCAGCACCGCAAGGCGAGCGTCGGGCACGTCGACGACGCCGACGTTCGGCTCGATCGTGCAGAAGGGATAGTTCGCCGCTTCTGCGCCCGCCTTCGTGATCGCGTTGAAAAGGGTGCTCTTGCCGACATTCGGCAGACCTACGATACCTACGTCCAGATTGCTCAATGTGATTTCTCCTTGTTCCTGTCTTTCAAAAAAATGACTTTTTGGCGTGAGGCCTTCTTGTGCTCTTCCTTCTTGGCACGTGCTGCCTGCTGTCGCTCCTTGATCTCGTTCGTCGTGAAGCCGCGGTTCGCGACGGAGCGCGTGCTGTCGTGCAGTCGGTTCAGCAGGCGGCGCAGGGTGACGTCCTGTTCCTTCGTCAGAGCGTCGAAATAGCCGTCGTCCTTGAGCATGTCGCGCACGAAGGAAACGGGAGCACCCGCGAGCAGTGTCCAATGGATGTGCCGCATGATTTCCACGGTTTCCTCCTCATCGTAGGAGAGCGTTTCGTGGAAGAAGAGACCCAGCGCCTGCTCGTCGTTCGGATCGGAAAGCGCAAGCCCCTGTGCGAAGAGAGGGATTTCCTCTGTGGCGGGGATGTAGAAGTCGCCGTCGCCCTGCGATTCCAGGATGACGCGGATCTCCTCTTCATCCAGCCCTTCGGAGATGAAGACGTCGCCTCGCTGCCAGTAGCCGGCGAGGAACTCGGGAGGAATCTTTTCCATTTCCTTTTTGAGTTCCGCAGGCTTCAGGTCGCCGATGCCGCCTTGGTTGTAGATGCGGCACAGGATGTCGAGCGGCGTCACGCTGTAGAGGACGTTCGCCGTGAGAATCGTGTTGATGAGCCATGTGCGCCTTCTGCGCCTGTTGTAAAGCTCCTCGCCCATGTCCACGGCGAAGGGGATGAATCCTGCGGCGACGTCGCGCGAGATGACGAGTTCAAATTCGGGCGTTTCGGCGATGTAGCCCGCAGTCGAAAGGGTCTCGAAGTTGTGCTGCGGTTCTTCCTCGAAGTCGTCAAGGTTCGCGAGCAGCTGCTGCAGGGAAAGGACCTCTTCGTCGCTCAGGCAGAGGAAGTACTCTTCCATGACGCGAGGATCGAGCATCTGCTTCGTCAGCTGACGGATGATGTCCTGCTTGCGCATGCCGTGGCGCACCTCGATGCCTTTTTGCTCGGCAATCGAGAGCAGCTCTTCCTTGGCGAAGCCTGCGAACATGTCGCGAAGCGTCGGCGGCACGCGCTCTTCGTCCTCCGTATCCTGCAGGCGCTGGTGAAAGACCGTGGAAAAGAAAGTCTTCTGCGCTTCCGGCGTGGCGTTCGTCCCCTCGATGGAGCGCATCTTGTACTTGTAGGCGGAAAAGCCGTATCTCCCCGCCTCCATATCCTCGTACAGCTTTGCCAGCGGGCGATCCTCGTAGCGCCGTCGGTCGAGGCGGCACCAAAGGGCGAGCTTCTCGTTCACGGCGTCCATGTCGTAGCGGACGCTGTCTTCCGCATCTTTCGCGCCTTCGAGCACTGATGCCGCCGTGCGTGCACCGCTCCATTCGAGCACCTGCGGCGCTCTGCCGCTCCACGGCTCGACAATCTTTTCCAGATGCACGTCGTGGCGCATTTCGCGCCGATTTGCGTAGAGGTAAAGAAAAGCGCCCGCACGTTCCAGATGGCGGCAGATTTGCACCACGGCAGCTTCCTTCAAGCGCTCGCCATGCGCCTGCTCTTCCGACAGTTCGGTGATGACCATCTTCTTGTGCGGCAGCAGGAAGGAGAACACCGTTTCCTTCTCCCAACCCATCGCCAAATTGAAGACGAGCGCGAGCTGCGAAAACGTCAGCTCCTCGGGCACGAGAACGCGCCGCCAAACCTCCGGCGACTGCCCGCGCAAAGCGATTTTCAACTCATAGGCCTTCATGTAACTCTCCCTTCGGACGGCACACGACCCCAAATCATACTCTCTCTATTATACTCCATCGCGGGCAGTTATTCCAGTGGGACGCACAAGACTTCTTCGCGCGTCTTTTGGGGAAAGGGCTTTCATGCGCTGTTGTCTGTGCATGAAAGCCCTTTTGTGTCAATATTCGCGGAACATGCGCTGGATTTCGTCGCGGTCGTTTGTCTTCAAGAGTGCGAGAGCGAGCAGGATGCGCGCCTTGGCGGGCGGCAGCGTGTCGGCGTCGATGAAGCCCGCGTCCGCGTAGGAGCTCTCGGCGAAGAGCACCGCGCCCGCGCCCGTGCGGCTCGCGCGTACGATGGGGATGCCTTTCCTTGCTGCGTCGGCGAGCGTCGCGAGCAGCACTTCGTGTATGCTGCCGTTGCCTGTACCCGCATGGACGATGC
>ERZ773003.963-NODE-963-length-18801-cov-7.321082_pt1 | contig 18801 bp, 18 predicted proteins | sample MGYA00580668_ERZ773003 | MGnify/ENA primary metagenome ERZ773003 (study PRJEB29015, sample SAMEA2738002) | human oral metagenome | biome: human oral; feature: human-associated habitat; material: dental | place: China | collected 2126 ... | reverse complement strand
ACGATCTCGATCTCTTCTTTGCCGGTGATGCGAAGAGCAACCCCGTGAATCAGGAGACGGACGAGTTCTCGCGCAGCATGATGCAGTCCGTGCTGGACTCGGTGAAAATGGACTTTGCGATCATTGTTCCGGAGGCATTCGAGCGCACGAACGGCATTGTTTCCGGGACGACGGCGACGTGGGATCTGAAGCCCTCGCTCTCCGGGCAGGATGTCGTGATCCAAGCGGTGTTCCGTGTACCGCACCCGCAGCATGTCCAGATCGCAACCGCTGCGGCGGTGGGGATTGTGATCCTCGGCATTGTCGTTGCGGTGATCGGATTCGTCCGAAAGAATGCACACAGTGTCGCCCTGAGCGCTGTCGGCATCGCTCTCCTGCTGGTCGGCGTTGGCATCGGCGGGTGGACGTGGTATCGCATGGGCAACACGCCCGTGCTGACGGCAGCGGATTCCGTCATGGGAGCAGCACCTGCCGCGCAAACGCAGGCTCCGGCAGACAACGCCAAGAGCACGCAGCCGCAGCCTGCGGAAAAGAGCGCAGCACCGCAGGCGCAAACGAAGGATTTCAGCACCTACGAAAAGACACTCCAAGAGAAGGGAATCACCACGAATGTGATCGGCGCATCCGGCCGCGATGAGGACGGCTTCCTCGTCATGGCAAAGGAGCAGGGGCGCTACACGATGTACGTCTACGCAGCGGCAGAGGGCGCAGCGGTGCAGGTGCATTTCCCGATGGCGGCCGATGTCGCGAAAAAAGGATCGTATTGGAATCCCGTGAATTTCCCGAGTCGGAGCGGGGACCCGTATCTCTTTACCATCACCATTCCGCACGACAATCGATCCAGCAGCGATGCGGACCTCGGCACGTGGAACGGCGATGCGCACACGTTTACCATCTATGCGCAGTACAAGTATGAGGGTGGCAAGGTCGTGCCGGGGATGCTGACCTCGGCGAGCGGCGAGAACCCGTCGCACTATCAGGCATATCTGAAGGAGCAGCGGAACGTCAACATCGCAAACGCCGTGCTCACACATTTGGAGTCGCTGAACCGCGACCTCAGGGAGCGCAATATCGATGTGCCTGCCAAGGGGCAGTAATCGGAACGCATGACAAAGAGCCCGTCTCTGCAAACGCAGGGGCGGGCTCTTTTGAAGACGTATCTTTTGGTTTCTTTGAAATATGTTATAATAGGGACGAAAGTTTGATCGAGCCAATCTCTATGGGAAAGATTTGGTGGAGCAGAGTGAAGATATTCGATAACATCACAAACACGGTGCGCGACGATCTGCGGGCAGAGATTGTGCGCGGCAGCAGAGTGTCCATTGCGGCGGCGTGTTTCTCCATGTATGCGTATCAGGAGCTGCGCGAGCAGCTGGCGTCCGTGGAGGAGTTCCGCTTCCTCTTCACCTCGCCCACATTCATTCGGGAAAAGGCGGTAAAGGAGAAGCGCGAGTTCTACATCCCGCTCATCTCGCGTGAGACGAGCCTCTACGGCACCGAGTTCGAGGTGCGCCTGCGCAACGAGATGACGCAGCGCGCGATTGCGAAGGAGTGCGCGGACTGGATCCGTGCAAGGGCGCGGTTCAAATCCAACACCGGCGGCGAGCAGATGATGGGCTTCATGACGGTCTCTGCTGCCGAGAAGCAGACCGTCTATGTCCCGATGAGTGGCTTTACCACCGTGGATCTCGGCTGCGAGCGCGGAAATAATGCCTAACTTTTGGGGTGTTGTAATGGCAAAATACAGTACAGAAGACAAACGGAAGGTTGTGCAGGAATATCTTGCAGGATACGGAAGCTATGAAACATTATCGAAGCTCTATCACGTTCTGCGTGCATCCTTTTGGGGATGGATAAAGAATTATCAGGCGTTCGGTATCGATGGGCCCCGACGCTCCCGTGCACAGAAAATCTACACCTTTGAATTTAAGAGTTCTGCGGTATAATCTAAATCAGATAATCAGGATGATTCTATGGGCGGTGTAAGATATGTATTCTGAGAATAAGAAACGTCTATGTATATATTGCGAAAAAGATATAGAAAAAGAAAGTAAAGAACATATCATCCAAAATGCGCTTGGTGGACAGCTTGTGTTTTCTGATATATGTTGTTCTGCTTGTAACCAACGCCTTAGACGAGATATTGATGATCAATTTACGAAAATATTTAATCCTTTGCTGGGTAGATTCAAGAATATGCACAAAACGAATCATGCGAAATCATCGCCTAAATATAAGGGAAAGGCATTTTTTAAAAGAAATGGGAAACAGTATGATGTAATTCTTAAGAATGGAAAGATTGTCGACTGCAAAGAATTAAAAAAAGATTATAAAGAAAAATTTAAACCTCAAATGTTGAAAGACCTCGTTCTTTTGTTTAGAAATTTTGAAATGGACAATTACTATTTTAAGCAGGGGATGAGTAAGATTGCATTCAATTTTGCCTTATATTCGGGTGTTGATTTTAACTTGTTAAGAGCTTTTTTACATATCGAGCCACAAAAGAAAGACTTTAAGATTAGTTTTAGTAATGTCGTTATTCCTTTTATAGCCTTGAACCCTTTTGATAAAGCTTGGGAAATCACGAGGAAGGGAGAACCTTACCACAATCTTATATTGTTTAGCCAAGACAAATACTTATGGTGTTACGTTGACTTGTTTAATACATTTCAGACTTATGTATTGCTAAGTGAATCCTGGGATAAGGAGAAAACGATTAATAAATCTTATTTTCAGTTGCTGAAAAAATTAAATAGAGAAACACCGGAAATCTCTATACGAAGACCCAAGGATGCATGGTATTATGCGCAAACATATAACGTCTCGCCGGTTATGGACGAATGCAAAATGAAAGAGGAAATTCAACGAGTTATTAATAAACAAAGCTTGCAGATGGATATGCAAGAGTATATAACATCGAATTTTCCCTCATGCTATGCGAAGTTCACCATTAAATTACTCCAAAAAGGGAAAATGGATGAAAGTAATTTTTTTTATCGAAGTTGGTTATTATATATGGATGATGATGATTGTCTTAGGAAAGATACTTACAAACAGGTTACATGGAGAAAAGGTGTTTCCTCTGATATGTATTCATACCCCTGTGAACTGTGTCATGTAATTGAAGAATGTAAAGACCAACCTGATAAACTAAAACAGTATGGATATAGGAAAATGGAACGATTGAATCAATGGCTGTCCGAACATGGATAAATATGTTGCATAAGGAGTCCGTCATGAAATTTCTTGTTTCCGACATCCTGCCGTTCGGAATCGCGAGCGGTCAGCAAACGGTGGCAGACTGTATTAAGGAGCAGCTTGCTCTGGCAGACCGCGTCGATATTGCTGTTGGCTATGTGTCGCGGGCTGCGCTCATGGAGTTGGATCAGCTTGTCTCGGCCGGTAAGATACGGTACATCTGCCTCACAATCGGTATGTACTACATCGAAGGAATGCCGGAGCGTTCGTATCATACCGCTATGCAGATTAGCCAACGCTGGCAGGAGGCAGGAATTGGCGAAATTCGCATCGTAAAGCCCTTCAAATATCATGGAAAAATATATGTGTTTTGCCACGGAAAACAGCCAGCTGCCGCCGTAGTCGGGTCGGCAAATCTGGGTGTACTGAAACCAGAGGCATCGAATCGCCGTCAATATGAGAGTGCACTTTTTCTGACGGAGTCCGAACCATTGGCAGAGCTTGCCGCGCATATTGCTCTGCTGAATGAGCCACGCTGCTCTGATAACATTGCGGCAATCACGGATATGCCTCTCGTGCGGGAGATGAATACAGCACTCAGCGGGCTGGAACTCGTGGCACAGCTTCCACCGTCGAATGTAGAGTTCTACAAATCCTGCCCCTCGATTTTTTCCTTTGTTCTTCCGCTGAAAGTCCCATATGCTGCGGAGCGGCATATGGATGATGGAAAGCACTACACAAAATCCAATATCAATGTATGCTATGCTGCCCCGCGCAATAAACGCAAGTCGAGGGACTGGTACGAAACTCAGCTCACTGTTGGTGCAGATGTGTATCGAAGGGAGGGTTATCCTGCAAAGAATCAACCCTTTTTTGTCATCACAGATGACGGATACTACTTTAAGGCGCATACCACAAGTGACAACAACAAGCAGTTCAGTGCGGTTGGGGATGAGCTGATTATGGGGCGCTGGCTGAAAGGGCGTCTTGCAGCGGCGGGCCTTGTGCGCCCCGTGAACGATACGCAGAGAGATACGGAACGAGCGGGGATGATTACACAGGAGATGCTGTGGGAATACGGATGCAATGCACTCATCTTTAAGAATACCGGTCAAACTGCACTGGATACGGATGGAATGCCGCTTCCCGTCTGGTTTTTGTCGTTTGCCCAGCAGGAGGATGAATAGGAGGCGAAAAAGTGCAGTATTTGCAAACCTATTTGAGCAGAATTATCGAGCGCGGGAATGTTAAACTGGCGGAGTCTATCTTACAAACTGCAGATGATATTGGTGAGCGGCAGTTGAAAAATTTTTCTTTTACCACGCACGAAATAGGACTTTTGTTTGGCAATGTCCAGTCCGGCAAGACGGGACAGATGTTTGGGATCATGTGCAAGGCGGCGGATCTTGGATTTCCTGCATTTGTTCTCCTTACAACAGACAATGTTGTGCTCCAGCAGCAGACGCTTGCGCGTGTGCACGCGGATCTGGACGGGTTCTGTATCTGCGGCGAGAATGATGTGCAGCTCTTTATGGACAACAGCCTTATTCAGCCTGTGATCGTCGTGTTGAAAAAGAATGCGCGCGTTTTGAAATTATGGTCGAATGTGCTTGCTTCCTCGGGGTTTATGAAGGGGAATCCTTTGTTTGTCGTTGATGATGAGGCAGATGCGGCATCACTCAATACGCTGGTGAATCGACAGCGTCAATCATCCATCAACAAATATCTGGATGCAATCAAAAACGAGACATCGAGCAGTCTGTATCTGCAAGTGACGGGAACCCCCCAGGCGATCCTTCTTCAGACGGCTGTTTCCGGATGGCGTCCGCGTTTTGTCGGCTATTTTAAGCCCGGAGACGGTTATCTGGGCGGTGATTTTTTCTTTCCGGTCGGAGAGGAGACGGCACCGTGTGTGTCCTTCTTAGAGACGATGGAAATGCCGATGCGGACGTTTGTCGTTCGTCATATCGTCGTATCGGCACAGATTTTTCTTGCAGGTGGGCGCGTGTCCAACGCTCTGATTCATCCGAGCGTGCGCCAGTCGCAGCATACGCAGTATGCTGATGCTGCAGCGCAGGAGATTACCTGGTGCAAAGAACATAGCGAGACCGCTTTTGTGGAGGCTGTGCGCGCGGTCTATGAGGATATGAACCCGCAGAAAAGTGAGAAACAAGCACTTCCTTTGATTCTTGCGGAGGCACAGCGGCTCATTCGAGAGGATTCCATACATATCATTATCATGAATGGCGCGCACGAAGTAGACAGTGTCTCATATGCACAGGGCTGCAATCTCATCATCGGCGGAAATACGTTGGGGCGCGGCGTCACTTTTCCTGCACTCCACAGTATTTACTACACGCGAACGAGCAAGAAACCGCAGGCAGATACAATCTGGCAGCACAGCCGTATGTTTGGATACGACCGCGATGCGGGACTGGTTCACATTTATATGGATCGCCATTTGTATAAGCTCTTTGCGGATATTAACGCATCAAACAATGCAATTGCCGCACAGATCGAACGCGGGATAGAGAATATCCGCCTGTATTATCCACAGGGGATACGTCCAACGCGTGCAAATGTTCTGGATCAGAAGCGTGTGGAGATGATTGTGGGCGGAACGAATTATTATCCGTATCGCCCGAATAACGACAGCATTGAGGGCTTGTCTGCACTGCTTGCAAGATTTGCGAATGATGAGCCATACTATCAGATCAATCTGCGATTTATGCAGGAGCTTTTATCGCATATCATTCCAAGTGCCGATTTCAAACTGGATGCATTTCAATCCATACTGCGTGCCATGCTGTCGGAGAGACCCACAGCGCAGGGGATTCTGATTGTACGTCGGGAGCGTGATGTTGCACAGGGGACAGGTGCATTGCTCTCACCAAATGACTGGAAACTGGGTGCATCCTTCTCAGAGCAAGCAGTTCTCACGATGTATCAGGTCACAGGGACGAAGGGCTGGGGCGGAAGGCAGCTCTGGATTCCGAATATTCGCCTGCCGGATGGTATGGCATACTATAATGTTCATGAGGACATAACGGGAGAATAAGGGGGGCGTGATGGCGGATAATCACTCCAAAGAGGTGCGCAGCCGGAACATGGCACATATCCGCAGCGTGAACTCAAAACCCGAGGAAATGGTACGCAAATATTTATTCTCTCATGGCTTGCGCTATCGAAAAAATGTGCGAAGCCTTCCCGGCTGTCCCGATATTGTTCTGCGGAAATACCGTACCGTCATTTTTGTACATGGTTGCTTCTGGCACCATCATGATTGTGGTCGTTTTGTTTGGCCAAAGACCAATGAGGCATATTGGCGTGTAAAGATTGCGCGCAATGTGGAACGTGATGAGGAAAATATGCGTCTGCTTTCCTATGTGGGCTGGCGCGTCTTTGTGATCTGGGAGTGCCAGCTGAAAAAAGCAGTCGTGGAGGAGAATCTGCAGAAACTATATGAAGGAATTATAAGACTTAATAAAATTTGAAAGATTACGATATTATTGTTATGATAACGACCATTATTGATTGGAGGGGAATATTATGCCGCAACGGGGAGATTCATACCAAGTTAAATTAAAGGAAACACATCTTAATTGGGGGACGTATCGAAATCCAACGAATCGCGATCCTGTTGAAGGAGAAGGTTATATCAAAATACCGAGAGAATATGCGATTCGATATTCGATTTATAATAGCCCTGAAGGGGTTGGCAGTAATCTTTTTACTGTGAGCTCTCGTGATGGATTTTTGCACAATGAAGTACTTCGCGCACAGGGAAATAGCGGCGCCGGTGATACTTATGCAAAACAGTTTGCTATAGATAAAGATCTTAGGCGGATTGGAGCTTGGTATCGAAGTCAAAATGCTCAGGTTGGGGATATCGTTCAAGTTACATGGCAAAGCCCAACAGAGATTTTAGTGGAGATTTTATAATAGACTGTATTGAAAGCAGTAAGACCGAAAGTGAAGGACTGCCCCTTTGCTTTCGGTCTTCTTGTATAATATTAGATGTTTGGTTTTGTTGCATCATATTTAATTCCTGCAAAGGAGCGGAGTACTGCCTCGAATATAATGCGGGCTCCTTCGCATGGAACTGCCATGCCGATTTGTTTCCGCACACTCTCCTTGCTTCCCATAAATTCATAGTTATCGGGGAAAGTCTGCAGCCGTGCCCGCTCGCGATTTGTAAGCGCGCGCGGTTCTGCCCAATGATAGATGTGTGTCCCGCCGCCGCCGCTGCCTGTTACGGTGTAGGCGGGTTTTTTGGGGTCGAGGCGCTTGTAGATTTGGCTGATTCGCGCTCCTTTGATGTTCAGCTGCAGTTCTTCGGGCAAATCTGCTGTAAAGGCATTCTGACCGGGCTTGATGTAACTAAGACGCTGAACGACGATGGGGGCATGTTTGGTAGGTTCGTTGTTGTGTGCATTCTTAGGAATCGGCGGAACTTCAAGTGCCGTTTTGCTTGTATTATCTTTGTAGGCGTATGGCGCAGGAGATGGAACGTGAAAGACAACATCGAGATCACTGCGTATTCCAATGATGATAATGCGATGACGCGCCTGCGGAATGCCGTACTCCTCGAATTTATAGAGATGCGGCGTGATGGTATACCCAGCTTCACGCAGCTCTGACAGAATTTTTTTGAACGCCGATCCTTCGTTGGCGTTTTGCAGTCCGCTGACATTTTCCGCAAGGAAAAACTGCGGGCGGAATTGCCGTAATGCTTTTACCCCATAGGAATATAGAGGCCCATAGATGCCGTTGATTCCCTTTTGCTCACCCACAACGGAATAATCATTGCACGGGAAACCAAATGCCAGTGCGTCGATGGCGGGCAAAGACGTGAGATCAAATGTGCGTACGTCTGCATGGTGAACGGAGGACGGTTCGTTTGGACAAATGTTGTGCCGATAGGTGCTGCAGGTGTCGGCATCGTAATCGTTGGCCCAAGTGTGTATGATTCTGTAGTTCGGATCACCAATATCTGCATGGGCTGCGCCCCACGCAATCCCGCCGGGGCCGCAAAAGAGTTCACCTAGTCTGAAGTGCATTCTGTACCCCCTTTTTGCAGTCTTTTTCGATGGATTAGAAAGTCAACAAATAACTGAAGTTCATTTAAGTCATCATCAGATAGAGCGGAAAGACCATGAATATTCTGGGATGGAAGAATGTCCTCTTCCGTCACATAACCAACAAGTTTCAGCAGATAAAAACGGCGAATATGGAGCGCATCCGCAATTTTGAGAAGATGACGGCAGTCAGGACTGTCTATAAGACCTCCTTCAAGACGTTGTATGGTTGCATCGCTTAGACCGCAGCGTTTTCCTAACTCTTTTTGCGAAAGCCCCTGTTGTTTTCGCTGTGCTCTAATATATTCTCTAAAATTTGGCATTGTGTCACCCCATTTTGTTAGTATACAATAATCGCTGCGTTTTAGCAATATAACGCTGCATAAACGCAGCAACTATTTGAAATATATCGATTTCATCGTTGGAAACATAAATAAGTTGTAACTTTTTCCTTTGTTTTGTCTCTATATGCTATAATATCTGCCAAAGATACAGATCGTTTCTCATACTGTACGCGGTAAAGGAGGTGCATCATGCAGCGGCGATATATTTTTACGGGACTGGTGCTTGCTTTGTTGGTCGGTGTATGCTTCTACCTCCGCGTTGAGCAGCGGACGCAGATCGATTTCGAGCAGGTGGAGCCGATCCCGGGGTACAAGATGGAGATGCGGGAACCGCCGCTGCGGGTGGCGATGATCTCGGTGCTGAACCACGCGCGTACGGAGGGCTATCAGAGCCAGATGGTGCGCAGCCTCGGGCGGCTGCTCGGGCGGCCGGTGCTGCTCCTGCACCGCCGCAGCTACGCCGAGATCAACCAGCTGTTGGCGAAGGGAGATGCGGATGTAGCGTTCCTGTCGAGCGGTGCGTATATGGTGTATGGGAAAAAGGAGGATGTGCGTCTCTTGGCGATGCCGGAGCGGGGCGGAACGAACTACTATTTCTCGTATGTGATTGTCCCGCGTGCGAGCAGCGTCACCTCGCTCGCGGAGCTGCGCGGACGGCATTTCGTCTATGTGGATCCGATGAGCTACTCGGGCTATCTTGAGCTGCGTGCATATCTGCGGAAAATAGGCGAGGACCCCGAGCGGTTCTTTCGTTCTTCTTACTTTACGTACAGCCATGATGACTCACTGCGTGCGGTGGCGGACGGTCTGGTAGACGGCGGCGTGATCGCGAGCCTGACGTATGACTACTACCGGGAGTATGCGCCCGCGATGCTCGAGCAGGTGCGGATCGTACAGGTGCTGCCGGGGAGCGGGATGGGGCCTGTGGTAGCGCGGCGCGATCTGAGGGAGGCGGATGCGGTGCAGGAGATCCTGCTGCATCTGGACAGAGATCTGGAGGCAAAGGAGGCGATGGAGCAGCTGCTCATCGACCGTTTCGTGCCGCCGCAGCCGGAACTCTATCCGCAGTTCTCGCCGGAAGAGGGGATCTGATGCAGTATTTTGCAAAGCTCCGCATTGCGGGCAAGCTGACGGTGATCGTGATGGGGATTGTGCTGCTCTTCGCCATTCTCTCGGGTGCACTCATGCTCGTCACGCTGTCCGATATCATGCGTGCGTCACTGGAGCGGCGCGGGCTGAGCGTGGCGGCAGAGGTGGCGGAGCTCAGCAGCGACGCGCTGCAGACGGGCAATCTCTTTGCGCTCGAGGAGCTGATTCACACAGAGAAGCGCAACAATGACTTTGTATCGTATATCTTTTTGCTGGACACGGATGAACGTGTGATGGCGCATACCTTTCCAAAGGGGATGCCGCTGCATCTGCGCGAGCTGCACGGGGCGGGCGGTGCAGAGCCGGAGGTGCTGCGCGTGGACACGAGCCTCGGGCAGATCCAGGACATCCGCTGGCCGATCGAGGGCGGTGCGCTTGGCGCGGTTCGCGTCGGTGTGAGCGAGGATGCGCTGCGGGAGCTGTTGGTCTCCAATGTGCTGAAAATGCTCGGGATAACGCTGGTCATCCTGCTCCTCGCGGCGGTGCTGATCTTTCGCCTGTCGGAGATCCTGACGCGTCCGCTCCATCATCTGATGGAACGTGCGGAGCATATCTCCAAAGGGCATTTCTCGGGGCGTGCGATTACGTTCCCCGCGACGGATGAGATCGGGCGTCTGGCGAATGCGATGAACGATATGGAGCGGCATCTGCGCGAGGGTGCGCAGGAGCGCAGCCGTCTCCTGCGGCACATCATCACGGCGCAGGAGGAGGAGCGCAAGCGGATTGCAATGGAGCTGCATGACGAGAGCGGGCAGACGCTGACGGCACTGCTCTTTTCCCTGCGTGCGCTGGCGAACGAGACGGACGATGAAAATATGCAGAAGGCGCTGCTCGCGATCCGTGACGAGACGGCGGATACGCTCGCGCGGCTGCGGAATCTCGCGGTGGAGCTGCGCCCGCCGGCACTGGATGAGCTGGGGATCGAGGCGGCACTTGAGAAGCTGGTCGCGGACTATCGGCGCAAGCACGCGGTGGACATCGAGCTCGTCTGCGCAGTCGAGGCGGTGCCCGGCGACGTGGAGAGTCTGGCGGTCTATCGGATTGTGCAGGAGTGCCTGACGAACATCGTGCGGCATTCCCACGCGACGCGGGCACAGATTCGCCTGAGCGCAGAGGAGCGCATCGTGCTCTATGTCAAGGACAACGGCGACGGCATCACACAGGAGCGCATCCGTGCGGCGCGGCGGGAGAACCACATGGGGATCTACGGGATCGCCGAGCGCGTGCGCCTGCTCGCGGGGCGGATGGAGCTCTCTGCAGAGCTGCCGGAGTGGACGACGGTCTATCGCATTGAGCTGCGCGGAAGGGGGCTGACGGATGAATCTGATGATTGTGGATGACCATTTGCTGATCCGCGCGGGGATCAAGCTGCTGCTCAAAAACACGTCCGCCTATACGGTGACGGCGGAGGCGGAGAGCGGCGAGGAGGCACTGCGGCTGCTGGCACAGCAGCCGATCGACCTCGTGATCATGGACATCTCGATGCCGGGGATGGGCGGGCTCGCCTGCATCCGCGAGATCCGCGCGCACTATCCTGCGGTGAAGATTCTCGTGCTGAGCATGCACGAGGATGAGGAGTATATCTACAAGGCGATGCAGTATGGGGCGATGGGCTATCTGCCCAAGACCTCGGCGGATAACGAGCTGTTCGATGCGCTGCAGGTACTTTCGCAGGGGCGGCGTTACCTCAGTCCGAACGCGCAGCAGTCACTCATGGATATCATGTTCCGTCCCGCAGAGGAGGCGGCGGATGATCCGCGTAGCGTGCTCACCGCGCGGGAGCGGGAGGTCTTTGACGAGCTGATCCACGGGTATACGATTACGGAGATCGCCGAGCAACTGCATCTCAGCGTCAAGACAGTGGACACACATAAGAAACATATCTACGAGAAACTCCACTGCAGTCGGCGCAGCGAGCTTGTCACGCTCGCACTGCGGAACGGGCTTTTGCAGTAGCGTGACCTGTTCAACAGAACCCCACATCGGATTTTTTCTGATGTGGGGTTCTGTATTTCTGATGGAGAAATGGGGAGAAATCCGAGGGAAAAACAGAACTTTGCCGATGGTCGGGCAATGCGGCATTCGCTATACTGCAGATAGCATAAATTTCACAAAGGAGATGAATTCATATGTCAATTTTTTCACCGGCACCACACATCGAGCGGCTGCCCGCCGACCAGATTGACGAGCGGTACAAGTCCCTCCGACGGCAGGTCTTTCTCGGGACGTTCATCGGGTACGCGACGTTCTATCTGATTCGCAAGAACTTCAGTCTCGCGATGCCCTATATGATTCAGGACTACGGCTACTCCAAGGCGGATCTTGGTATCGTCCTGACCATGCTTTCGGTTGCATACGGCGTGAGCAAGTTCGTCATGGGCAACATCTCGGATCGCTCGAATCCGAAGTATTTTGCCACGCTGGGCCTCCTGCTCAGTGCGCTCGTGACGCTCGTGTTCGGCGTTGTGCCCGGGGTCATGACGAGCATTCCGATCATGTGCGCGCTGAGCTTCATGAACGGATGGTTCCAGGGGATGGGCTACCCGCCGTATGCAAAGTCCATGGTGACGTGGTTCTCCCAGACCGAGCGCGGCGCGTGGTGGTCGTGGTGGAACGTCTCGCACAACCTCGGCGGCGGGCTGATCGCACCGCTGGCGACGGCAGGTATCGCACTCTTTGGCACATGGAACAGTATTTTCTTCTTCCCTGCGCTGATCTCCATCGTCCTCGCCTTCATCACTTTCTTCCTCCTGCGTGACACGCCGCAGTCCTGCGGTCTGCCGCCGATCGAGGAGTACAAGCACGACTACCCGAAGGAGCACGGTGCCGTCATGGAAAAGCAGATGACGGCAAAGGAAGTTCTGATGAAGTACATCATCAAGAACAAGCTGCTCTGGTACCTCGCGATTGCGAACATCTTCGTCTACTTCATCCGTTACGGTGTCGTCGATTGGGCGCCTACGTATCTCGCGGCGGTCAAGGGCTTCTCCAAAGAGAGCTCGCGCTGGGCATACTTCCTCTACGAGTGGGCGGGCATCCCAGGCATGCTCGTGAGCGGCTACCTCAGTGATCGTGTGTTCCGCGGACGGCGCGCACCTGCGACGATGATCTTTATGACGCTCGTCATCATCGCGATCCTCGTCTACTGGTTCAACCCGCCCGGCAATGTCCTCGTGGACAACCTCGCGCTGATCGCCATCGGCTTCCTCATCTACGGGCCGGTCATGATGATCGGACTGCAGGCGGCGGACATGGTGCCGCGTGTCGCAACGGGCGGCGCGACCGGCCTTACGGGCCTCATGGGCTACATCGTCGGCTCTGCGTTCGCGGGTGTCTACATGGGCTTCGTCGTTGACCACTTCGGCTGGACGGGCGGCTTCATCAGCCTCCTCGCCTCCTGTGTCCTCTCGATCTTCTTCCTCTTCATGACCATGGGCGGGAAGAAAAGAACAGAATAAAGAAATCGTTGGATTCCCACATAAAAATCCCGCCGCGTTCGGTATGTTCCGAATGCGGCGGGATTTTGTGTGCATTTAGGAACCGCTGATAAAATGAAGTCCGTCAGATTGGTGCAGATTTTTGTCCTGTCAGAGAAGCGGCTGCCGGTGCAGCGGCAGCGATGACAGTGACTGACTTGTCGGGACGCTGCTCAATGATAAGAGATTACATTTCCATCCATAAGATGATGGGTAAAAAGAAAGGGATACCGCGTCGCTCAAGCTGCTGCGTCATGTCCCTTATGTATGCTTTATCAGTGCTTTCCCATGTCACCGCAGATTCCTATGATGCACCTCCACCGCCGGCAGGTAGACCTTCCGGCAGAGCAGGGCGGCGACGAGTGCGATGGCCGCGCCGATGTAGCCGATGTGGGCGATGTGGTCAGCCCCCGCTGCCAGCCCGCCGATGTACGTTCCGCTGCCGATGCCGAGGTTGAAGATCCCCGAGTAGATCGCCGTCGCGACCGTCGATGCGTCGCGTGGGACCGAGGTGAGCACCTCCGCCTGGAACATCGTATTGTAGAGCGTCGCGAGCACGCCGAGCACCATCGTGACCACGATCATCGTGCCGACGGAGATGGATGCCGCCTGCCAGAGAAAGAGCATGGCGGCAACCCCGACCAGACACCAGCGCAGCAGGGAGAAACGGCACCTGCCGTACATGCGCGAGAACACCAGGCTCGCGATGATGCCGCTCACCCCGAGCAGCATGAGTGCCGTCGTAATGAGATCGGGCGAGAACGACGCGACCGTGTGCAGGAACGGCTCGATGTAGCTGTACATCGTGAAATACGCCGTCGCAAAGAGCGCCGTCATGACGTAGATGCACGCGAGCGCAGGCTGACGCACGAGCGACGGCAGCTCGCGGACACTGACCCCCGCCCCCGGCGTGCGCTGCGGCAGGAGAATCGCGAGATAGACGAACGCGGCAGCAGCGACCGCGGCGAGCAGGAGGAACGTCATGCGCCACCCTGCGGCGAGCCCGATCACGCGGCCGAGCGGGAGCCCGACAATCGTCGCGACCGAGCTGCCCGTCACGATCATACCGAGTGCCGTCGGCTGATGCTCGCGCGTCACGAGACGCGTCGCGAGCGGCGCGGCGATCGACCAGAAAATCGAGTGCGCGCAGGCGACGACAATACGCGCCCCGAGCAGCATATCATAGCTTGTCGCGATCCCTGAGATCATCTGCCCGATGCCGAAGAGCGCCACCATCAGGAGCAGCAGCTTCTTCAGCTCCATGCGGCAGGTCAGCAGCATCAGCGGCAGCGACAGCAACGCCACCACCCACGCGTAGATCGTGATCATCTGCCCCGTCGCCGCCTCCGTCATGGAGAACGACTCGGAGATATCGATGAGCAGTGCGATCGGCATGAACTCCGACGTGTTGAAGATAAACGCCGTAATCGTAATCCCAAACAACATCATGTACTGGCGCGGCAGCATCGTCATAATACATCCCTCCCTATCTGTGTTTTCCTTGTGTGACAGTATCCACATTGTAGAGAAAAATAAAAAAAATGCAAGGGGGAAACACCCTTTTTTGCGGATTTTCCGCGATCTGTATAAAGCTGTGAAATTGTGATAATGGCGCGCGTATTTTACCTGTGTTATAATTAGAAGCAATGAAGTAAAATACGCACAGAATAAGAAGAGAGCGTGATGGAGTATAAGGAGGTGCACACGGCAGGGGCGGTGTGGTGATTGTGCTGGCTTTGTTCGTACGGTAAGAGCGCTGTGCTGAACGCTTTCTCAGCAGGGGGCTGTGCCTTCCTGCCGAGCATCGCACACAGGAGATGGCACAACGAGATTGCTCCTGTGAGAAAAGGAAAAGAAAAATAACCTGTGTGATTCCTTAAAGGAGGCCATACGATGCTGGGGGCGATCATTGGCGATATTGTCGGCTCGCGGTTTGAGTTCGACAATCACCGCAGCAAGGACTTTGAGCTTTTTGCGGAGGGATGTTTTGCGACGGATGACAGCATTATGACGCTGTCCGTGGCGAAGGCGATCATGGAGACGCAGCGGGAGGCAGCGGACGCACCTGCGGCGGATGCCGCGGGGCTCTCGGATGCGGCAGAGGCGGAGGAGGGGCCCTATGCGCGTCTGCGCGCGAATGCGGTGCACTGGATGCGGAGCATCGGGCGGCATTATCCTGACTGCGGCTATGGCGGGCGGTTCTACTGGTGGATGTTCATCACCGATAACCCTGCGCCCTACGACAGCTTCGGCAACGGTGCGGCGATGCGCGTCAGTCCCGCAGGTTTTGCCGCGCGCAGCATGGAGGAGGCCATCGCCCTCGCCAAGGCGGTGACGGAGGTCACGCACAACCACCCGGAGGGGGTCAAAGGGGCAGAGGCGACTGCTGTCGCCGTCTATATGGCGAGGACGGGATGCACGCAGCAGGAGATCGCCGCCCATATTGTGGAGCACTACTACGCGCTCGACTTTACCATTGACGGGATTCGGGAGGACTATATTTTTAACGAGACCTGCCAGCATACTGTGCCGCAGGCGATTGAGTGTTTCCTCGAGTCATGCTCCTTTGAGGATGCCATCCGCACGGCGATCTCACTCGGCGGTGACAGTGACACCATTGCTGCGATCACGGGCGCGATCGCTGAGGCGTACTATGGCATCCCCGACGCGATCCGCGAACAGGCACTCTCCTATCTCGACGACCGCCTCCGTCCCATCTATGATGAATGGGAGGCGCGCTATGGGATGGGGCAGGAGTTGCATTGAGAGAGCTGAGAGAACAGAAAAGCTCCCGCGCGCCGACAGCGGCGGGAGCATCAGAAAATGGAGGGCATACAATGAAGAAGGCAATCGTCGTTGTGGATATGCAGAACGACTTCGTGGACGGCGCACTTGGCACGGCAGAGGCGCAGGCGATGCTGCCGCGCATGGTGGAGAAGCTGACGGCGGCGCGTGCGGCGGGGACGGCACTCGTCTTTACCATGGATACGCACGGCGCGGACTATCTCACGACGCAGGAGGGAGAGCATCTGCCTGTTCCGCACTGCATTCGCGGCACGGCGGGCTGGGCGATCGTGGAGGCGCTCCGCCCCTTTGCCGATGCGGCGGCCGCCGTGATCGAAAAGCCCACGTTCGGCGCGACGGCACTCCCTGCCGCCCTCGCAGACTACGATGCGATCGAGTTCGTCGGGCTCTGCACGGATATCTGCGTCATCTCGAATGCCCTCCTCGTGAAGGCGTTCTGCCCCGAAAAGCGCATCAGTGTCGATGCCGCCTGCTGTGCGGGCGTCACGCCCGAGAGTCATACGACCGCGCTCAACGCGATGCGGGCGTGCCAAATCGAGGTGCGCGGCTGATTTTATTTCGTTGATACATTCCCAAGCAGCGGATCGGGAGGTGCCGTGGATACGGTATCCCCTGATCCGCTGTTTACTTATATTCTGGATCACATTTTCTAAAATCAAAAGAAGGAAAATAAAAGAGAAATGCCGAATAAATTAAAAGTGAATAGTCGGTATGTTTTGTTTAATACAAAATAGAGATCGAATAAGGAGGATGTGGTGATGAGAGCCCTGCGCACCATCATTTTTATGACAGCATTATTCTCCTTCGGGATGGTGAGTGTTCCTGCCCTTGCCGGTGCGCCGCTCAATGATCTGTCTGACTATGCGGCCTTTGGTGAGGTGCGCCGCAGCGACGGCGTTGTCATCAAGTATCCGGCGCCGTATGAGTATTTTGCTTATATGCACAACATATTCGCTCGTCAATTATTACAGCAATATCAAGAAGATGAGCGGCATCGTATCGATATGTTTTATTCGGAGACGGACAGGAAGCTGCAGCGCTTCACGGGACTGAGCGCGGCCTATCAGCGCGGGATGCTGTATTTTATGGAATTCCCACAGAAAAACAACGGCATCTACCTCAGTACCAATGCGGAGGGCAACATTGACGCTCTGCTGATCGAGGTCAGCTATGATACCAGTGCAGGGCCTGCCTTCGTTGAAAATGAGATCCTCATCTCGTTCGTCAGTGCGCTGCTCGCGGCGGACATGCCGGCGCTGCGCACGGCTGCTGCCCCTGTCATCAACGGGCAAAAGGCCTATGTTGATATTTGGACAACCCCATTGAGAACGATGATGGGACAAAGCGGCGAGGGTTTTTATGTTCGCGTCATGAGCCTGCCGAACGATCAGCCGTTCTGCCGCATTGCCATCTTTCGTCCTTGACTGCATCGGGGGACTGTCATCCATCGGACATCGTATGCGTAAAGGAGGTCGGCAAATATGAAAATCCTGCAAAAAATCGCTGCCGTGTTTGTATTTTGTTCTGCGGTTTTATTTGCATCCTCTGCCGATGCAAGAGTCGTGCAGATCTGCGACATGGGTGCATATGCACTTTATAACGACAGCAATGCAGTCCTTGCGGCACTTGACCGTCCGTATCGTTTGACCGAGCTGACTCACATTGGCCGAGTTTCCAAAGACAGTGACTATGATCTGTACCTTTCATCCATCGGGGCAAAAGGAGAGGCCGCGGTTGTTTCGTTTTTCTGCAATGACAGAGGCTTTGTTTCCAAGGTCATCATCATGGCAGACGGAAATAAACCGAATACTGTTCCCTATGTTGGAAGTGCTCTTGCCTCGCTGCTGATCGCCATGGGTGTATCTCACGATGAGTTTAACGTGTTGGCAAAGAAGAGTCCGCTCGTCGGCAATGGAACCTATGACACAGTATGGGCGCGTGCACTGGGACGGCGTATTATCCAGGAGATGCATGGTGATACTGATGCTAAGGGGAATCTGATCATTACTGTGCGTCTGACGGCGGAAGACAGTTGATCTGTCCCGTGCAGATGGAACGTCGGGCAGGAGTGAGGCGGCAGTGTCCACTTTTGCGGCCTGTGGTTTGTCCGTTTATATTTCGCAGTAAGAAAGGATATGGTGATGTCTATGTGTAACGGGAAGAATGTATTCGCAGTCATGCTTGCGCTTCTGATCGGACTTGTCATCGCAGGTGGGCCGGCGCGTGCAGATGCCGCGACGATCTACATTTATCAAGGCAAGGGCGTTGGCGTGATGGCGGATACGACCTCGCGCTGGTTTGATGGGAATGCAGGTGGTGTTGCCTGTACCTTTGAGCGTGAGCATACAGGTGTCTTGACGTATCGCTTTACGCGCACAGCAAACGGATGGGAGTATGAGACGTTCGGCACCAGACCATCTTACTACGATGCAAAGCCGATCATAAACGCCATCCTCAACTATATTGTGACGGGGAATACCACGAAGGAATACAACCCGTCATAAATTGCAAATCGCATAGTCGAAAACGTTCTGCCCCCATAGCCACGCGGCTATGGGGGATTTATGCTGTTCAGGGGGCATAGACCGTGATGCAGGAATGTGAGATCCAATGAGGGATCATGGATGTGAGTACATTTCGCACAGCAAAAAAGAGCCGTCATACTGACGGCTCTTATATTTTCTCTGGAGCGGGCGATGGGAGTCGAACCCACCTCTAAAGCTTGGGAAGCTTTCATTCTACCGATGAACT
>ERZ773003.959-NODE-959-length-18830-cov-12.410386_pt1 | contig 18830 bp, 16 predicted proteins | sample MGYA00580668_ERZ773003 | MGnify/ENA primary metagenome ERZ773003 (study PRJEB29015, sample SAMEA2738002) | human oral metagenome | biome: human oral; feature: human-associated habitat; material: dental | place: China | collected 2126 ... | reverse complement strand
ATTCCAAAACATAATAATCTCCTTTGCTTAGGCCTTAAATTCCTGACGGAAGAGTTGGTCAATGGATTCACCTGACTCATAGCGAATATCATCTACATTTCCTTGACGGACGACTTTTCCGTCTTTGAGGAAGACAATTTCATCCAAGATTGGCTCGATATCAGAAATCAAGTGGGTAGAAATCAAAACGGTAGAAGTTGGGGAGTAGTTGTTGATAATGGTATTGAGGATATACTCACGGGCTGCTGGGTCCACTCCACCAATGGGTTCGTCTAGAACGTAGAGGCGGGCATCACGGCTCATAACCAAAATCAGTTGTACCTTTTCCTTATTCCCTTTTGATAATTTTTTGAGACGACTATTTTCATCAATGTCCAGGTCTGCAAGTAGATGATGGGCGCGTTCAAGATTGAAATCTTTATAGAAGGTCTTGAAGTAGGTTAGGGCTTCTTTGACCTTCATTTGCTCATTGAGATAGGTCGTATCCGGCAAATAAGCTACGATAGCCTTGGTTGCTGGGCTTGGGTCCATATCGTTGATAAGGACATGTCCTTGATCTGGTTGTAAGAGGCCATTGATTAGTTTAATCAGGGTTGTTTTTCCTGAGCCGTTTGGCCCAAGGAGACCAACAATTTTTCCAGCTGGGATGTCAAGAGAAACATTTTCAAGGGCTGGGGTTGCTCCATATGATTTGGATACATTTTCAAATGCTAGTAATGACATAGGCTTAAACTCCTTTAATATAATCGCCGACTACGCCTGGTAGTTCTTCTTTTTCATAGCCAAAATGGGTCATGGAGGAAACGAAGTGTTCCAATTCTTCTTCTGATAATTGTTTGCGTGATTGGGCGATCAGCTCCTTATCTTCAGTCACAAATCGTCCAGTTGTGCGCTTGCTGTAGACAAATCCTTCTCGTTCAAGGTCTGACAAGGCTCTTTGGATGGTGTTGGGATTGACACCGGCCTCGCTAGATAGCTCTCTCACGGTTGGAAGTTGTTGATTGGGTTCCAGTGTATGGGAAACAATCTGAAGCTTGATTTTCTCCATAATCTGTAAATAGATGGGTTTTTTGTTATCAAATGTCCAGGACATCTTGGTCTCCTTTCTTTTATCCTTTTGTCTTAATTAAATAATACAACAAAACAAAAAACTTGTCAAGCAAAAAGAAGAATTGTTTTGGGAATCGTTTAAAAAATGGTATAATGAAAAGAAAACGATAAGGAGGGAAAGGATGCGTTGTCCAAAATGTGGGGCTACCAAGTCAAGTGTTATCGATAGTCGCCAAGCAGAAGAAGGGAACACTATTCGTAGAAGACGTGAGTGCGATGAATGCCAACACCGTTTTACAACCTACGAACGGGTAGAAGAAAGAACCTTAGTGGTTGTTAAAAAAGATGGCACACGGGAACAATTCTCCAGAGATAAAATCTTTAATGGGATTATCCGCTCAGCCCAGAAACGTCCTGTGTCAAGTGATGAAATCAACATGGTAGTCAATCGTATCGAACAGAAACTCCGTGGTCGAAATGAAAATGAAATTCAAAGTGAGGACATTGGTTCACTCGTCATGGGGGAGTTGGCTGAATTGGACGAGATTACTTATGTACGTTTTGCCAGTGTCTATCGTAGTTTTAAGGATGTTAGTGAGTTAGAGAGTCTGCTCCAACAAATCACCCAGTCCTCTAAAAAGAAAAAGGAAAGATAAATGAAGCCAATTGACCGTTTTTCTTATCTAAAGAATAATCGGGTGTCGCAAGATACCTCATCTCTGGTACAGTGCTACCTCCCGATTATCGGTCAGGAGGCACTGAGCCTTTATCTTTATACAATCAATTTTTGGGATAATGGTAGAAAGGAATACCTCTTTTCAAGTATTCTTAACCATCTTAACTTTGGGATGGATAGACTGATAAAATCCCTGAAAATCCTATCTGCTTTCAATCTCTTGACCCTCTATCAAAAAGGGGATACCTATCAGCTAGCCCTTCATGCTCCTCTATCTAGTCAAGACTTCTTGGAGCATCCTGTTTATCGCAGACTTTTGGAAAAAAAGATTGGCGATGCAGCTGTGGAGGATTTGAAAGTTGAAAGTGCTGATGGTGAAGAAATACCTGTCTCACTCAACCAAGTCTTTCCAGACTTGGCAGAACTGGGAAGTCAAGAAGACCTTGGTCTCAAGAAGAAAGTGGCCAACGATTTTGACTTAGACCATTTTCGTCAGCTTATGGCTCGAGATGGGCTTCGTTTTGCGGATGAGCAGTCCGATGTCTTAAACCTCTTTGCCATTGCCGAGGAGAAGAAATGGACTTGGTTTGAAACTTATCAATTGGCCAAGTCAACAGCTGTTTCCCAGGTTATTTCAACCAAACGCATGCGGGAAAAAATCGCTCAAAAACCTGTTTCCTCTGACTTTAGTCCTAAGGAAACGACCATTATCAAAGAAGCCAAAAGTAAAACGGCCCTGCAGTTCTTGGCAGAAATCAAGCAAACACGCAAGGGGACCATTACCCAAACAGAAAGAGAACTCTTGCAACAGATGGCTGGTTTGGGCTTGCTGGACGAAGTCATCAATATCATTCTCTTGTTAACCTTTAATAAGGTGGATTCAGCAAACATCAATGAGAAATATGCCATGAAGGTAGCCAATGACTATGCCTATCAAAAGATTCATTCGGCAGAAGAGGCAGTCTTACGAATCCGTGAGAGAGGGCAGAAGAGTCAGGCTCAAAAGACTAGTAAACATGGTCCTGCCAAGTCCAATGTACCCAAATGGAGCAATCCAGATTATAAGAATGAAACCAGCGAGGAAACTCGTCTGGAACTAGAACGTAAGAAACAAGAACTATTAGCTCGATTAGAAAAAGGAGGAGATTAGATGGAAAGTGTCGGAGACGTACTCAAACGTCAACCTAGCCGTCTTCATTATCAAGATTTGGTCCAGAAAATCATGAAGGACCCTGATGTTGCGGCCTTTATCCAGCAAAAATCCCTTACTCCAGAGGAATTGAATCGCAGTATCTCCAAGTTTAATCAGTACATCACCGAGCGTGACAAATTTCTCCGTGGGGATACGGATTATATTGCCAAAGGCTACAAGCCGATTTTGGTTATGAATCATGGCTATGCGGATGTTTCTTATGAAGAAACTCCTGAACTAATCGCGGCTGAAAAAGAAGCGGCTATTAAGAACCGTCTCAAGTTAATCAATCTGCCAGCCAGTCTCAGGAAAGCTAGTTTGGCTCAAGTAGACTTGGATGATTTGGGTCGCTTGCCAGTTTTTGAGAAGCTATTAGCCTTCGTGGAGCAATATCCAGCTATTCGAAAAGGTCTTTACTTGTATGGAGACTTTGGTGTGGGTAAAAGTTTCATGGTGGCTGCCTTAGCCCATGATTTATCAGAAAAACGTAGTGTTTCCTCCACTCTCCTCCACTATCCTAGCTTTGTCATCGATGTCAAAAATGCTATCGGTGATGGCAATGTTAAGACCTTGGTGGATGAGATTAAGTTGTCTGAGGTCCTGATTTTAGATGATATTGGTGCCGAGCAATCAACAGCTTGGGTGCGTGACGAAATCCTGCAGGTCATTCTCCAATATCGGATGCAAGAAGATTTACCGACCTTTTTCACCTCCAACTTCGACTTTGAAGAATTGGAGCAGCATTTCGCTAAAGGGAAACATGGAAATGACGAAACTTGGGAAGCCAGACGGGTCATGGAACGCATCCGTTATTTAGCTGAGGAGACTCGTTTAGAAGGAGTGAACCGTCGATGACAGAAACAATCAAATTAATGAAGGCTCATACTTCAGTGCGCAGGTTTAAAGAGCAAGCCTTTCCTCAGGAGGACTTGACTGAAATCCTGACAGCAGCCCAAATGGCTTCGTCTTGGAAGAATTTTCAATCCTACTCTGTGATTGTGGTACGAAGTCAAGAGAAGAAAGATGCCTTGTATGAATTGGTGCCTCAAGAAGCTATTCGCCAGTCTGCTGTTTTCCTTCTCTTTGTCGGAGATTTGAACCGTGCAGAAAAGGGAGCACGACTCCATACGGATACCTTCCAACCTCAAGGTGTAGAAGGTCTCTTGATTAGTTCGGTCGATGCGGCTCTTGCTGGCCAAAATGCTCTACTAGCAGCTGAAAGCTTGGGCTATGGCGGTGTCATTATTGGATTGGTGCGGTACAAGTCAGAAGAAGTAGCAGAACTCTTTAATTTGCCTGACTACACCTATCCTGTCTTTGGGATGGCACTAGGTGTGCCAAATCAACATCATGATGTGAAACCAAGACTGCCACTAGAGAATCTTGTCTTTGAGGAAGAATACCAAGAACAGTCAACTGAGGCAATCCAAGCTTATGACCGTGTACAGGCCGACTATGCTGGGGCGCGTGCGACCACAAGCTGGAGTCAGCGCCTAGCAGAACAGTTTGGTCAAGCTGAACCAAGCTCAACTAGAAAAAATCTTGAACAGAAGAAGTTATTATAGAAAGTGAGAAGTTATGGCCCTACCAACTATTGCCATTGTAGGACGTCCCAATGTTGGGAAATCAACCCTATTTAATCGGATCGCTGGTGAGCGAATCTCCATTGTAGAAGATGTCGAAGGAGTGACACGTGACCGTATCTATGCAACGGGTGAGTGGCTCAATCGCTCTTTTAGCATGATTGATACAGGAGGAATCGATGATGTCGATGCTCCTTTCATGGAGCAAATCAAGCACCAGGCAGAAATTGCCATGGAAGAAGCCGATGTTATCGTCTTTGTCGTGTCTGGTAAGGAAGGGATTACCGATGCGGATGAATACGTAGCCCGTAAGCTTTATAAGACCCACAAACCAGTTATCCTCGCAGTGAACAAGGTGGACAATCCTGAGATGCGAAACGATATCTATGATTTCTATGCCCTCGGTTTGGGTGAACCACTGCCTATCTCATCTGTCCATGGGATCGGTACAGGGGATGTGCTAGACGCTATTGTAGAAAATCTTCCAAATGAATATGAAGAAGAAAACCCAGATGTCATTAAGTTTAGCTTGATTGGTCGTCCAAACGTTGGAAAATCAAGCTTGATCAATGCTATCTTGGGAGAAGACCGTGTCATTGCCAGTCCTGTTGCTGGAACAACGCGTGACGCCATTGATACCCACTTTACAGATACAGATGGTCAAGAGTTTACCATGATTGATACGGCTGGTATGCGTAAGTCTGGTAAGGTTTATGAAAATACCGAGAAATACTCTGTCATGCGCGCCATGCGAGCTATTGACCGCTCAGATGTGGTCTTAATGGTTATCAATGCGGAAGAAGGTATCCGTGAATACGATAAGCGTATCGCAGGATTTGCCCATGAAGCTGGTAAAGGGATGATTATCGTGGTCAACAAGTGGGATACGCTTGAAAAAGACAACCACACTATGAAAAACTGGGAAGAAGATATCCGTGAGCAGTTCCAATATCTACCTTACGCACCGATTATCTTTGTATCAGCCTTGACCAAGCAACGTCTCCACAAACTTCCTGAGATGATTAAGCAAATCAGTGAAAGTCAAAACACACGTATTCCATCAGCTGTCTTGAACGATGTGATTATGGATGCCATTGCCATCAACCCAACACCGACAGATAAAGGAAAACGTCTCAAGATTTTCTATGCGACTCAAGTGGCAACTAAACCACCAACCTTTGTCATCTTTGTTAACGAAGAAGAACTCATGCACTTTTCTTACCTGCGTTTCTTGGAAAATCAAATCCGCAAGGCCTTTGTTTTTGAAGGAACACCGATTCATCTCATCGCAAGAAAACGCAAGTAAACCTTACTTATTTTCCAATAAGCATAACTTAAAGAACCTGAGAACTATTTTGTCTCAGGTTTTTTCTGTTTATCTTATCTTGATTCTCAGAATAGGTTTGAAATGAAAAAGAATGCTGATAAATCAACATTCTTTTCATGCTCACTTAGAAAGAAATAATGTATTTTGTATTTTTAGCTACCAAAGATATACTCTTCCAATAATTAACTGCATATTTTCTCATTATCAGAAAGTATAGTTTTCATATTTTTTGATCTGAAAATCATATTAGTAGTCATCTAAAGATAAATTATTTCTATCTGTGATTATCTTTTGAATTTGTAATTTTTTAAAATCATTTTGCCGTAGATTCCAGTTATAATAAGACTGCCTCATAAGTTCATCGAAAATTATACGATTAGTACCATCAATATTACCGTTATCTAGTTTCCTCAATTCATCATTTTTAAATCTTTGTAAAATTTGTATAGCAGTTCGATTTTTTATTTTTAGTCCGTGAAATTCGGGGTAATAAAGAAAATCATTTAAAATATAAAAATATTTGGCATCTTCTAATAAACTTTTTGTATGCGTTTGGTAATTTTTACAAAAATTCAATATCAATTTGAATAAATAATTTAAGACAACCTTATATCTTTTTCCATATCCAATTATATAATAACCAATAGCACAAAGTGTATAGTAATCTTCTGAATTTTCATCTAGTAGTTGACATAAAAATTGCGAACTCAATTTCTTATCAAAATATTTTAAATATACAATTAGATCAGAAATATTATTGATTCTATTTGAGTTATTCTTCAATATACGATAGATATTTTCAAATATCCTATTTTCAATACTTAATAAATAATTTTCACTATTTGTTATAAAGTTTCCATTTTGATTGTTGATTGTTTTTCTTAATTTAGATATCGAAGCTCTGAATTTTATTAAAGTACTAATATAGGACTTTGTAGTGTCAGAATCAGGATGGATTGAATAGATATTATTTATCTGATCAAGAGCAGTATTTATGATCCGAAGGTATTCATAAAATTTTTTCTTATAGCTAATCGTTTCTTGATTAATAAAAATTGGTTCATAAATTTCTAAAGAGATAGTCTTTAAAAAATATAGAACAACTCTCCGTTTAGAACTAGGTGTTTCGCTTATAATATTCCTTATTGCATCATATAGATTGATCCAAGCAGATTCTTTAATAATTATCTTCGCTTCAGAAATACTGTATTTCTCAGAGTTGTTAGTGAGAAGTTGTCGATATTTCTCAATTGCATTAGTATTATTTGATAATTTTAAAATATTGAGTTCTCTAATATTGTTAAAAGTATTCAGAATGTGCTTTAATTGTATAATGGACGAATCAGCCAATGAGAAAGGTTGCTCTTTAATTTGATGTTTTTCAAGATTGAGTTTTAAATTGAAATTAGAAAGCTCCTTAGAAATTTCTTGCTCAATAATCTCGAGTATCTCATACTTTGATGAGAAAACATAATAATCATCAATGAATCGATAAATTTTATAATCTTTATTTAAGATGATGTTTTGCCGATTTAAGTTCTTCTCAATATTATAATCACAGTGCGTTAAAATAATATCAGCAATTATTCTATTTATTTCTGGCCCAATTATAATACCATTGGTTTGGTTATCATTGCTTTTTTGTTGTAGTATGTCTGATTGAGCTGCAAAAGTATTCTTTAATTTCTCACTTGAGTATTCCTTACCTATGTGTTTATCTCCAACTATCCCCCATGTAATTGAATGAGTATATATACTTCCAAAAAAGTTTTGAATATCAAGTTTAGAAAAAAATCGATATCGTAAACTATCTCTGTTAAAACTAGGAGAATTCAGAATGTTAGATAATTTATGATGTTTGTTATAGGTGAAATATTTTTTAAAGAAAGGATCCAATTCTTCATTTGTAATAGAATTATTTCCTTCGATGCCAAAATCTTGTTCCATTTTTAACAGTTTTTTTTCTAAAGCTTTACTTTCTGAATATGTTATAGTATTTGCTTTTTGAACTTTACGAACATTAAATTTAGACTTTTGAAGAAAGTTAATTAATAGATATTCGTATTTCATAATATAAAGTAAAAACTTTAACTGTGAAGAAGGATGCATCAACGAAATTGTCCTATAACTACCATTATTTTTAGGAATTTCGTAGCGAAGAGGGATGGTATATTTGTCATTGAAATTTTTGTTAAATTTTTTATTATCCGTTGGAACTAGATTAATCAAATTTTCTAAATTATTTTTTAATGGTGAATTTGAGAAAAAGATTGGCACCTCAGAAGGGAGGACTTCATTTGCTAAAAACCATTCCTGCTTAAGATATTGTTTATTCATAATTAAATTATCCTTGATTTTTTGTCTCTTATATTGTACCATATAAAGCGTAGGCTTGAGAACACTAAATATTTTAATACTAGTTAATACAAGATTGAGTTCTCATACACACAAAAAGATTATTTCAAGCTTTTGCTTAAGGTATCATGTACCGTACATTTTATTATGTACTTCGCGTTGTATATGGTATCTAGCTTGGTAAGGATAAAAAAATCTGTCGTAATAGAGATTATTTTATCCTTCCTCTGTGCCTACGATTTTAGGGATATTTCATGAAATTTAGTTCGATTTTTTCAAAAAATAAGGTAGGAGAGCGACTGGTTTATAAATTAAAAAAAGAGGATTTACGTTCAGAATTGAAGGATGTAAATACTGAAATTATAAATAAATTCAGCATAGTGCTCCCAAATAGAAACGCTATTATCAAATCATTAATTCAATTTTTAAGCCAAGGAAGTATATACTGTAATCAAGCAGATTTAGATGCTACTGTTCAGAATTTCTATGTGATTAAGGCTGATATTGCGAATTTCTTCCCATCAATTAATAAGCATAGACTTTATAAAAAAATCATTAAATCTTCTATATTAAAAGATACTAGTCTTGATATTATTAAATCGTTTATATTTAATAATGATATTTCGGGTATACCTTTAGGTATGCCATTTTCTAGTGCACTTTCTGAAGTATATTTAGAAGATTTTGATGATGCAATAAGGAGAGAGTTTGCTCCAATTTTTTATGTTAGATATGTAGATGACATATTAATGATAAAAAGTTATCCTAAAAGTATGACTATTGATAAAGATAGTGAGAAAAATTTATTATTTAGTTTACTGAACGAAATTAGTTTATCAGCTAATGAAACTAAGACAGATATTTATGAATACAGACCATCTATTAATACACTAAACTTTGAGTATCTTGGATATAGTTTTAATATATCTGATAAAAAGTTACACATTGACATTTCTAAAAAAAAGTATGACAAAAAAGTATTAAATAGACTTACAAGATATTTTAAATATTATAAATCTTCCTCTCATACTGATGAAGATTTCTGGATTCTTTATTATAGATTAAAAAATTTAATTTATGGTGTAACATCGAGTGGGGAAAAAGGTACTGATCATAAGTTAAAATTTGGAATTGGTTTTAATTATAAGTTTATTAATTCCGACCACAGATTAAAAGATTTATTGAAGGCATTCCATTATTTTAGAACTAAATATTCAAATTATTTTACCTCGGAACAAACCGCACGCCTATTTAGTCTGATTAGTGTTGATTCTAGGGTAAATGGAAGAATAATTCTTAACCAATTTTCTGATACCAATGATATTTTACTTTTACTCAAGAAGAGAATAACTTATACTAAGTATTCAACAATAAAGTTAGAAGAAATTGCACAGCAAATTGGATGTCCGTCAATTGTCAGAAGTAACGATAGCTTGTATCGATATAATCTACAAATACAGATAATGAAAAAATTACGAATTCGTTGATTTAACTGAGAGCTCAGGCTCTCTTTTTTATTCCCCTCTTGACTACAAGGTAGTCATTTTCACAATTATTCCTTGTTGGTCTTGGAGGGGAAATAGATATAGAGCTGAATCAGTCATCAAAATTCAATCATTTTCCTAGCTTTTGTAACCTATTTGTAATGAAAATGCACTTTTTTTGTAAAAATCAAAATGCTATAATTCCTTAAATCAATTTTCCTTTATGAGGGAGGTTATTATGAAAAGAAGCAGATTATTTAAAAATAGTTTGTTGGTTCGCTTGCTTGGATTGCTGATAGTCTTTCTCTTCTTGTCAGCATTCACAGCACTTAAAAAACCTGAGTACGGGATTTATGACCAGGCTCACTATCTTACTGAGTCGACGATTGCAAGAAGCGTCCCCTGCCTTTGATGAACAAAAATTTAGCTTGTTGCTAGAAAAAACTTGGGAAATTTGGAGTTTAACCAGCGTCAAGAACTCTTGTCTAAAAGTATCAAAGATTGCCTTCCCCTATCTTATCAGGACTCTATCAAGGTTTATGAAAATACTGAGAAATACTCTGTCATGCGTGCCATGCGTGCTATTGACCGGTCAGATGTGGTCTTGATGGTCATCAATGCGGAAGAGGGTATTCGTGAATACGATAAGCGTATCGCAGGATTTGCCCATGAAGCTGGTAAAGGAATGATTATCGTGGTCAACAAATGGGACACACTTGAAAAAGACAACCACACTATGAAAAACTGGGAAGAAGATATTCGTGAGCAGTTCCAATACCTGCCTTACGCACCGATTATCTTTGTATCCGCTTTGACCAAGCAACGTCTCCACAAACTTCCTGAGATGATTAAGCAAATCAGTGAAAGTCAAAACACACGTATTCCATCAGCTGTCTTGAACGATGTGATTATGGATGCCATTGCCATCAACCCAACACCGACAGATAAAGGAAAACGTCTCAAGATTTTCTATGCGACTCAAGTGGCAACTAAACCACCAACCTTTGTCATCTTTGTTAACGAAGAAGAACTCATGCACTTTTCTTACCTGCGTTTCTTGGAAAATCAAATCCGCAAGGCCTTTGTATTTGAAGGAACACCAATCCATCTCATCGCAAGAAAACGTAAATAAAAAAGTAGAATCTGGAATGACATTTCCAGATTTTTTTGATAGAATGAAGGTGAAGAAAACGCTATCAAAAGAGGTGCTGCTGATGGAACATTTGTTTAAATTCTTATTTTTAGCACCTTACTTTTATTTTGATAACTGGATTGAAAAGGCCAACAGAAATAGTAAATTTTTCCCAATTTTGTACTATTTTTACTGGGTTTACATCCCCCTCTATTCTCTTTTTAGCCTTGCTTGGACAGTTGTTTCAGTTCTGTTTTTCAATATCGTCTTGAGAAATGTGACAGATATCAAGTTTTGGGGCATTTGGTTTCTTTTTCTTTTGCTAGCTATTGTTATGAATTGGTTAACTTATTCCTGTTTCAGAAAAATGTTTCGCTTGAGACGGGAACTAGGGAAGTCCAAGGGTGGAAGGCATTGAGTTATATGGGTTTTGTTTATAGGAGGTGGCTTATGGCACGTCTAAAATCATTTATTACACGTTATTCCAAGGTCTATATTGGTTTAGTTCTGCTGATCTGGATTGCTTTCTTCTTTCTTCCTTGGGGCAGTCCGATTCTGGGGGTAACGATTGACATCTTCGTTATTCAGAAAATCTTGCTAGTTTTTGGCATTCTGTCCATTTTGATGGCCTTCTTATCCAACGATGGAGTTCTCTTAATTTTTGGACTCATCTGTTGCATTAATCTTTGGATTAATATGTGTATCCTATTTGCTCTTTTGCCAATTTTTGGCAATTAAAGTATCATAAAAGTCAGAGAGGTTAGCTTGGAAACTAGCCTCTTTTTCCTTTTCAAAATGGGGATTCTTCCTTGAAAATAATCAGTAATTGTGCTAAAATTAAAAGAACATTCTAAAATATTCGGAATTTAAAGTAAGGAAAAACATGGCTAATATTTTAAAAACAATTATCGAAAATGATAAAGGAGAAATCCGTCGTCTGGAAAAGATGGCTGACAAGGTTTTCAAATACGAAGACCAAATGGCTGCTTTGACTGACGACCAACTAAAAGCAAAAACAGTTGAATTTAAAGAACGTTATCAAAATGGAGAATCACTGGATTCATTGCTTTATGAAGCATTTGCGGTTGTCCGTGAGGGTGCCAAACGTGTCCTAGGTCTCTTCCCATATAAGGTTCAGGTTATGGGGGGAATCGTTCTTCACCATGGTGACGTGCCAGAAATGCGTACAGGGGAAGGGAAAACCTTGACTGCGACTATGCCGGTATACCTCAATGCCCTTTCAGGGAAAGGGGTTCACGTAGTTACGGTTAACGAATACCTGTCAGAACGTGATGCGACTGAGATGGGTGAATTGTACTCATGGCTTGGTTTGTCAGTAGGGATTAACTTGGCTGCCAAATCTCCAATGGAGAAAAAAGAAGCCTATGAGTGTGATATTACCTACTCAACCAACTCAGAAATCGGATTTGACTACCTTCGTGATAACATGGTCGTTCGCGCTGAAAACATGGTACAACGTCCGCTTAACTATGCCTTGGTCGATGAGGTTGACTCAATCTTGATTGACGAGGCCCGTACACCTTTGATTGTATCAGGTGCTAATGCGGTTGAAACTAGTCAGCTCTACCACATGGCAGACCACTATGTAAAATCGTTGGACAAAGACGACTACATCATTGATGTGCAGTCTAAGACTATTGGTTTGTCTGATTCAGGGATTGACAAGGCTGAAAGCTATTTCAAGCTTGACAATCTCTATGACATCGAAAACGTAGCTCTGACTCACTTTATCGATAACGCCCTTCGTGCCAACTACATCATGCTTCTAGATATTGACTATGTGGTGAGCGAAGAGCAAGAAATCTTGATTGTCGACCAATTTACAGGTCGTACAATGGAAGGTCGTCGTTATTCTGATGGATTGCACCAAGCCATTGAAGCCAAAGAAGGTGTGCCAATCCAAGATGAAACCAAGACATCTGCCTCAATCACTTACCAAAACCTCTTCCGTATGTACAAGAAATTGTCTGGTATGACGGGTACAGGTAAGACTGAGGAAGAAGAATTCCGTGAAATCTACAACATTCGTGTTATTCCAATCCCAACAAACCGTCCTGTTCAGCGTATTGACCATCCAGACTTGCTTTTTGCTAGCATTGAAGCTAAGTTTAAGGCCGTTGTTAAAGACGTTAAGGCTCGTTACCAAAAAGGTCAGCCTGTCTTGGTTGGTACAGTTGCGGTTGAAACCAGTGACTACATTTCTAAAAAATTGGTCGAAGCTGGTGTTCCTCACGAAGTCTTGAACGCCAAAAACCACTATAAAGAAGCCCAAATCATTATGAATGCTGGTCAGCGTGGTGCTGTTACCATCGCAACTAACATGGCCGGTCGTGGTACCGACATCAAGCTTGGTGAAGGAGTTCGTGAACTTGGAGGACTTTGTGTTATTGGTACAGAACGTCATGAAAGCCGTCGTATCGACAACCAGCTTCGTGGACGTTCAGGTCGTCAGGGAGACCCAGGTGAGTCACAATTCTACCTATCTCTTGAAGATGACTTGATGAAACGTTTTGGTTCTGAACGCTTGAAGGGAATTTTTGAACGCTTGAACATGTCTGAAGAGGCGATTGAGTCTCGTATGTTGACACGTCAGGTTGAGGCAGCGCAAAAACGTGTTGAAGGAAATAACTACGATACCCGTAAACAAGTCCTTCAATATGACGATGTCATGCGTGAACAACGTGAGATTATCTACGCTCAACGTTACGACGTCATCACTGCAGATCGTGACTTGGCGCCTGAAATTCACTCAATGATCAAACGCACGATTGGTCGTGTCGTTGATGGTCATGCGCGTGCCAAACAAGACGAAAAACTTGAAGCAATTTTGAACTTTGCTAAGTACAACTTGCTTCCAGAAGATTCTATTACGATGGAAGATTTGTCAGGCTTGTCTGATAAGGCTATCAAGGAAGAGCTCTTCCAACGTGCCTTGAAGGTTTACGACAGTCAAGTTTCAAAACTACGAGATGAAGAAGCAGTTAAAGAATTCCAAAAAGTTTTGATTCTACGAGTGGTAGATAATAAGTGGACAGATCATATCGACGCCCTTGATCAATTGCGTAACGCGGTAGGACTTCGTGGCTATGCTCAGAACAACCCTGTTGTTGAGTATCAGGCAGAAGGTTTCCGTATGTTTAATGACATGATTGGTTCGATCGAATTTGATGTGACACGTTTGATGATGAAAGCACAAATTCATGAACAAGAAAGACCACAAGCAGAACACCATATCAGTACAACAGCGACTCGCAATATCGCTGCCCACCAAGCAAATATCCCAGAAGATTTGGATTTGAGCCAGATTGGACGGAATGAACTTTGCCCATGTGGTTCTGGTAAGAAGTTTAAAAACTGTCACGGTAAAAGACAATAAAATGAGATAGTTTAGAGGCGGATACCTTGTGAAAAGTAAATTTTTACTTGGTATCCGTTTGCTTTATAAGGAGATGAGTTATGGTATTTACAGCAAAAAGTCCTAAAATTAATATTGAAGAAGTTCGTGCCTTATCAAAATTAGAAGGCCAAGCTTTAGAGAGAAAATCACAGCGCGATCAAGAGCTAGAAGCTATTATACGCGGAGAAGACCAGCGAATTCTCTTGGTAATCGGACCATGCTCATCTGATAATGAAGAAGCTGTTCTTGAATACGCTAAGCGTTTGGCGACTCTACAAGAAGAAGTGGCAGACCGTATCTTTATGGTCATGCGTGTTTATACTGCTAAACCCCGTACCAACGGAGATGGCTATAAGGGATTGATTCACCAACCTAACGCGACAGAAGCGCCTAGTCTCATCAACGGAATCAAAGCCGTTCGCCATCTTCACTATCGTGTTATCACGGAAACAGGTATGACGACAGCTGACGAAATGCTTTATCCTGAAAATCTTCCGCTAGTAGATGATTTGATTTCTTACATGGCGGTCGGTGCCCGTTCGGTTGAAGACCAGCAACACCGCTTTGTGGCAAGTGGGGCAGATTTTGCGACTGGTTTTAAAAATCCAACCTCTGGAAATCTCAATGTCATGTTTAATGGGATTTATGCTGCTCAAAACAAACAAAGTTTCCTTTTTCTTGGAAAAGAAGTAGAAACAACTGGGAACCCGCTTTCGCACGCCATTCTTCGTGGAGCAATCAATGAGTATGGTAAGAATATTCCCAACTACTACTATGATAATTTGATGGATACCATTGCTCAGTATGAAAAAATGGGCTTGGAAAATCCCTTTATCATCGTCGATACTAATCACGACAACTCTGGTAAGCAATACATGGATCAGATTCGAATTGTCCGCCAGACCTTGATTAACCGTGATTGGAATGAAAAAATCAAGCAGTACGTTCGTGGCTTTATGATTGAGTCTTATCTAGAAGACGGCCGTCAAAATGAACCAGAAGTGTTTGGCAAGTCTATCACAGACCCTTGCCTAGGCTGGGAAAATACGGAAGCCCTTGTCAGAGAAATCTACCAAACGCTAGGAGAATAAGATGGCATTTATTGAAAAAGGTCAAGAAATCGATATTGAAGCAATCAAGGCAGAAACCCAATTGTCTGCAGAAGCCTTGCGACTAAAGGAGCGCCGTGATAGAGAATTGGCAGACATTATTTCAGGAGAAGATGACCGTATCCTTTTGGTGATTGGTCCTTGCTCTTCTGATAATGAAGAAGCTGTCTTGGAATATGCCCGCCGTTTATCTGCCTTGCAGAAGAAGGTGGCGGACAAGATTTTCATGGTCATGCGTGTTTATACAGCTAAACCTCGCACCAACGGAGACGGCTATAAAGGTTTGGTTCACCAGCCAGATACTTCTAAGGCTCCAAGTCTGATTAACGGTTTGCAGGCTGTTCGTCAGTTGCACTACCGCGTGATTACAGAAACTGGTTTGACAACGGCAGACGAGATGCTTTATCCGTCAAATCTGGTCTTGGTAGATGATTTGGTTAGCTACCATGCTGTTGGGGCTCGTTCTGTGGAAGACCAAGAGCACCGCTTTGTGGCCTCAGGGATTGATGCACCGGTCGGGATGAAAAATCCAACTTCTGGAAATCTTGGTGTTATGTTTAATGGCATCTATGCCGCTCAGAACAAACAGACCTTCCTCTTCCATGGTCAAGAAGTTGAGACTTCAGGAAATCCCTTGGCCCACGTCATCCTTCGTGGTGCAGTTAATGAATATGGGAAAAATGAGCCTAACTTTTACTATGAAACTCTGCTAAATGCTATTGAGCGCTATGAAACTATGGGGCTTGAAAATCCTTTTATCCTCATTGACACCAACCATGACAATTCAGGCAAGCAATATATGGAACAGATTCGAATTGTTCGCCAGACCTTGCAAAATCGTGATTGGAATGAGAAGATTAAAAAGACAGTTCGAGGCTTTATGGTTGAGTCTTACCTAGCAGATGGTCGTCAAAACCAACCAGAGGTCTTTGGTTGCTCTATTACCGATCCTTGCCTAGGTTGGGAAAATACAGAGGCCTTGGTAGAAGAGATTTATGCTACCTTGACAAAATAAGTGAAAAGGATGGAGTTGGGGAATCTCAACTCCTTTTGATGAGAATGATAGTTGGACACGGAATTGACATCGAAGAATTGGCTTCGATAGAACGCGCAGTTACACGACATGAAGGTTTTGCTAAGCGCGTGCTGACCGCTAAGGAAATGGAGCGCTTCACCAGTCTCAAAGGGCGCAGGCAGATTGAATATTTGGCTGGCCGCTGGTCGGCTAAAGAAGCCTTTTCCAAGGCTATGGGAACGGGCATTGGCAAGCTCGGTTTTCAGGATTTGGAAGTCTTGAACAATGAACGCGGGGCGCCTTATTTTAGTCAGTCACCATTTTCAGGAAAGATTTGGCTGTCTATCAGTCATACCAATCAGTTTGTGACAGCCAGTGTCATTTTGGAGGAAAATCATGAAAGCTAGTCCACATAGACCAACCAAAGCTCTGATTCATCTGGGAGCTATTCGACAAAATATTAAGCAAATGGGGGCTCATATCCCTCAAGGAACGCTCAAGTGGGCTGTGGTCAAGGCCAATGCTTATGGGCATGGGGCTGTTGCCGTTGCCAAGGCGATTCAGGAGGATGTTGATGGCTTTTGTGTTTCCAATATCGATGAAGCCATTGAACTCAGACAGGCTGGACTCAGCAAGCGAATCCTCATTTTAGGAGTTTCTGAAATCGAAGCCGTCGCTCTAGCTAAAGAATACGATATTACCTTGACTGTGGCTGGACTGGAGTGGATTCAAGCACTCTTAGTTAAGGAAGCTGATTTAGCTGGTTTGACAGTCCACCTCAAGATTGATTCAGGAATGGGACGGATTGGTTTTAGAGAGGCTCGTGAAGCTGAGCAGGCTCAAGACTTGCTCCAACAACATGGTGCTCGTGTTGAAGGGATTTTCACCCACTTTGCTACTGCAGACGAGGAATTAGACGACTACTTTAATGAGCAGTTAGAACGGTTTAAAACCATTCTGTCAAGTATGAAAGGTCTTCCAGAGCTGGTTCATGCCAGTAATTCGGCAACGACTCTTTGGCATGCAGAGACCATTTTTAACGCCGTCCGTATGGGAGATGCCATGTATGGTCTCAATCCTAGCGGAGAGGTTTTGGACTTACCCTATGACTTGAAACCAGCCTTGACCTTGGAGTCTGCTCTGGTTCATGTCAAGACAGTTCCATCTGGAGCTTGCATGGGCTACGGAGCGACCTATCAGGCAGATAGCGAGCAAGTCATCGCGACCGTTCCAATCGGCTATGCGGATGGTTGGACACGAGACATGCAGAATTTTTCTGTCTTGGTAGATGGCCAAGCTTGCCCAATCGTTGGCAGGGTTTCGATGGACCAAATCACCATTCGTCTGCCTAAGCTTTATCCGCTGGGAACCAAAGTCACCCTCATTGGTTCTAATGGGGGCAAGGAAATCACAGCTACTCAGGTAGCGACCTACCGTGGGACTATTAACTATGAGGTGGTTTGTCTTCTCAGCGACCGCATTCCGAGAGAATATTATTAGAAAAGAAAGGAGTGGAGCATGAATCTACATCAACCCTTGCATGTCTTACCTGGTGTGGGACCAAAGTCAGCAGAGAAATACGCCAAACTAGGAATTGAAAACTTGCAAGACCTCTTGCTCTACTTTCCTTTCCGTTATGAAGACTTCAAGACCAAGCAGGTGCTGGAACTGGAAGACGGTGAAAAGGCAGTCCTATCTGGTCAGGTCGTGACTCCTGCCAGAGTCCAGTATTATGGTTTCAAGCGCAATCGCCTGCGCTTTAGTCTCAAGCAGGGAGAAGTTGTTTTTGCGGTGAATTTCTTTAACCAGCCCTATCTAGCTGATAAGATAGAGTTGGGAGCAACTCTTGCTGTCTTTGGAAAATGGGACCGTGCCAAGGCTAGTCTGACTGGGATGAAGATCCTGGCCCAGGTGGAAGATGACCTCCAACCTGTCTATCGTCTGGCTCAGGGAGTCAGTCAGGCCAGTCTGGTCAAGGTCATCAAAACAGCCTTTGATCAGGGATTGGACCTCTTAATAGAAGAAAATCTTCCCCAGTCTTTACTAGACAAATACAAACTTATGTCCCGTTGTCAGGCAGTCAGAGCCATGCATTTCCCTAAGGATTTGGCAGAATACAAGCAGGCTCTTCGCCGTATCAAGTTTGAGGAACTCTTTTATTTCCAGATGCAATTGCAGACGCTCAAGTCTGAAAATAGAGTTCAGGGAAGCGGCTTGGTTCTGAATTGGTCTCAGGAAAAGGTGACAGCAGTTAAAGCAAGTCTTCCTTTTGCTCTTACCCCAGCTCAAGAAAAGAGTTTGCAGGAAATTTTGGCCGACATGAAGTCCGACCACCACATGAATCGACTCTTACAAGGAGATGTGGGGAGCGGAAAAACGGTGGTTGCTGGCTTGGCCATGTTTGCGGCAGTGACAGCTGGGCACCAGGCTGCTCTCATGGTACCGACAGAAATCCTAGCAGAGCAACATTTTGAGAGTTTACAGAACCT
>ERZ773003.954-NODE-954-length-18862-cov-12.469825_pt1 | contig 18862 bp, 13 predicted proteins | sample MGYA00580668_ERZ773003 | MGnify/ENA primary metagenome ERZ773003 (study PRJEB29015, sample SAMEA2738002) | human oral metagenome | biome: human oral; feature: human-associated habitat; material: dental | place: China | collected 2126 ... | reverse complement strand
ATTCGCCCAAACGAGGGAAACCGATGATTGTAGTTGACATGATGTGTCCTCCAAATTTTGTTGTTGAAACTATCTTAACAGAAAAGAAAGCGTCTGTATAATTGTAAAAAATTAGGCTTTGATATAGTTTGAAACTATATCTCGGTTTTAGACAAAAGAAAAAGACTTGAGACAAATGTCTCAAATCCTTTGTGTAGCTTGTTTTATAGCTTTATTTCAGTTAGACGGTTCAAACGCCTTATTAGTAATTCTTATAAGTGACTATGGCTTGTTATTAGAAAAGACTATAGGTTGATTTTTCTTTTGTAATTCTGATATTTCCCTGAAAAGTGCGGACGGGTGCAACTTACTTCGTAATTTCATCCCTAATTTTTGAGCCAGAATGTCTCAAAAATTCCGTTCTAGATAATAATAAATTATTATCTAGAATACCACTATAGCGGGAAATATCCGCTAAAAGCTCACTTCGTTCGCACCTGATATAAATAAAGCATAATTTTTCTATATTATACACTTGAGGCACTATAACTATTAAATTTGTTAAAGTTTTCCAAGTTCTTCCTATCAACTCTTTCTCTGTTCGAGTGGAACGACTGCTAGTGTCTTTCCTAAACTGGCTAAAACTTTCAAGACTGTATCCAACTGGGGGCTGGTCTTGCCTGTTTCCATCCTAGCTATGACAGGTTGACTCACTCCACTGAGTTCTTCTAGCTTTTTCTGGCTGATTCCTTGCTCATGTCTGGCTTCAATCAACTCACTCATGATAGCCACTCGCATATCACTTTCAAGGATTTCCTCCTTGGTAAAGAGTTCTGACCGGACATCCTTCCAGTTACTTCCAATAGCACTATTCTTCATCACTTAACCCTCTTTCTTTTAAGTCCTTCAGTTCACGCTTGGCTTTTTCAATTTCTCTTCTAGGAGTTTTCTGAGTCTTTTTGACAAAATGATGTAAAAGAACAAAACTACCATCAAGCCACGCTATAAATAAAATTCGATTTCTCAAAGGTCTTAGTTCCCATATCTCATCTTCCAAGTGTTTCATATAGGGTTCCCCAGCTCTCGTCCCATGCTGACTAAGCAACTCGATATAGTCATTTAGTTTATTGAGTTTGATGCGACTATCCTTACTTTTCTGACTAGCCAATTCTCTCATATAATCCAAAACTGGCTCGTTTCCATTTTTGTCCTTATAGAAGTAAATCGTATGCACCAAGCAACCTCTTTCTAATTAAATTATAACTCAAAAGTTATTAAAAGTAAATCTGAACACTCATAAAAAGAAGACCTTAGAAAAACTCTAAAGGTCTCATCTTTATTATTCGAAAAAATTACGAGAAGAGTTATAAATTGAAGGCAATCCTTACTATTATTCCAGCTCAATCCCCTTCTCTCGAAGATTTGCCAGACACTCCTCATAGTAGGTAGCATCATGCTCGCTATAGATAGGACTTTTCAGCTTTTCCTCTACTAAGTCTTGATAAGAAGGACAAATCTTACCACGGTAGTTCTTGTCCATCCACTCTGGACTGACATTGTAGCCACGGTCAGCCATCTCCTCCATGATTAAGCGATGATAGGCATAGAGACGATAGGGCGAGTGAGTAAAAACATAGTCCACCGTTGCATGCTTTCTGCCCCAGCCATTGCCACGCAGGGCACAACACTCTCGATGTTGCCCCAAGAGTTGAGGACGGGGAAGTTGTGAAATCAAAGCCTCATGCCAAAGTCTCATGGGAATCTCCTTTCAGTAACTTTGAATGTTGCAAGTAGGTATTTGGATAACGATCTAGCAACTCCCTCGTCTTAGCAATTAAGTCTTCTTTGGTGGCATGGCCAGAGTGATAACGCTCCAGTAAAAACATATAATCCTTGCGTTCAGCATCTGTCGCTTTCTTTTTGAAATAGCCCCAAATATGCTGAAAGGCATTGCAAATCTGACCCCTGTGTTCTGGAATCTGGCAGGCACGATCAATCATCTCCTGAACCTGACTCACCTCCACCTCTTCATTCTTGAGATACTGACGAATCTCATTGTAAATATTGCTAGAATGACTCAAAACGAGGTATTTGTTTCTCGCCCAGAGTTGCTGGCAAAGGGCAAGTTGGTTATTATTTTCCATATTTCTCCTTACTTTCTACTAGTTCCCCGGAAATATGGAAACAAAGTTGTATCTTAAAAACGAGCGAATTATGAGCGGAATATGAGCGAATCAATTACTCTCATCACCCTTTAAACTCTTTCAAAAACTCTTTAAGCTCAGCATCGGCTTCTGGTGTGGTTCCGTGTAGTTGACCGAGCATTTCGAGTAGGGAAGCGGTTTGGTTTTGGATTGCTTGATTGGTTGTGTTAATCTTTCCAACGATATCTGTCAGAGGCTCGACTTCTTCTTCCTCAAATGTATCTACATAGCGAGGGATATTGAGGTTATAGTCATTTTCGACGATTTCTTCATAGCTTGCTAGATGAGCAAACTTGTCAATCTCCTCACGAGACTTGTAGGCTTCCAGAATCTTCTCGATATGAGCATCCGTCATGATATTCTGGTTTTTGCCCTTATCAAACTCCTTAGAAGCATCGATAAAGTAGACATCACGATTGGTACGGTTCTTTTTGAGAATGATAACCGTCGTCGGAATGCTGGTATTAAAGAAGATATTGGCTGGAAGACCAATTACCGTATCAATGGCTCCTTCTTCTAACAAGGCCTTGCGAATGTTTCCCTCCGCATTTCCACGGAAAAGAACACCGTGGGGCAGAACGATAGCCATAACTCCATTATCCTGCTTGAGATGGTAGTAACCATGCAAGAGAAAGGCAAAGTCAGCCTTGGACTGGGGTGCCAATTTCCCAAAAGGAGAGAAACGAGGATCCGCCATAAAGCCAGAGTTTGCTGACCACTTGGCAGAGTATGGAGGGTTCATGAGAACACCATCAAAGTTGGTTGGCTCTTGAGTCGGCCAGTCTTCATCCAAGGTATCGGCATTGTGGAGGAATTGATTTTCAACAGGAACACCGTGTAGAATCATGTTCATCCGAGCTAGGTTATAGGTTGAGGTATTGAGTTCCTGACCAAAGTAGACCACTGTCTGCGGTTTATGAGAGTATTTCTTGGCATTGAGCAAGAGAGAGCCAGAACCCATAGTCGCATCATAGATGGTAAAGCCTAGTTGGTCCTCACGACCCAAAAAGGCAATCTGAGTCATGAGTTTGGCAACAGGCTGAGGTGTATAGAACTCACCAGCCTTCTTACCCGAGTCAGTCGCAAACTGACCAATCAGATACTCATAAGCATCCCCAAGCATATCACCTGCATGACCAGCCACATCTAGCACAACCAACTCCTTCATGACCGCCGCCACCGTTTGGTTTTGCTTTTGCGGAGTCGCCCCTAGCTTTTTGGAATAGAGGTCAATATCTTCAAAGAGATTTTCATAGAGTTCATCACTCTGCTCGATATCACGAAAACCTTGAGCCAAATCTTCCAGCTGGAAAGTTCCCTCATTGACACGTGCTACAAGAGCCGTAAAAGTCAACTCAGGCTTGATACTATAATTGAGTTCATCCTTCATCACTGCAAGAAGATCCTCGTGGGTATCCGCATCCTCATAGTAGTTACGATAGACCTCAAGGGCAGCCTCTAGACTCTCACTCCCCTCCTCCATAGTCTCCGCCACGAAAAAGAGCATCTTATCTGACAAGTACTTATAAAAGACCATGCCCAAGAGATATGACTTATAGTCATTGGCATCCATCTTAGAGCGGAGAACATCCGCTGAGTTCCACAGGGCTTGGTAGAGCGACTGGGACGTTTGTGTTGTTTCCATAATATTTCTTTCTAAATTTTTAAATATAATTGCTAAAATCTATCACTTAGTAATCACTAATCATCTAGATAAACATATCCTGCAAGAGTTTCTTTTTGAGTGTTTCCAATTGAGAAATTTTTTCTTGGTGAGAATTGATGAGGTTATCGAGGTTTGAGAAGTAGGCACCGATGGCTTGTTGTTCTGCAATTGTTTGTGGAATTGCAAAAATAGTTGTTGAAACTGACTTCCAATCTGAACGAGGCATTTTAGTACCAGATGTGTCATTAGCAACTTTTTGAAAACGACTTGATTGAACTAAATAATAAATAAAATCCGAGTTATTTCCATTTGGATCAAATACCCAAAAATCACCTAAAGCAACACCTTCAAATTTCGGTAAAAGCCAGTTATTCAAATAAGGTCGTAATTTACCATATAATGTATATCCAGGCTTAAAGAGTATCCCTTTACGATTATCAAATTTACTACTAATATCTTTATTAAGTTTTCCCTGACCAGAAATAATATCCTCAAACTCAACTTTTGGTAATGAATCTGAATCAGAACTTTCCGTAACTCTATTTACAATTTTTATAAATTCCTTTTCTTCCCACTCACCTTCAAAACCATCCAAACGAATCTCTGGAACTGTCTGCCCTGCTTTGGGAAACATCTTGGAGAGCATGGTCGCCTTGAGAGATTGGTAGTTGGTGAGATTATCCTTGTAGCTAGCTAAAAGGTCGTCGAGGGTGCGGAAGAGGGAGCCGATGGCAGATTGTTCAGGGAGTGAGGGAATACTTAAATCCATTTTCCCTAACTCTTTGCCTGATATTTCTAAAAAAGTTGAGCCAGCTGAATGTTTCAGAGCATATTTTTTTATCTGATCTGAATACGAATATAAAAAATATACATCAGTCTCTTCATTTACAACTAATGATTGAAAACCTTGATTCGTTGCAGATTCTTCAGTTATGATTCCAACATCACCAATTCCTGCACGTGAGGTAAACAAAATTGTTTTAAATGCTGGCAACAACTTTGCTGAACTTTTTTGTAAACCCAACTGTGAAATTGTCTTCTCGCTTTTTGTTAGGTAAACTGTCTTTCCTACCTCAGTAGGAGAAAACCAATTAATACCACCATTCCAATAGGAAAATTGCTTAGTATCAGGAGTTCCACCTCCAATAATTTCAGTAATCTTATTCAATTTAGTTGTTTTCCAAATATCCAAATATTTACAAAAGCGAACATTTGGAACTTTATTTTGGAGCATTATAAATCCCCCTCTAATTTACTAGTTATATCATTAAACACTATAATCACTAAAAATTATGTTCTTAGTCTAGTATATTATACAATATTTTATCGATTACATAAATGTATCTTGATATTTTTATATTTATGTGGTAAACTTTCAGTGTGCATGGCTAGATTTTTAACTTGTGATTCGCAAGTAATTAAAGTAATGTTATATGAGTCTTTTAGCATATAGCACAGCTGGACATTGGTCAGAAATACTAAGCAAACGCCTAATGAGTTGCCATGCACTTTTTACATTTATGAAATATACAGAAATTAAGACAATAAACGATTTTACAAAAGCAATCAAAGTTAATAACTATTCATATATAAACTATTTGATGTATGGGATTAAACCAAATAAACAGTATAGTTTGTTTGAGATTCCAAAAAAGAATGGGGATAGTAGGCAAATTGTATCACCAAATCCGAAATTAAAGAAAATACAGAAAAGAATATACTCTCTTCTTTGGCAACGGTACGAAGAGGTGATGCTATCAAAAACTGGAAAATATCAAAAAACACCATCACTAAGCCATGGTTTCCTTAAAAATAGAAGTATTATAACCAACGCACAAAAACATAGAAATAGAAAAATTATATTAAATATAGACTTAAAAGATTTTTTTGATTCATTTCATTTTGGTAGGGTACGAGGTTTTTTTCTAAAAAATAAATATTTCAAATTACCGGAGGAAGTAGCAACTTTACTGGCAAAGCTTACTTGCTACAATGGAAAATTACCCCAAGGTGCCCCAACTTCACCATTAATTACTAACTTAATTTGTGAGATTTTAGATTATCGAATTGTTACGTTGTCAAAAAAATACAGAGTAACATATACACGATATGCAGATGATTTAACTTTTTCAACAAATAATAATTCTTTCTTACAATCAGTTAAAGAATTTATCATGGAGTTGACAAATATAATTCAAAAATCTGGATTTGAAATCAATGATTCAAAAACTCATATAAGTTTATATAATCAGCGACAAGAAGTTACAGGGTTAATTGTTAATAAAAAAATTAATGTAAGACGGGAATATTATAAAAAAACTCGTGCAATGGCTCATAGCTTATATAAAAATGGTGAATTTTACATTAATGAAAATAATAATAAAGGAAGCATTAACCAACTACACGGTCGATTCTCATTTATCTATAATATAGAAAAATATAATAATTTTTTAAGTTATAAAAAATCTTTATCAAAGAATAGCGTAGAATATCAAAAAAATTTACTATCTAGAAATATTGGAATTAAAGGGAATAATGATTTATACACAAAATTTCTATTACAAGAGCATGATATAAATAACACATCTTATTATTCTCCAAAACTTAATAAACTTTTTCTACCTAAAGATTTCTATTCTTATTTTTTAAAATACGAGAGCGACTATATAAAATATTTAAGTACCAAAGAAAAGGAATATCAAAAATTTTTATTTTATTTAAATTTTTATGGAAATATATACCCAACTATAGTTTGTGAAGGAAAAACAGATCCCCTCTACATTAAAGCAGCATTAAAAAATCTTTATAAAGATTATCCTGAACTTGTTACATATGATAATCAAAAATTTACATTCAAAATCAATTTTTTCAATCGTACCAGCGATACAAATAAACTTCTTTTTGGAGTTCCTGAAGGTGGTGGAGATGGGTTAAAATTTTTATATAACTACTTTTCTGATATTAAACCTAAGAACAATACACAAGAAGATATCTATACAAACTACTTGGAGTATTTTGAAAATTTAACACTACAATCAGCAATATCTCCCACAATATTTCTTTTTGATAATGAAGGGAGTGGTCAACCTTTAAGTAACTTCATTTCTCATGTTAAAAAAGACGTTAAAATTCAGAATAATGATTTGGATGATAGACGGAAAGAAATGTATTTTCAGAGAGTTAAAAAGAACTTATTTATTATTTCCACCCCAAAGGCTTCACATGTTCCAAAGAGTGACATGGAAAGTCTACTAATTGACAAACCTATAATTAATGGTCGAACTTTTAGTCCAGAAGAATCTTATAAAAGAGAATTTGAATACGGGAAAAACGAACTTGCTAATTACGTTCTTAAAAATTATAAAACTATGAACTTTGAAAAGTTTAAACCCCTATTAAATAGAATTCGTGAAATTAATATTTCCTATAAAAATAATATAAAAAATTAAATTCAAAAAGAGAGTGATATTTCAAAAGTTATTATTTATTTCTAACTTTCGAATATCATTCTCTTTAATTTCTCATAACTTTATTAAATATTAATTTATTTTAATAAGACTATATACGATCACCTTCCAACCCTCAATGGTTCAATGACTTCCTCTACTAGCTGGGTATAGGCTTCCTTGATTTGTTTTTTATAGAGGAGAGGATTGAGGGCATCTGCCACCTCTAGCTTATAGTCCTGATAGCGCTGGCTCTTGGTCAGCTGGCTTTCTCCTAGTTGTTTTTTAGCTCCCTTACGGTAATGTTCGACATAGTAACGGAGTTCATCTTCGCCGACATACCAGCGATTGCTAAATACTTGGATATGTTGTTGGATGACAGCCTCGATCATCTGATCCAAGATATTTGCGATAGACTGACCACGATAGCTTTCTGGATGCTCTTGTACCTCTCTCCACAGTTCAGTGATGATCTGGGCAAGATTTGGATTGCTCTTCTCAAGACTCTGAATATAGTTATCCACGGCTTCCCTATCTTGAGCGCTTAGGTTCTTTTCTTGACTTTGACCTTGTTCAATCAGGCTTTGGATCAAGGTCAAGATATAGGCATAGTTAATTTCGTCTACTTGGATAGACTCCAGTTCATAGTGGATATCAAGTGGTTCACCATCGTCATCATCCTCTACTCGGCTTTTTAATTCTGCTAGGACATTTCGATAAAGTCCCAGATACCTTTCCAACTTTTCTCTATCAAGTCCCGTCTGACTGTAAAGTTCTTCCTCATCATACTCTTTGTACACTCGGATAGAGGCTAGGTATTTATCAAAGGCTTGATAGGTTTTAGCTAGTTTCCTCAACTCAGGTGTAGAGACTTGCTCGAAATCTAGACCATTCACATAGTCATCAGTAGCAAGATTTTTGAAATCACTGCAACTCCGTAAAAAGTTCCTCTTTTCCTCTTCCCAGCTTGGGGCTAGAACCTCGTTTTCACCACCATTTGAGTAGAGCTTGAGGGCATTATCTACTGCTTCCTTAAAGGCTAGAGGCTTTTGGAAGGTGATAATATGACCGTAGGTCTTACTGGAGTCAAAGATACGGTTGGTTCGGCTAAAAGCCTGAATCAAGTCCTGCGGTTGCATGGGTTTGCGGTCGATAAAAAGAGTTGACAGACAAGGGGCATCAAATCCCGTTAAGAGACGATTGACAACGATGACTAAGTCCAACTGCTCATTGCGATAGAGGTATTTGTCCTGCTTTCGAGCTAGGCGGTTATTGACATCCGTATTAAAGCCACGAAGATCCGACATGGTAAAGTGGGTATCAAACTCTTGGTTATAGTCTTCTAAAACCTGCTTCATGTGGTATTGATTAGCTCTTGACTCTTCTTCATTTTCAGTGACCGAGTAGGTGATGGTCGCCTTTGGAAAGTCTGGAAGAACCTGCTTGACTCTTTCCGATACCTTAACCCTCGTCTCCCCAGCCTTGACTCGTTTGAGGAGGTCATAGTAGGCTTGGGCTTGAGGGATTGACTTGACGGTCAGGATAGCATTATAGGTCTTACCCACTCCTTTTTGGAAGCCTAGCTGTTGACGGGATTTATTGATAATGGCATCCAAGACTTCCAGCATATGCTCCTCATTCTCATAGACAGTATCTGGTATGTCATTTTCAGATTTATCCGTGATGAGGGTATTGCGATAATCCACCTTAAAGCCTAAGACAGCTCCGTCATGGATAGCTTCCTTGACCGTATACTCATGGAGACGGTCACCGTACTGTTGCTGGGTGGTTTGGGCTAGATCACCAACTTGCTGGCGTTTATTTTCCTTAAAGATAGGTGTGCCTGTAAAACCATACCAGAGAGACTGTGGGAAAAAGGCCTTAATGTCTTTTTGTGTTTGAGGTGTCACGGCACGGTGGCATTCATCCACGACAAAGGCCACTCGGAGACCCTTGATTTTGTCCGCATCTCGTTGGTAAAGACCTTGCTCAAACTTACGCATCATGGTGATGATTTTCTGGATGGTCGTTACCACCACACGCTTATCATTACTTCCTAGTCGCTTGACCAAATCATGAGTATTATCCGTCTCATCGATATCAATGACATCATTGGTCGCATAAGAGAGAAAAGATGAAGTGGTTTGTTGGTCCAAGTCCCTGCGGTCAACGACAAAAATCGTCTTTTGGATAGATGGAATCTGGAGGAGATTCCGAGCTACCTTATAGGAGGTCAGGGTCTTCCCTGAACCTGTCGTATGCCAGACATAGCCTGATGCTTGCTGGCGAGAGGCTTCTTGCACTGCTTCGATGGCATGGATCTGGTAGGGACGCAAGAGGATAAGAGCCTTCTTGCTATCATCAAGGACAGAATACTGCATAACCATCTGATGAGCACGAGGGATGGAAAGAACTTCGTGAGCAAAGCTGGTCAAGCTCATTACGGGTTGATTATCTTTATCCACCCACTTGGTTAGAAATTGCTTGTTGAGTTTATTTTCCCTAGCTGCAGCGATATAGCGTGTGTCTACTTTATTGGTCACAACAAACATCTGTAAGCTAGAGTAGATGCCACGGAACTTTCCTTCTCTATCATACTTCTTGATTTGATGAAAGGCATCTAGAAAAGCAACTCGGGGACTTTTAAGCTCGATCTGAATCATGGGAAGGCCATTGATCAAGAGGGTCACATCTAGCCTGCGGTCTTGATCCTGAGGATTTATCTTATCTCTCTCAACTTGGTTGACAACCTCATAACTAGACTTACCAGCTGCGATATTGTCTCGCCAAATGACAGATAAACGGATAGTCCCCAAACTAGCATCTTCTCTCTGAACCTCAACCTTGGCAATGCCATTTTCGCCGACCAACCACTTGGCCGCATCATAGTAGCTAACAAAGTTCAGTTGATTCTTTATCTGGCGTTTTTCCTGTTCTGTCAGGGGATGATCTGCCAATAGAGCCACATTGTTCTGGGCTAGCTTTTCAAAGAAGTTTTCCCATAATTGCTCTTCTGTTTTAAGGTCTTCTCTGTAAGTCCATTGACTTTCCCCAGTCACCAGTTGGTTGATTAGTTGTTTTTCTATCTCCAGTTCTGGTTTTACCTGTATCATACTCTCTCCTTTGCTACATGTCTGCTCCCTTTATTATAGCATGTTTAGGCTCAAAATCCATCACTCTCCCCATGGCAAAAACACTCATTCCCCCTTTCTCCTCCAAAATATGGTATAGTAGAGTTATACTATCTATGAGGAGTTTACATGTCACAGGATAAACAAATGAAAGCTGTTTCTCCCCTTCTGCAGCAAGTTATCAACATCTCATCGATTGTCGGCGGGGTTGGGAGTTTGATTTTCTGTATTTGGGCTTATCAGACTGGGATTTTACAGTCTAAGGAAACCCTCTCTGCCTTTATCCAGCAGGCAGGCATCTGGGGGCCACCTCTCTTTATCTTTTTACAGATTTTACAGACGGTCGTTCCTATCATTCCAGGAGCCTTGACCTCCGTCGCTGGGGTCTTTATCTACGGTCACATCATCGGTACGATCTACAACTATATCGGAATCGTGATTGGCTGTGCCATTATCTTTTATCTGGTGCGCCTCTATGGGGCTGCCTTTGTTCAGTCTGTCGTCAGCAAGCGCACCTATGACAAATACATCGGTTGGCTAGATAAAGGCAATCGTTTTGACCGTTTCTTTATCTTTATGATGATTTGGCCCATTAGTCCAGCTGACTTTCTCTGTATGCTGGCTGCCTTGACCAAGATGAGCTTCAAGCGCTATATGACCATCATCATTCTGACCAAGCCCTTTACCCTCGTGGTTTATACCTACGGTCTGACCTATATTATTGACTTTTTCTGGCAAATGCTTTGACATGTAAAAAATCCGTTTGGTTTCCCAAGCGGATTTTGTGCTTTATTTTGAAACTTCTTTTGCAAGGACAAAGTTTCCAAGAGTAGCAGAACCATTTCCTGCGACTGCTGGCGTTACAATATAATCACGCACATCTGGTACTGGTAGGTAACCGTTGAGAAGAGCTGTAAATTTCTCACGGACACGGTCCAGCATGTGTTGTTGAGCCATGACCCCTCCACCAAAGACAATCACGTCTGGGCGGAAAGTCACTGTCGCATTGACCGCAGCTTGAGCGATATAGTAGGCTTGGACATCCCAAACAGGGTTGTTGAGTTCAATGTTTTCCCCACGAACACCTGTACGAGCTTCCAAACTTGGACCAGCTGCATAGCCTTCCAGACATCCCTTATGGAAAGGACAAACACCCTTAAACTCTTTTTCAATATCCATTGGGTGTCTAGCAACATAATAATGACCCATCTCAGGGTGACCCACACCACCGATAAACTCACCACGTTGGATGACACCTGCACCGATACCTGTACCGATTGTATAGTAAACCAAGTTTTCGATACGGCCACCAGCATTGTTACGGGCAACCACTTCACCATAAGCAGAGCTGTTTACGTCTGTAGTGAAGTACATTGGCACGTTGAGGGCACGACGAAGGGCACCAAGCAAGTCCACATTTGCCCAGTTTGGTTTTGGAGTCGTTGTGATAAAGCCATAAGTTTTTGAGTTTTTATCAATATCAATCGGACCAAATGAACCAACTGCAAGACCAGCAAGATTATCGAATTTTGAGAAGAACTCGATGGTTTTATCGATTGTTTCGATTGGAGTTGTTGTTGGAAATTGTGTTTTTTCTACAACGTTAAAGTTTTCATCACCGACAGCACAGACAAACTTTGTACCGCCCGCTTCCAAGCTTCCATATAATTTTGTCATGATAAACCTCTTGTTTTTATTTTCTTTATTATAGCATATTTCGAAAGTCTAAATTTCTCTATTTTTTAGATTTTCCTCTGTAAATCTTACCATTCAAGCAAAAACGAACAAACATGTCATTTGTTCGTTTTCATTTTGAGAGGATTAATTAGATTTTCACTTCAATAACGGCATCTCCCTTCGCAACTGAACCTGTTGCGACTGGAGCTACTGAAGCGTAGTCAGCTGTGTTTGTAACGATAACCATTGTTGTATCATCAAGACCCGCTGCAGCGATTTTGTTTGAGTCAAATGTTCCAAGAACATCGCCCGCTTTAACCTTGTCACCTTGAGCAACTTTTGCTTCAAAACCGTCACCGTTCATAGACACAGTGTCAATACCAACGTGGATCAAAACTTCAGCACCATCAGTTGTTTTCAAACCAAAAGCGTGTCCTGTTGGAAAGGCAATTGAAACTTCCGCATCAGCTGGTGCATAGACCACACCTTGACTTGGTTTCACAGCGATACCTTGTCCCATAGCTCCACTTGAGAAGACTGGGTCATTGACATCAGCAAGAGCGACAACATCACCAACGATTGGTGTTTGGATTGTTTCGTTTTGAAGGGCTGCTGGAATTTCCTCATTTACCTCTGTAGCTTCTTCAGAAGTTGTTTCTTCTGCCACTTCTGTTTCTTCTTTGTAGCCAAAAGCATAAGTCAATCCGAAACCAAGAGCAGTTGTTACTAGAACCATAAAGATATACTTGAGAAGTTGACCATTTATGTAGAGAAGTGTTCCAGGAATGATAGTAATGCCAAAACTAGTACCTGCCAAACCTAGGATGTTCGCTAACCAACCACCAGCAGCACCAGCGATAAGTCCCATGATAAACGGTTTACCATAGCGAAGATTAATACCAAAAATAGCTGGTTCAGTGATACCAAGCCCAGCAGAAAGTGCAGCTGGGAAGGCAAGAGCTTTAATTTTTGGATTCTTTGTTTTCACACCAACAGCAAGGGTTGCTCCAAGTTGAGCAGTCATAGCCGCTGTAATAATAGCATTAAGAGGATCTGAACCTGTAGAAGTTACTAAGTTAGATTCTAATAAGTTGAAGATATGGTGGACACCTGTAACGACGATGACCTGATGAACACCACCAAGGATTAATCCACCTAGACCCATTGGGAGACTGAGCAACCAAACAGTAGCGATTTTAACGTAGCTTTCAACTTCATGGAATACAGGTCCAATGACAAACAAGGCCAAAATAGACATCACCAAGAAAGTCAAGAATGGTACAAGGAGTAAGTCTAATACATCTGGGATACGCTTACGTAACCACTTTTCGAGCTTCGCACCGGTCAATCCGACGAAGAAAGCTGGTAAAACTGAGTTTTGATAACCTACAACCTTGATAAAACCAAAGAACATAATTGGCTGAGCATCACCAGAAGCAACAGCCCAAGCATTTGGTAAGGCTGAGTTAACCATCATCAACCCTAGAACCAGACCAATTAAAGGATTCCCACCGAATACACGGAAGGCTGACCAACAGATCAAAGCTGGGAAGAAGGCGAAGGCTGTATCCGTCAATACAACTGAATAAGTATAGAAGTTTGTTGCTTTAAAAGCTTCCGCAGTTGTTCCAAACAAAGCCAAAACTTGATCTTGAACAATAGCCCCACGAATTCCCATAAACAAACCAGTAGCAACGATTGCTGGCAAAAGTGGTACAAAGACATCACCGAAAGTACGGATAGCACGTTGGAACCAATTTCCTTGTTTAGCAGCTTCTGCTTTCATGTCTTCTTTAGAAGATGTTGGCAAACCAAGTGCAACGACTTCGTCGTACATCTTGTTTACTGTACCAGTACCAAAGATGATTTGGTATTGACCTGAGTTAAAGAAAGCTCCTTGAACTTTATCCAAGTTCTCAATCACTTCCTTATTGATTTTCCCTTCATCTTTGACCATGACACGTAGACGAGTCGCACAGTGGGCTACACTGTTGACATTTTCACGTCCGCCAAGGGCTTCGATGACCTTTTTTGCAATATCCTGATTGTTCATTTGCAAAAATCTCCTTATAAAATTTTGTTCTTGTTTGAAAGCGATTTTATTCGCCCTACGACTATTATTTTATCATGTTTCTAAAATATGTCAAGCGTTTTGCAGAATTTTTTATTCCCTTTCTTTTTTCTCTGATTATTATTGCTCGTTTTTGAGCGATATTCTCTTTTTCCTCAAAAAAATATCTTTATATTAGAGGATTCAAAGCTTTTTATTTACATTTTCTTTCATTTTTTCGTGAAAATTTGCCAGATTTCCTTTACTTGATTTCTGGCAATCGTTTGACATATTTTTCTCTTTTTTAACATAAAAGACTTGCTTTTTTTGCCGAAAACGTTTACTATTAATAATAGAATAGAACTTATGGAGGAAAGATAAAATGGAATGGACAACTGAGCGCCGTTATAGACGCTATGAAGACTGGTCTAATGATGAAATCAAGCAAATCAAGGAAAAGATGGCACAATCTCCTTGGCATACTCGTTACCATGTCGAGCCTAAAATGGGGCTTCTCAATGATCCAAATGGCTTTTCTTATTTCGATGGCAAATGGATTCTCTTTTACCAGAACTTCCCCTTTGGTGCAGCCCATGGGTTGAAGTCTTGGGTGCAGCTTGAAAGTGATGATTTAGTGCACTTTACAGAAACTGGAGTCAAAGTTTTACCAGATACTCCATTAGATAGCCACGGTGCCTACTCTGGTTCTGCTATGCAATTTGGCGATCAGTTATTCCTATTTTATACCGGAAATGTCCGTGATGAAAACTGGATCCGTCACCCATACCAGATTGGGGCTTTGATGGATAAGGATGGCAAGATTACAAAGATTGACAAGATCTTGATTGACCAGCCTGCAGACTCTACAGACCACTTCCGCGACCCACAAATTTTCAACTTTAAAGGTCAATATTATGCTATCGTTGGTGGACAGGACTTGGAGAAAAAAGGCTTCGTCCGTCTCTACAAGGCTGTGGACAATGATTACACAAACTGGCAAGGGGTTGGCGACCTTAACTTTGCTAACGACCGCACTGCCTACATGATGGAATGTCCAAATCTAGTCTTTGTAGGGGAGCAACCTGTCCTTCTCTACTGTCCACAAGGATTGGATAAGGCTGTTCTAGACTATGACAATATCTATCCAAATATGTACAAAATCGGGGCTTCCTTTGATCCTGAAAATGCCGAAATGGTAGATGTGTCTCCATTGCAAAATCTAGACTATGGTTTTGAAACCTATGCAACGCAAGCCTTTAACGCTCCAGATGGACGTGCACTAGCAGTAAGTTGGCTTGGGTTACCAGATGTTTCTTACCCATCTGACTGTTTTGACCACCAAGGAACCTTCTCATTGGTCAAAGAACTCACTATCAAAGATGGCAAACTCTACCAATATCCTGTCTCAGCCGTCAAAGAACTTCGTTCTTCTGAAGAGGTCTTCTCAAACCGTACTCAAACCAATAACACCTATGAACTCGAGCTCAACTTGGAGGCCAATAGCCAAAGCGAGATTGTCTTGCTCGCTGATAAAGAAGGCAAGGGACTTTCAATCAACTTTGACCTTGTCAATGGTCAAGTGACAGTGGATCGTAGTCAGGCTGGTGAACAGTACGCTCAAGAATTTGGTACGACTCGTTCTTGCCCTATCGATAACCAAGCTACTACTGCCACTATCTTCATCGACAAGTCAGTCTTTGAAATTTTCATCAATAAAGGAGAAAAAGTATTTTCTGGTCGTGTCTTCCCACATGCGGACCAAAATGGTATCCTGATCAAGTCTGGAAACCCAACTGGAACTTACTATGAATTAGATTATGGTCGCAAAACTAACTGATGTCGCAAAACTTGCAGGCGTCAGCCCCACTACCGTCTCACGGGTCATCAATAAAAAGGGTTATCTATCTGAGAAAACCATTCAAAAGGTTAATGAAGCCATGCGAGAGCTAGGCTACAAGCCCAACAACCTGGCTCGTAGTCTCCAAGGAAAATCTGCCAAGTTGATTGGACTTATTTTTCCAAACATCAGTCATGTCTTTTATGCGGAGTTGATTGACAAGTTGGAACACCAACTCTTCAAAAATGGCTACAAGACCATCATCTGTAACAGCGAACACGACTCGGAAAAAGAACGGGAGTATATTGAAATGCTGGAGGCGAATCAGGTAGACGGTATCATCTCAGGAAGTCACAACTTGGGAATCGAGGACTACAATCGTGTGACAGCACCGATTATTTCCTTTGACCGAAATCTATCACCAGACATCCCTGTTGTCTCCTCTGACAACTACGGTGGCGGTGTCCTCGCAGCCCAAACTTTGGTCAAGACAGGCGCCCAGTCTATCATCATGATTACAGGAAATGACAACTCTAACTCACCGACTGGACTGCGCCATGCTGGCTTTGCCTCTGTTCTCCCGAAAGCGCCTATTATCAATGTTTCGAGTGACTTTTCGCCCGTCCGAAAAGAAATGGAAATCAAGAATATCTTGACCCATCAGAAACCAGATGCGATTTTTGCTTCGGATGATTTGACAGCCATTCTGGTTATCAAAATTGCTCAAGAGCTAGGAATTTCTGTTCCTGAAGAGCTCAAGGTCATCGGCTATGATGGTACCTACTTTATCGAGAACTACTACCCTCATTTGACAACAATTAAGCAGCCTATGAAAGAGATTGCCCAACTCACTGTCGATCTTCTCCTGCAGAAGATTGAAGGTAAGGAAGTCGCGACAACTGGTTATTTCTTACCCGTTACTCTATTACCCGGTAAAAGTATTTAAACACAAGAAAACTCAGACCAATTCGTCTGAGTTTTTTTACGATCTTAAGTTGTCTAGATAGCGCTGGGCTGTCTCTAAGTTAAAGGTTTTATCTGCGATGAGGCGCTCAACGAGGGGAGCAACCTCGGACTCACTGGCACCAGCTAGGAGAGCTAAGGATTTGGCCTGTAATTTCATGTGGCCTTGCTGGATTCCTGTACTTACCAAGGCTTTGAGGGCCGCAAAGTTTTGGGCAAGCCCAATGGACACGATAATCTGAGCTAATTCCTTGGCAGAAGGATTTCCCAGTAGTTCATGACTGAGGGCTACACGAGGATTAAGACCGATAGAGCCACCCTTGGTCGCTACGGGCATGGGTAGGGTCATCTCACCGATCAATTCTTCTCTTTCCATGTCCAGCGTCCATTGACTAAGACCTTGATAGCGTCCATCTCGACTGGCAAAGACATGGACCCCAGCTTCGATGGCACGCCAGTCATTACCCGTGGCAATCAAAATCGCATCAATACCATTAAAAATCCCTTTATTGTGAGTAGCTGCTCGGTAAGGATCAGCCTGCGCAAACTGGCTAGCCAAGACTATTTTCTCCGCAATTTCTCGTCCTTGATCCCTTTGAGAGCTCAAGTAGCGAAAGGCGATACGACAGCTTGCAGTCACCAGAGAATCGGTCGCGTAGTTGGATAAAATACCCATGAGGCTCTGTCCTTGACTGAGTTCTTCTAAGACTGGTTTCAAAGCTTCCAGCATGGTGTTGAGCATATTGGCTCCCATGGCTTCCTGAGTATCGACATGGAGATAAACAACGAGAAAGTCTGTTTCACCTTTGATCTGCTCTACATGCAAATCACGCGCCCCGCCACCACGTTTGACGATGGAGGGATAGGCTTGATTGGCAAGTTCCAAGAGCTCCGCTTTCTTGCTGGCAATCTTCTCCTGCGCTTGTTCAGGTCCAGCAACTTGATAAAGGGCTACCTGACCGATCATCTGGCGCTGATGAACCTGAGCAGTAAAGCCACCTGCCCGCTTGATGATTTTGCTGGCATAGCTAGCCGCAGCAACCACTGAGGGTTCTTCTGTCACATAGGGAACTGTGTAGTCCTGACCATTCACCAAAAGCTCTGGAATGATCGAATAAGGCAGAGAAAAAGTTCCCACCACATTCTCACTCAGCTGGTCTGCAACAGCCAAGCTGACTTGTTCATCCTGCTCGAGACTCATTTGCTTTTCAGGACTAAGGAGCGCCTGAGCTTTCAGCAACTCCAGGCGCTCATGGTATGATTTTTTAGAAAATCCATTCCAACTTAACTTCATCATTTTTCAACCTTGCTATAACGGCGTTGGTGGTCGACAATTTCAACCAAGGCATAGTCTTGATGTTCATAGCCTGCAAATTGGGCTGAACCAGACTCATCCAACTGCAATTCTTCGAAGAAGACTTTTTCATAGTCTGCAACAGACAATGCTGTACGTTGCTTGAGTTTGCTCAAGCGATCCTTATCAAGGTAAGTTTCATAACCTTCTACCAGTTCTCCACTAAAGAACTCTGAAACCGCTCCACTTCCGTAACTGTAGAGGACAATTTTATCTCCAGCCTTCAAATTTTCTGCATTTTCCAAAAGGGAGAGAAGCCCAAGGAAGAGGGAACCTGTGTAGATATTCCCAATCATCTGACTGTAGAGAATGGACTTATCAAAGTTTTCTTGCAGACTATCCTTTTTTTCCTGAGACAAAGTCTTATCCATCATCTTGCGCAAGCCTTTTAGGGCCAACTTAGGATAAGGTAAGTGGAAGCAGATGGCCGCAAAATCATTCATAGTCCAATCATAACGTTTCTTGTATTCATCCCAAGTCGTCGTAAGACTGTCAAGATATTGCTGAGTTGAGTACAAGCCGTTTACATAAGGAGTGGTTGAATAGTTCGGGCGC
>ERZ773003.951-NODE-951-length-18878-cov-15.722733_pt1 | contig 18878 bp, 10 predicted proteins | sample MGYA00580668_ERZ773003 | MGnify/ENA primary metagenome ERZ773003 (study PRJEB29015, sample SAMEA2738002) | human oral metagenome | biome: human oral; feature: human-associated habitat; material: dental | place: China | collected 2126 ... | reverse complement strand
CTTAGAAAGCCCTGATTCGTGCAGATGCCCTTCGCCTAAACAGCCAAGGTTACTTATCATAAGACACCTGTTGACGAGCTTCATGCTTTCCTGCTGATATTTCGCACAAAATCCATTTTACCATGAATGGCTAAATTTGTAAAGGGGTTTTAAGCTTTATTTTCACTGCCAGAGAGGTTGAGAAGGAGGGTAAAGGTGCTTCCGAGGCCGTACTGGCTGGTAACTGTGATTTCTCCACCTAATTGATGGGCCAATTCACGCGCAATCGCAAGCCCTAAGCCATGACCACCTGTTTTCATGTTACGCGAAGTTTCGACACGATAAAGGCGTTTGAAAATATTCTCCAAATCCTCTGGGGCAATACCCTGTCCCTCATCTGTCACACTGATTGAAAGCTGGTTATTTTCCAGCTTAGCTACCACTTCCAACTTGGTCCCTGGAGCTGAGTATTTAAAAGCGTTATTGACCAGATTCACCAAGATACGAGAAAGTTTAGCATAATCTCCCTCAATCCGGGCAGACTCTGGGATTACCTGCAAGTGGACATCTCGTTCCTCCTGCTCAATCAAGAACTGAAATTCACTCATGCACTCAATCAAGAGCTGGTCCAGAAAAATACTGTCCTTGCTGGTCGTTTCCACCTGATTTCTAGCTGTGTTTAGAGTCAAAAAATTCAACTCCTCAACCAGTTTATTGAGTCTTTCAGTCTGGCGTCCAATGGTTGCTAGATAATGGGCTTGTTCTCCTTCCTTGATAACCCCATCCAAAATCCCTTCTACCGTAGCTTGGATTGAAGTGATGGGGGTCTTGATATCATGCGAAAGTTGAGCAATCATCAAGCCCTTTTCTCGTTCGCTTTCTTCCAAGGAATCAAAGGTGGCCTGCAAATCATGGGACATTTCATTGAAAGCTTGGCCTAATTGCTGAAATTCTACAGGTCCTTGAACCTCCAGATTTGAAGGAAAATCCTTGTCTGCTACTCTCTTGGCATGTTCCTTGAGTTTGCCCAATGAAGTAAAGACCGGCGATAGGAGAAAGAGACTAATCCCAGCACCGATAAAACTAGCCACTAGAGTCATACCCACTAGGAAATAAATTTCTCTTTCTTCAATTAGCATTCGCTGGATAGCCCAAAAAACCACGATAATCGTTAGGAGTGTTGAAATGACATACCCCACTAAAATATAACTTTTTAATTTCATTAACTACCTCGTGCTTTCTCAATTTTGTAGCCCAAGCCCCAGACGGTTTTGATGGTGGGTGTTTCTGAACTAGCATGTTTAGCCAACTCCTGTCGAAGAGCATGAATATGAACATTCAAGGTATTGGTGTCATCCACATAGTCTTCTTGCCAGACCTTTTCATAGAGGTCTGTCTTAGAGAAAACCCGCTCTGGATTGCTGGCTAAAAGCCATAGAAGTTCGAAGGATTTGACGGTCAAATCAAGCGCCACATCTCCAACTTGGACCTCATGGCTACCATGATTCATCCGTAAATCCCCGAGACTGACAACCTCTGTCTCACCTCCACGATGAAGGCGACGCAAGATATTATGGACACGCAAAACCAACTCACGAGGGCTAAAGGGCTTGGCAATAAAGTCATCTGCCCCTAAGCTCAGGCCATAAATCTTGTCCTGCTCGCTAGTCTTAGCCGTGATAAAGAGAAAAGGTTGATCCGGAGATTGATACTGAACTTCGCTAATCAAATCATAACCATCCATCCGAGGCATCATGATATCTGTAATAATCAAATCAATCGGTTTTTGCTTGAAGATTTCTAAGGCCTCTACTCCATCATGGGCCACCAAAACCTGATATCCTGCCTGAACCAGATAACGTTGATGAATATCTGTGATTTCTACCTCGTCGTCAACGAGTAAAATTGTCTTTCCCATCTGTCTCTCCTTTGAAAAAAACAGTGCTATACCACAATAGTATAACACTATTTTAATCTCTTTACGAACATTCTAAACGATATCTGGATTTTTCATATCCTAGATAGAAAGTCTGTAGCTAGACTAGTCATTTTCTTCTTTTTTAGCTTTCAAACCGAGTCCACCTAGAAGTCCGGCCAAGGCGAGTCCAAAAAATCCAATAGTAGCCATTGATGTTTGGGCTTCACCAGTATATGGAAGCATGTCTTTTTGGTCTTTCATTTGATCAGCCATCATTGGACTTGATACCTTGTTATTAGATACCATCTTGCCTTCATCAGACATTTTGCTTGAGGCTGCTGGAGCTTGATCTTGTTTCATGCTTGGTGTTGCCATAGGCTGGCTAGCATTCATGGTTTTGTCCTGCTCTTTGTTAGGCATCTTATCCTGACTAGCAGCTGGCATTTTAGATTTCATCTCATTGAGGGACTTATACCCATTCAAGTTCACTGTCAATTCTTTAGTCGCTACAAGGTTGCTCAAGTCTGCCTTGCCATCTTTCGCACCGTACACTTTGATAGTAGCTTTATAACTTTGAGTGCCATTTTGTTTTAACAAGTCTAGAAGCTCTTTATCTGACTTACCTTGAGTGCCGGCCAAGTCTACTTCATAGAAGTAAAGGCCTTTGCCCAATTTCTCTACTGGTGGGAGAGCAGGATTTTTAGCCGAACCGTTGTCTGACCATGGGGCCTTGTCTGAGGCTTTCAAGATAAGGCGAGTCAACATACCATCACCGGCGAAGAATTCGTAAGGAATGACTTGGTTAACACCGGCTGTGAATGGGCCTGGGAAGTTGGCCTTGTCCAAGTAAGTAGCTGGAACGTCTACCGTGTCTTTAGTATTGTCAGCTACGCCCTTTTGCACTTCAGCTGGAGTAGTTAAGCCATTCAAATTGACATCCAAATCCTTAGTCGCTACGAGGTTGCTTAAATCGGCCTTACCATCTTTAGCACCGTATACCTTGATAGTGGCTTTATAACTTTGTGTACCATTTTGTTTCAAGAGGTCAAGAAGATCTTTATCTGATTTGCCTTGAGTTCCTGCCAAGTCTACTTCATAGAAGTAAAGACCTTTACCTAAGTTTTCTACTGGTGGAAGGGCCGGATTTTTAGCTGAACCATTGTCTGACCATGGGGCCTTGTCTGAAGACTTCAAGATAAGGCGAGTCAACATACCGTCACCAGCGAAGAATTCATATGGAATAACTTGGTTAACACCGGCTGTGAACGGTCCAGGGAAATTAGCCTTATCCAAGTAAGCGGCTGGAACATCTACTTTGTCTTTAGTGTTGTCAGCTACACCTTTTTGGACTTCGGCTGGAGTGATTGCTGGCTGCGCTTCACTTGCTTCACGGTCTTGTCCAGCAACTGTAGCTGCAGGATTTTCCACAGGTTTAACCGCATCTTCTGTTTCTTTCTTAGATTCTGGTTTTGCTTGCACTTCTTCTTTTGGCGCTACTACTGACTCTTTAGCACCTGCATCTGCTTTTTCTGAAGAGCTTGCAGTATCCAAGCTTGCTTTAGGTGTTGAGTATGCCTGTTCTGAAGGAAGAGCTACATCAACTGCTTCTTTGAGAACTCCTACTGGTAAGTCACTCTTTTCACTCTCCGAAGGTGCGTCTGGCACTACTTGAGCAGGGGTTGGATTGACCACATCAGCACGTACAGAACTTGGTTGACCAACTAGGACAAAAAAGCCACTGGCTACAACAACTGAGGCAACACCGACACTAAGACGGCGAATAGACCAACGAGTATATCTTTGGTTTGGATTGAATTTCATAGGATTCTCCTTAGAGTTTTTCTTTATTTGATGACTCTAGTATAATCTCCTAAAATTAAAAAGGATTAAGAAAAAGTTAAAATTTTTCTTAAATCCCTCTTATAAAATACTTATATTAATTAAATCCATAAACAGATTTGGTGATTTGATAGACTACATTGGAAAGTTTGCGGGCTGGCAAGACTGAATGTTTGGTCAAACGACTCAACATGGTCTTACGGATAGCCTGAAAGACCTCTGGATTTTCCTGCTGAATATAGGTCCACAGCTCCCGTTTTTTGGCAAGATGCTCTGCTGTGCCTGATCGGTTGAGCAGGGCGCTGGAAATCACCGTCGTGATTTCAATATGATTCAGCAAATATTCTCGCATTTTTGGATGACTCACTTGGGACAAATCAAGCTGGTCTACCAAGAGTCGATTGACCTTGAGTTGCTGGTCAATGCGCTTAATCATCACTTGCTCATTGACAGACTGGTCCTCACGCCCAATCAAATAACGATAGAAATCGACAGGCAGATAGTACATGGTCTTGACCTGCTGAAGGGGGGTAAAGACAAAGAGATTATCGACATAAAAAGTATGCTCAGGCAGTTGGAACTGGCTCGCTCGCAACAAATCTGTCCGGTAAATCAGAGAGTGCATCATGATATACTGGCCTTTTGAGAAATTTCCGACCTGGTCCCAGCCAAAAATCTGCTGGACAGGCAAGACTGACTCGTAACTCATACTCTTCTTACGAGACTGGCCTTCCTTTTCATAGACAAAATTAGTCACAAAGGCATCCACTTCCTGCCCCTGGCTCTCTAGTTCCTGCAAGGTTTCAAGAATTTTCAAGTAGGCACGAGGATCCACCCAGTCATCACTATCAACTACTTTAAAATAACGTCCAGAAGCCTCCGCCAAGCCGCGATTGACCGCACCGCCATGGCCTTTATTTTCCTGATAGATGACTCTAACGAGGCTAGGATACTTGCTAACTAAACGCTCAGCTATTTCCTGAGTCTGGTCCTGAGACCCGTCATTGATAATCAAAATCTCAACTTGCTCACCACCAATCACTAGCGACTCCACACAGTAATGAAGATAGGCTGCAGCATTATAGCTAGGGATGGCGATAGACAATAACTTCATGATCTACTCCTTTAGGGGACTGATTTTTTCTTATACTCAATGAAAATCAAAGAGCAAACTAGGAAACTAACCGCAGGTTGCTCAAAGCACTGCTTTGAGGTTGCAGATAGAACTGACGAAGTCAGCTCAAAACACGGTTTTGAGGTTGTGGATAAGACTGACGAAGTCAGTTACCTATACCTATGATATCTACGGCAAGACGACACTAGTATGGTTTGAAGAGATTTTCGAAGAGTATTACTCTCTCTTATCACTTCTTCCTATTTTACCATAAAGTCCAGTTTTAGAAGGACTTTTACTAGAATACAAGGGGTTCTAGTCTCAATTGGAATACAGGTCTCTCTATTTGCTATTTTGGACATCAAAAAAGAGGGGATTCCCCTCCTTACGAATTTAATTCTGCCAAGTCATCTAGATATTGGTTGTTAATGACCGCCAAGATATAGGCATCTGCTTTCAAGAGGTCATTAGGTCCAAACTGGACATCCAAGGGTGAATTTTCTTGTTCACGAAATCCTAGGACATTGAGATTATATTTGCCACGTAAATCTAGCTGGCTCAGGCTTTGACCTGCCCAAACACTCGGAATCTTCATCTCCACGATAGACACATTTTTATCCAGCTGAAAGACATCAACATTGTTATGAAAGAGAATGGTCTGCGCTAGAGACTGCCCCATTTCATACTCAGGTGAAATCACCGAGTCAGCACCGATTTTTTCTAGCACCTTCTTGGCTGTCTGGCTTTTGACCTTTACAATAACCCTTGGTACCCCTAGACTCTTACAATGCATAACTGCAAGCACACTCGACTCTAGATTTTCCCCTGTTGCCACTACAACCGTATCACAGGTATCAATTCCTGCAGTTCTGAGGAGTTCCTCATCTGTAATATCGCCAACAACTCCACGCGCCAAAACAGGCTCAAATTGATTGATTCGCTCAGCGTGGTCGTCAATGGCAATGATATTCATATCTTGCTTGGCTAGGGCTGTCAGGACACTACTCCCGAAAATCCCCAAACCTAAAATTCCAATCGTACGATCTGACATCGTTCTTCCTTTCTTATCCAATACTAATATCTGCTTTCATATACTGAATCAAATCTTTCTTATCAGGCTGGTAGTCAGCTAGACTAACCAGCAAGGTCAAGGGACCGATACGGCCGATAAACATGAGCACCATGACAATGCTAAGAGCTAACTTGCCCAGTTCTGGCGTCAGATTTGCCGTTACCCCAACTGTCGCAAGGGCTGAAATGGTTTCAAACATGAGGTAAATAAATCGCGGTGTTCCTTCTGCCGTAATCCCCAACAACATCAGACCCAACAAGAAGGTCATCAAAAAGATAATGAAGACACTAAAGGATTTTTGGACTGTTCGAGCCTCAATGGTTCTCTGCGCAACATTAGCATGAGGTAAGCCCAGCAATTCACTACGCGCAAAAACCAACAAGACAAAGAAAGTCGTAATCTTGAGACCCCCAGCCGTCCCTCCAGGCGCTCCTCCGAGAAACATCTGTAGGATATAGATAAACAAGGTCACAGGCCGAGCTTGAGTGTAGTCAATAGAGGCAAAGCCAGCCGTTCTCATGCTGACGGTTTGGAAAAAGCTAACCAGCACTTTCTCTGGGATACTGAGGTTGCCAATGGTCCCTGGATTGTGCCACTCCGTAAAGAGTGTAGATACTGTCCCAAACAACAAAATCCCTGCAGTCAAGAAGAGAACCAACTTGGTGTGGAAACGCAGACGGCGTTTTTTCTTCTTGTCAAACTGGGTTGCCAAGTCAAACCAGACCATAAAACCCAGACCACCTGTGATAATCAAGCCAGCAATGACCAGATTGATCAAGGGATCCGTCTGAAAAGCCACTAAACTGCTACTGCCGAAATTATCAAAACCAGCATTACAAAAGGCTGAAATGGCTAAAAAGATAGAGGTAAAAATGCCTCGTCCCCAGCCGAACTCAGGAATAAAACGGAAACTTAGTAGAAAGGCACCCAAGCCCTCCACTAGAAAAGTCGTCAAAAAGATAGATCGCATAAAGGCCTTCAGCGACCGAGTCTCCCCGTAACTAAAGCTTTCCTGAATAGTTTCACGACTGCGAAGACTGAGCTTTTGCTTCCCCTGAATATAAAAGACCCCGATAAAAGTCATGAGCCCCAGACCACCAATCTGTATCAAGAGCATACAAATCAACTGCCCCCAGACATTATAGGTAGTAGCTACCGGTTGCGTAGAAAGGCCGGTTACACAGACCATAGACACCGTCGTAAAAAGATGGTCAAAATAAGTAGCCTGAGAACCACTTGCCTGAACAAAAGGCAAACTCAAAAGAAGAGAACCTATAAAAATAACTCCAGCGAAACTCAGAAAAATCCGACGAGCTGGCGAAAGTCCGCCCAAGGCTCTTTCAATTTTTTTCACAAATAATTTAAATAACATACATCCATTGTACCATAAAAAGAGGGAGAGTAGCTATATCTGAGAAGTTATCTCAAGGCAGAGTTCCAAGGCCTTCTCAAAAGCTTCTGAACCCCAGTCACGACTATCGTACTGGTCCAAGTCTGCTAAGGAATCAGCTGTGAACAACAATTCACCCCAGAGAACCCCTCGCAGTTGGGCTACTGCCGCAAGCGCAGAACACTCCATCTCCACAACAGCACAGCCTTCCTCCTTGCGATAAGCCACCTTTTCAGCTGTTTCTCGGTAAAAACCATCTGTGGTCCAGGTCATGACTTCTTCATAGGGAATCCCTCTGGCCTCCAAAACTTGCTCAATAGCAGCAATAGCCTCTGGCTGAATTTCCATATAACGAGAAGGGGCCACATAGTGATAACTAGCTCCTTCATCTCGCAGAGCGCGAACAGGGACTAGAAAGGCATTTTCTTCTATATCAGCCAGCACACCACAGGTTCCAGTGGAAATAATCTGCTCCACACCATAGCCAATCAACCAATCCATAAGCTGGGCTGCTGGAGCTGAACCAACAGGAGCCTGAGCCAGACAAAGTTCTTCGCCTTTGTAGTTCACGACATAAACTGGATAGGTCTTGGTGGCAGAAACAAATTCGCCGGCACAGTCCGCCCCTACTTCCCTCGCATAGCGGTCAATCTCCTCACCTAAAAAAGCATAGACACACTTCTTTGGTAAGTGCAAGTCCAGCCCCTCGTGATTGGGCATGATGACCGCTTGAGGATTGTCATCAAACTCTAAAATAGGAATCGCATGTTTCTGAATCATAATCCACCTCCTCTGATTTTGTACTATTGTATCAAAAACTGACACAGTGTCAAGGAGGGGAATAGAAAAAAACATCCCAGTTACGAAATGCTTTAAAATTAATCAATAAAACAAACTTGCTAAGATATAGAGTAGGTAAATGTGGGCTGGGTAAAAGATGATGAAACCTACAAAAAAGAAACAACATCCGCTGTTCCTTTCTACTTCTATTTCACAGGTATTTCCTTAATCACACGCGCAGGATTACCAGCTAGGACAACGTTGTCGCCAAAGGACTTAGTGATTACAGCCCCTGCTCCAGCAACAACATTATTGCCCAGTGTTACTCCAGGAAGGACAATGACACCTCCTCCAGCCCAGAAATTATCTCCGATGGTAATAGGCTTGCCGTATTCGATTCCTGAATTGCGTTCCTGCGGGTCCAATGGATGGAGAGGAGTCAAGAACTGACAGTTGGGACCAATCATAGCATTGTCCCCGATGCGAATCGGACAAACATCCAGCATGGTCAAGTTCCAATTAGAATAAAAATTTTCCCCTAGATGGATATTGACTCCATAATCGACTACCAGTCGTGGATTGACAAAGATATTTTGTCCAGTCGAGCCGAACCAAGTCTTGATGATTTCGGCTCCCTTCAAAGGATCTTCTTCCTTGTTAAAGGCAGCCTGTTTTTGGCGAGAAATCTGAGCCAAAGCCCGCAACTCGGGGTCAAATGGATGACAGGGTTCCCCTGCAATCATTTTCTGGTATTCACTGGTCATTGTATTCTTCTCCTTATTCCCTACTATCATATCAAAATGTTTACATATCTGACTAGGATAAGGGGTACTTTCTACAATTTATGCTCTGATTTTTATCACATCTTGCCTATCTTGCTAAACGAATACGGGTCACGATTCCGTCTGGGTCTGTGATTTCCAGCTGGCTAGATGTCAGCCATTTGATTGGTGCATTAACTTCCTGTGCTCGCTGGGCAATCGTTAACAGTTCTTCTTTATGTGCGACTTCGATGACATAGTAGGCTAAGCCTGGCAAACCTGCCTTACGCGGAGCTAAGCCTTTTCCTCCCCATTCATTGACTGCTAAATGATGATGATAGTCTCCAGCCGCAATCCAACTAGCACTAGGTACACTAAATTTATCCTCTAGTCCTAACACCTTTTGATAAAACTGGCTGGACTTTCGACTATCCTTGACGGAAAGATGGATATGGCCCATTCTCGTACCTTCTGCTAGGATAAAGGGCTCTACTCTTTCCCCCAACTCATAGATATCCTGCGCCGCAAGAGCCTCTGTCACCCCGATAATGCGTCCATCTTCTCGAATATCCCATGTGGAAACTGGCTTATCTCGATAGAGCTCGATTCCATTCCCCTCCAAATCTTCCAAGTAAAGGGCTTCACTGTAACCGTGGTCTGCACCGCCGACAAGAGGAATCTGTAAATCTGTCAGGTGTTTCAAGACATCAGCCAAAGCCTTTCGTGTCGGCAAGAGAATGGCCAGATGGTAAAGACCATAATGTTCCCTTGCTTCACCGCTTTCTTGTGCTTGAATCAGCTGTACCAAGGCTTTTCCACCAAGGCCTAGAATAGCCTCTGTCTCAGTCTGAGATAAGATTTCCAAACCAATAACTTGCTGATAAAAGGCTGTTTGACTTGCCAAATCCTTTACATTTAAAACTGCCTCTGCCAAATAAATGTGGCTCTTGTATTCATAGGTCATAAATAGTCCTCTTTTCTGTTGTAACAATTTTTGTTACAACCATTATATCATTCCCAGCAAAAAAGTCAAGCCAGACAACTTATAGAATATGATTCTGTAATCTTGTCTATATGGGACTAGAACGAGAAAATCTACGGAGAATTGACAATAAAACCACCTAAAATTTTTAACCAACGCTACGATAACTCTCATCTCTATTCCAAAAAGAAAAGGAGTGGATATGATATCCTACTCCTTATTCTTATCAGAAAATCTAATTAGAATTAGTCTTTTTTTTTCTTGCGAGCAACAAGCCCAAATCCACTCAAGACACCTAAAAGTCCAAGTGCTGCTAGGCTAGAGTTGGCTTCTGTACCTGTGTTAGGCAATTCTTTTTTAACTTCAACATTTTTAGGTGTTGATGGTTGAGAAGCTGGTTGGTTTGGAGTTGATGGTTCAACATGCTTAGGTATGACTGTTACTGGGACTTCTACCTCTACGATTTCTCCTGATGGTAGTTTTACTTTTACTTTAACACTTGGTTTTTGTCCTGCCGTATCAGTTGCTGGGATTTCTCCAACTTCTACGATTTCAGCACCTTTTGGTAACTCAACATGTTTCTTAACATCATCTTTGCCAATTGGAGTTCCAACCTCTACTACGATTGGGGTAGTTTTAACTGTTTCTCTTGGAGCTGGAGTCGCTTTTGGAGTGACTGTTACTGGGACTTCTACTACAATAACTTTGCCACTTGGTAATTCTACCGTTACTTTAACTGGATCTTTCTTACCTGGCGTTGTCAAGTCTGGAATATTTTCAACCTTAGTAACCTTACCACCTTCTGGAATGGTGATACCTTTTGTGTAATCCTCTGGCGTTAACGGTGTATTCGTAACTGGTGTTTCAATTTCCTTAACAGGTGTTACATTAACTGGGACTTCTACTGTAATCACTTTTCCATTTGGTAATTCAACCGTTACCTTAACTGGATCCTTCTTACCTGGAGTTGTCAAGTCTGGAATATTTTCAACATTTGTGACCTTGCCACCTTCTGGAATCTTAATTCCTTTTGTGTAATCCTCTGGTGTTAATGGGGTAGAGGTGACTGGTGTCTCTATTGAGACTGGAACGACTTCTACTACGTTAACAGGTACAGGTACCTCTTTAGTCGCAACTACTTTGCCATCTTTCACATACTCTACCACTACTGTCGCTGGGATTTGTACACCAACTGTTGCTGTAGGTGGTACTGTTCCTGTTTTAACTTCTGTAACTGTTACAGTAACTCCTGATGGGAGCCCCTTCACGTTATTAGCTGCTTTTTCAGCCTGTTCTTTAATAGCTTTTTCTAGTTCTTGCTTATCACTATCTTTAAGAACTGTTACACCTTCTGGGGTTACTTTTGGTAATACTGTCACTGGGACTTTTACTGTCTCTTCACCATTTGCATACTTAACTTTAGTTGGTACTGTTACATCGGTTGCTCCAACTTTATCCTTTGTATCTGGTAAATCAGCTTCTGTTGGATCTTGTACTGTTCCACCTTGTCCTGGTGTTACTGCATCTTTTACTTTAGCTATTTCAGGTTTGTCGCCTTCAACAACGTATACTTGATCAGCATTTGAACCAACGACATTTACAGTAATTTCTGCATCTTTTGTATACTTAACGCCATCTACTGTATAGGTTACTGGGACTTTTACAGTTCCTTTGTTTGTTCCTGCTTCCGATGTAATGGTTGCAAGCACTTCTTCTGTAATAGCTCCAACTTCTACATCTTTGGCACCATCTGGTAATTTAGCTTTGAAATCTGCTGAGTTTGCTACTTCTTCTGCTTTAGCTTTAGCTACTTCTTTAACTTTATCTGTAGTTTCACCTTTTGGTACTGTTACTTCACCTTTAGCAACTGGTAATACTGTTACTGGTACTATTACTTTCTCTGGATCTTTAATTCCGTCGTAAGTTACAGGGACCGTTACTTCTTTCTTACCTGTTGTTTTTGTTAGATCTTCTGGAATTACAGGATTACCTTTAGTTCCATTAGCTCCTGGTGTTACTGCATCTTGAACAGTTTTAGCTTCTACTGTATCACCTTCAAAGACTACCAATGATTTTGATGTTGAACCAACTACCGTTACCGGAACTTCTACTTCTTTAGATCCAACTACACGGCCTTTATCATCAGTATATTCAATAACTACCTTAGCTGGTTTTTGTTCTCCTGTAGCAGTTGTTTCAGGTTTTTCTTTCACTTCTTTAACAGTTACTGTTACACCTGCAGGAATATTATCTTTTGGTAATGCATCCACTACTTCTTGAGCTTTTGCTTTAACCATTGTTTCTAAATCTGTGCTATCTTTAAGTACTGTTACTCCCGTTGGTTTAACAATTGGTAATACTTTCACAACTGCAGGTACTTCTACAAGTTTGTCTTCACCATTCTTAGCAACTACTGTTACCTTCTTGTCTCCAGGTGTTGTTGTATCAACTGGTTCTTTATACTCAAAGGTTGTTCCTTCTGGATATTGCTCAGGGTTAATGCTTTCACTTGCATCTGGTTGTGGTTTGGCAGGGTCTTCAAATACATATTGTGTCTCAGGGCTTACTACCACTACTTTAGCTGGTACTTCTACTAAAGTATCTCCATCTAATTTCGCTACAACGACTACATCTTTTTCACCCGCTGTTGTTGTATCAACCGGTTCTTTATACTCAAAGGTTGTTCCCTCTGGATATTCTTCTGGAGTGATACTTGATTTAGCATCTGGTTGTGGTTTGGATTTATCAGCTACAACAAATTGTGGAGTGCTATCAACTACACGAACAGTTGCAGGTACTTCTACAAGTACTTTATCCCCCTGTTTAACCACTACAGTTACTTTCTTATCTCCAGGTGTTGTTGTATCAACTTCTTCTTTGTACTCATATGTAGCATCATCTGGATAGTCTGCTGGGTCAATATTATCTTCTGGAGACGGTTGTTTCTTGTCTGCACTTACTGGAACAATTTGAGGATAGCCTGCAACAACTTTAATCGGTACATTAACAGTTTCTTCACGTTTATTATCCCCTGAACCGTATGTCACTGTCACAGGAGCTGTTAATGTGTCATCCCCAACTTTATCAGTTGTATCAGGAAGTTTAGTTTCATCTACTGTTTTCTCATTTCCTTTAGTAGTAACAGCATCTTTTAATTTTTCTGAAGATGGTTTATCTCCTTCTACTACATAAACAGGTTTTGCAGTTGAAACTTGTGGTTTCACTTTAATTGTAAACTCTTGATCTATTTCTTTCTTAGTATCAAACGTTGGATCCTGATCAAATGGATTATCTACAACATCATATCCCATAGATTTCAAAACATCAACACGTGCTTGAACTTTTTCTTCTGGAATTTTATCTCCTGATTTACCAGCAAGATCATCAATATTATATTTCGTATCTAATGGTGTTTCAACACCTTCATCATCTACTGAAACAAATTTTACTTTTGCTTTTTGATCGTCTTTATCATAGGTAATCTTGATATTTGCTTTTGGATCCGTAATTTTTGGTGGTTTATATCCTTCTTCTGGTTTAGCAGGATTTACCGGTTCTAATGGTGTTCCATTTCCATCTTTTGGAGTATATCCGTCTTTATGAGGAATAATTTGTGTAACTTCACCAGTCTTGGTTGGATCATTTGGATCGTTAGGGAATGGAATCGGATCTCCATCCTTACCAGTGGTTGGATCAACAGGAATCCAGCTTCCAATCTTCGTATAAGTAACTTTATCCGTTTCATCAGGGATTACTTTTGTATCTTTTGCAGGAGTTACTGCTTCTTTCGCTGGAATTTCTTTTTTATCTGCAATATATCCAGGTAGGACATCTACCCCAACTTTATCCCATGTTTTATTTGGACTTTCCCAATCAGTATAGCTTACTTCTTTTGTGACAAGATTAACAGTTGCTTTTCTTGTGAATGGCACCGTTTGAACAGTATCATCCTTAGCTTTTTCTTCAGCCGATGTATCTGATTCTTTTTTCACATAAGAAATCACACGCTTAGCTGTCGTATTCAAATCAGATTCAGTCAATCCCTCAGGCCACTTAAGTTCTGGGGTATCTCCATTTGGATCTACTGGACTATCTTTTTCATGTGGTGTTGATGAAGGAACTTCAATGATTCTAGGTTTAACCACAATTTTGAATGTTTGAGAAGGTGCTGGTGTACCATCTTGTGCATTGATATCTTCCTTGTCATCAAATGTTGGGTGATGATTATCTTGAATATGGTATTCATCACTTTCTACTTCATAACCTTGGTTCTTAAGTTCTTTAATTTTGTTTTCAATATCTGTACTTGCTGGTAATTCTGAACCAGATTTACCTGTTAAATCAAAGCTAGAAACCACTTCATTTGCGGCTCCATCGACTTTCTTCTCAATCACTACTTTAGCTGTTTGAGTAGAAGGTGTATATGTAATTGGTGATTCCCCAAATTTATCCGTTGGTGTAAATCCATCTGGAACTTTATAGCCTTGAGTTGGATCATTTGGATTTTTCGGTGTTAATTCTTGTCCATTATATACTGGAGTATAACCTGGGACATATGGAATTGTTATCGTGCTAAAATCACCTGGAACCGTTGGATCAGTCGGGTTATTTGGATAAGAAATCTTATCTGGTGCTCCTTGTGGTTTCTTACCTGCTGGATAGTTTGGTACAAACGAACCAATCTCCTTATAAAGAACTTTCTTCACTTCAGGAGATACTGTTCCATTTTGTGCTGGCTTAGGAGCATCTTTTTCTGGAACAAGTTTATCCGCATTATCCACTAATAAATAATTATTAATAACTGGAGATTCAACTGAGTTATACTTACCATTAGTACCATCTGCTTTAGCATCAGTTAGTTTATCCGCTTCATTGTAAACTTCCCAATCAGAGTAAGTTACTTCTTTTGTTTCAGGATTAACTATTGCTGTACGTTTGTAAGTTACTTTTTGCACCTTTTCAGCATATAAAGGAGTAGCATTATCTTTGTTTGCATCTTCTTCTTTTAGATACTTAATTGTACGTGTTACTTCTTTAACTAAGTCCTCACGAGTAACTCCTGCTGGATATTTACCAAGATTTTCATCTCCTTCTTTTACAGGTGTATCTGCTGTTTTTGGAGATACTGGAGCTGTTGTGCTTGGATTTGTTGGATCAGTTGTTACTGTTGGGTCTACTTTAATTAAGTCTAGGACATGAACAGTGACATTTGTTTCTGTTGATTTCTTACCTTCACTATCAGTTGATTGAACTTTTACAGTGTAATCTCCAACTTTAGTTGTATCTAGATTACCTGCATCACTTACTGCGATTGTTGGTTTAGTAGAATCAACACCATCACGATCATCTTCTAAGTCAGTTGCAGATGGTTTCGCTTTTTCTAAAACTTTATCATTGTTCCATTTGTCAGCTTCTTTAGTTTTATAAACATATAAATCTTTTTTCTCAACTGCTACTGTTGGAGCTTCGTTTAGAACATTAGCATAAGCTGGATCTGATTCGTTACCTGCTTTATCAAGCACAGTAACTTTGATACGTTTGTCAGGATTTGTTGTCTCATTCGCTTCTGTCAAATCTGTTCCTTTTGGAACTGGAACAACTAATTTACCATCACGTTCTTCAACTTTTGTAGTACCAATATACCAACCATCTTCTTTTTTGTTTAGTGTAATTGGGGTTTTACTATTTGGTAACGTAACTTTCATTGAAGTTAATCCACCGATAGCTTTTTTAATATTGTCTACTTCAGTATCAGGAACTCGATTTGTACCATTATTTTTATCGTTAGCTGCAATATCTTGTTTTTCTCTAGCTTCGTCTGTTAAGTTAGGATCTTTCTCCGCAGGTACAGAAATTAATAATTCTTTTGGTTGGTTCTTGTCAGTTTTTTCCCCAGTAATACTGTCTGTATGCACTGCTTCTACTGTTGGAGCTTGTGGCTTAACTGTATCAATATAAATAGTTTTGTTGTAGTAGTAATCTGGATTGTCTGTATTTCCTAGAGCATTGAATGTATTTCTATATGGACTATTTGGATTTACAACACCTGTATTTTCTAATACTCTGTTGCCTTGTAAATCTGTAAATCCTTCTTTAATTTCTGCAGTTACCTTAAAAGTAGCTGTCCCTTTGAAATTTTTTGCCGTTGTGAAATCAATACCGAATGTCCGAGTTCCATTTTTAGCAGGATCTGAATCCCCTGCATTGAATTTCAATCTAAGCGTTCTTGTTGCTTCATCATACGATACGACTTGGAAAGGACCAGGCCAATTCCATTCATTTGCTTTTTTTAGAGAATCTTTTAATTCGACACCTTCAGGAATTTTAATTGTGTATTCATAAGCGCCGTACGTTGGTAACCCACCAACGTTTTTCACAGTAACTCTTAATTGACCGGATTCTTTGTCTTTATAGAGAGTGTCTTCTCCATAAGAGGATGTAGCATTATTACGAACAACATCTGTTGTCATTTCTAATGCAGCACCAACAGCTAAGTTGACCCCACCTACAAAATATCCATCTTCAATTTCTGTTTTACCATTTACTGGATAGGTCTTTTTAAATGCTGGTCCATCCTCTAGTGCCTTAATTGTTATTTTAATTTTTTTAGTCGTATTTGGAGTATTAATAATCGTTCTCCAGAATCCGAAACCATTACCATTCCCTCCATCACCATACGGAGTTGAAACGTGTGTAGTTTCATTATGATTATTCGCATCTGTTAGCGTTCTTAAAACTTCACCTGTATCTGCATCTCTAACTGTAATTTCTACTTTTTCACCAGTACCAGCAGTACCCATATTCCCATAGGCACCACCTGTTAGAACACTTAGGTATAATCTAGAGTTCGGATTAACATTAAATTCTTTCGAAATTTGTGTACCTTTCTTATTTAATTGAATATAATAATCTTTCCCTACAGCTGAATGTGCTGCATTATTTAAAGGAACACCAGGTACACTTGAGTAGTTAACACCATTTGCATAGTTTTGATTAGCTTTATTAGGTGCTAATGGATTTCCTGGAACAGGAGTATCATTGTATTGTCTGTCAATACTTCCATTATTATCGTAAACTTTAGATGGTTTCGGATCAAATCCAGCAGGTCTATCCGCTGCAACTTCTGTTGGAGCTTCTGGTTTAATCGCTGTTACATAATTATTTGTCCCTTCTATTTTCCATCCATCAATTTCATTTTCAATTCTCTTTTCTTTCCAATTATAAGTAATTTTACCAAGTTTTACTGGAGCTGGATTTGGAGAACTAGTACTATTTCTTGAATATTGATTTTCAACAGTAGCAGATTTTGTTTCAACATCTGGAGTATTAAAATCAATATCTCCAAATTGATTTTTCAAACTTGAAATAACGTTATCTACTGGGTTAGCTCCTACCCCTCTTTTATTATTACTTGTAGGACCTTCCGCTGCTTGTTCCCCTACACCAGTAGGAGTCGCTCTAAACCCACTTTCCCCTTTACCAGGAATTGCTTTTCCGTTTCGTGGATCTTGGTTTTTATTTGTTTTTTCTACTTTAGCTTCTGTTTCTGATTTATCTTCTACAGCAGGAGACACTTTTGGCATGCTCTCAATTACAAAAGCCTTTTCTCCTAATCTTGCAACAGTTTTATCTACCTCTGCCTGAGTTGCTTTGTCATTTGCTGATAAAGCTTGAGCTTCTAATAGTGCTGCCTTTGCATCCTCAATAGTTTTTGATGTTTTATTACTAATTTCAACTTTATCGATAGCTGATTGAATACGTGAAATCGCTTCTGATAACTTACTGAAGTCTACCTTTGCAATATTTTCTGGTGCTACCCTATCTTCATTAACTAAAGCTTCAGCTGAAGTTACTACTGGTTTAGAAACTGGATCTTTAGAAGGAATTTCTTTTCCCTTAGCATCAGAGCTCGCAACATTCTCTTCGTGATTTAGGTTTTCTTGAGATGGCGATGACTGTGGATTAGACAAATTTGAGCTCGTTCTTGCATCGTTTCCTTGAATAGTGTCAGCTTTTGCAGTGGCTCCACCTCCAAACATCATAAGCGCAGCAATCGCTACCGATGCTGCACCGAAACTATACTTTCGGATTGAAAATCGTTGAACCTTTTGTCCATGATATTTTTTTATTCGTGAGTACATTACTACTCCTTTTCTTATATTTTTATTTACACCAAGAAAAGTCAGTAAAATCCTTAAATAGATACTAAGAAAATCCCTGACTTCACCTATTGTATAATATATATAATAACTCTATCTATTCACTATGTCAAGCAATTCGATATTTTAATCGATGTTGATATATAAAAAAGCAAAGATAATTAATAGCTTCAGAAATATGATTAATAACTTTCAAAAAAGCTTAAAAATTACCTCATATTTACATAGAAAAAGGAGCGGATATGATATCCTACTCCTTATTCTTATCAGAAAATCTAATTAGATTTAGTCTTCTTTTTTCTTACGAGCAACAAGCCCAAATCCGCTCAAGACACCTAAAAGTCCAAGTGCTGCTAGGCTAGCATGGTCTTCCGTACCAGTATTAGGAAGTTCAGCTTGTCCTTTAGCTTCTGATGGAGCTACTGGAGCTTGTGGTGCTTTATCATTTACTGGTGCTGATGGCATCGTTGGAGTTGCTGGGTTAGCCGGTGTTGTTGGTTGACTTGGGTCTGTCGGTTTCACCGGACTTGTTGGGTTTGTTGAAGGTGTTGATGGAGAACCTGGTTGAGATGGAGTGAGTGAGCCTCCATTTGTAGTACGTTTAAATACGTGGATGACATTGCCAGTTTTTTCATCTTTTATTGTTTCTACTAAGGCGTATCCTGGAATCTCTCCAGCTGGGTTATCACCTTCAGCTAATGGTTTAACTGGTTTACCATTGACATCTACCCATACCGTTACAGGTTTCTTAGTTGATGGTTTGAAGATGTGAGTTACTTTACCTGTTTCTTTGTTTGTAACTGTTCCTACTAGTTCATAGTTAGGAGTAGATCCTGCTGGGTATGTTCCTGGTGTTACAGGTTTGATTGGGTTTCCTTTTTCGT
>ERZ773003.947-NODE-947-length-18943-cov-82.355781_pt1 | contig 18943 bp, 17 predicted proteins | sample MGYA00580668_ERZ773003 | MGnify/ENA primary metagenome ERZ773003 (study PRJEB29015, sample SAMEA2738002) | human oral metagenome | biome: human oral; feature: human-associated habitat; material: dental | place: China | collected 2126 ... | reverse complement strand
GACGAGCTCGGCGGGATCATCCCCGCAGGGCATCCCTCACACGCCCAGGACGTCCCTGGCGATGGCGGCCGTCTGGCTGGGCGTCCCGCCCACGCGCACGCCCACGGCCTCCAGAGCCTCCTTCTTGGCGGCGGCGGTTCCCGCCGAGCCCGACACGATGGCGCCGGCGTGCCCCATCGTCTTGCCCTCTGGGGCGGTGAAACCCGCGACGTAGGCCACGACCGGTTTGGACACGTGTTCGGCGATGTAGGCGGCGGCGCGCTCCTCGGCGTCGCCCCCGATCTCGCCGATCATGACGATGAGGTCGGTGGCCGGGTCCTCTTCGAAGGCCGCGATCGCATCGATGTGGGTGGTGCCGATCACCGGATCGCCGCCGATGCCGATGCACGTCGTGAATCCGATGTCCGCGAGCTCGTACATGAGCTGGTAGGTGAGCGTGCCCGACTTGGAGACGAGGCCGAGCCTGCCGGGCCCGGTGATGTCGGGCGGGGTGATGCCGACGTTCGACTGGCCGGGAGAGATGATGCCGGGGCAGTTCGGGCCGATGAGCCTGACCCCCCGTTCGGCGGCGTAGGCGAGGAATTCGACCGTGTCGGCGACCGGGACGCCTTCGGTGATGATCACGACGAGGTCGAGGCCGGCGTCCACCGCTTCGAGGACCGCGCCCTTCGTGTGGGCGGGCGGGACGAAGACGACCGAGACGTTCGCGCCGGTGGCGTCCTTCGCCTCGGCGACTGTGCCGAAGACGGGAACGGAGACGGTTCCGGCGGCCCGGCCCTCGGCGCCGGGGCCGATGGGGAGGACGTCGAACTCCACGGACGTGCCCGCCTTGCGCGGGTTGACGCCGCCGACGACGTTCGTACCGGCGCCGAGCATGCGGCGCGTGGCCAGCTGGGCGGCCTTGAAGCTCGTGAGCGTCTTCCCCGAGCCCGTCGTGTGCCAGATGAAGCCACCCCCCTCGGGGCGTGACCAACGCTTGGCCTCGTAGGAGCTACGTATCTTCCACAGGATGCGCTCCGTGGCGGCGATCTGATAGGGGCGCATGACGAGCAGGACTCCATCGACGTCCAGCACGGAGTAGGTCAGTAGCACCTCCAGCAGTGTCCGCTTCTGGAAGAAGGTCGCCGTGAAGTCCTTCAGATCCTTGATAGGGCTGTTGTCGGCACGCGCCCAATTCATCGTGAAGTCAAAGCTACTCTTATCACGCTTCGTCGTATTGGCGAAGTAGCGCGTATCGGTGCCGTTGCTGATGACGAAGAGCTGGACGTACTTGTATAGCGAGGTCTTACTATTGAAGCTCTCCTTACTATAGCGGTGGATCTGATTGAAGGCCTCACGGATAGCCACCCCACGGCGCTTGAGCTCGACGTGTACCAGCGGGAGGCCATTGACGAGGATCGTCACATCATAGCGGTTCGTGCGTGTCGCCGCATTCTCCCCCGCGTCCGCACCATCCGCCACCGCATACTGGTTGATCACCTGCAGTCGGTTGTTATGGATATGTTCCTTGTCAATCAAACGTATATTTTTTGTTGTGCCATCATCACGTTTTAGATTCTGAATATAGTCCGTCTGGATGCGGCGCGTCTTCTCCACAATCCCTTCACTCGCGGGTGCAATCGACGTCTTGAAAAAGCGTTCCCACTCCGTATCCGTGAACTCATAGTCGTTCAGTGCCGAGAGCTGCGTGCGGAGATTGGCGATCAGCTCCGCCTCATCGTGAATAGGGAGATATGCATAGCCCTCCTCCTCCAGCAGACGGATGAGCGCCCGCTCCAGTGCTGCCTCTGACTGGTACGCCCCATACGGCGCACGCTCCTCCCGTACATACTGTGCGAGCACCGTACTCTCCTCCGCGCTCGCGATGAGATTGTAGTACATGATGACCCTCGTTTTCTTCTCCCAATAGTATATTTGTAAACCTCATAAAACTATCTGCGAACCTTACAAAACAGATTTTTACCTTACAATTTTATTCCAAGCTTACAAAGCCAATATTTTCAGGCCTCAACAGATAAAATATCCCGGTTGTAAGGTACTGTTTTCTCCCTGTTACCTTACAAAATAGAGAAGCAACCTTACAATTTTTCCTTTTTAGGCAGTATCGCCTCATAGGTGCGATTGGGAGCGAATTTAGAGCCATTCGCTTTCACAAGCCCCATACTAATGAGCACATTAAGCCGAGCCAGAATCGTTCCGGCTGATCTATTTTCTACATACACCGAAAGATCAGAGCGGCTCGCAGGGCCATGATTGATCATGTAGGTGAGCAGCATCTGTTGTATACGATCCAACTTGTCCCAGACAGCAGGACCCACATGATCAATCGTATGCAGCTCTTGTCGTTTCCTTCTCATAACAATATTATTCCGCAGCACAAGCCTGACCGACTCTTTCGGTTCGGTATAATCCGGCGCATCAAGGAAATAATCGGCCATCTCCTTGTAGATTCGATTGACACCTTCATTGAGTTCCCTCACCCAACCGAACTCGGTCAACACACGTGAGATACGCGGATTACGCGAGTAACGCGTTTCCTTGATATTCTCAAGGGTCACAATATTTGGCAGCTTGCCGGGGCTCTCGATCTCAAGGCGGTCATCATACATACTCACCTTGATGTAGCTCCCGCTCATTGCATACTCCCGATGCGTTACCGCATTTACAATCCCCTCAAGCCATGCAAATTCGGGATACTCCGGCACAATCTGAAATTTTCCGCTTGATACATTGAGCATGGTAAACTCTCGAAGCTGGGTTGCAATAAAAGTCTTTGTCTCTTCAATAATACGCAGCAAGGGCAATTCAATGCTTTTATCTCGTATAATATTGATCTTTGTCCCAACACCTGCATACGTCCCATCATAACGCAAAAACCGAATTCGGCAATTCGGATAAAACTGAGAAATATTCCGCGCAAAGAGAAGTACCGCCGCATTTGAAAGGTATCCCCTCCCCTGCACACGTTTGATAAACCCACGTGCATGTAACACCTGTTCATCAGTCTGCTGTTCTGCACCGATGATCTCTTTATATTGTGTCAAAAGATCAGCATCCAAATCCTCTATAACTGCATCCCAGTTGGGTTCATCTTCAAAGCAACGTGTACTTTTCGCGTACTCCAGATTTTTGAGGTCATCGCCATGCAGTTCCTTGGTTCGGTCAGCAATCCGCAGCCATGTTCGCCCCTGTATGTTGCGAACGATTTGTCCCTCGCTCTCCTGAATATGAAGGAGAAGAATACGATCCGGCTCCCCATCAGCATTCACAATATCAAGAAACTCTTCCTGATAGCGTGGCATTGGCTGACAGAAATCCTTCGGTGCATTGATGAAATCATTGATCTTATCGTACCCAACAAAATCAATTCCTTCAAGCATGCGCAGTTTATCACTGATTCCGACGAAATAGTTCCGCCGTCTGCATTGGCAAAACCGGAAATGAGTGGTGCAAGATCAGACGGTTTAATCTGTGCAGACTTGCAGTCAAAATATTTATTCTCCTTCTCATGAAGAATATAGTCCAATGTCAACATCCGATTCAGTGCAGAATTCATAGGCATAGCATACCTCCATTCTGTAAAAATGTAACCTTACAAGTTTAAAGTCAAACCTTACAACAGCTCTATGCAGTCAAATCATACAAAAAACAGTAACAACAAGCCTCTAGCGAATAAACACAAACTGCACTATCCCATTTTCCGGCTCGAACCTTACAAAATGAACGGCGAACCTTTCAAGTTACGATAAAGGGGTTCACGCCCCCTTACGCCGAAATGTAAGGAGTTTGTCGCGGTAGTATTCGTACTGCTTTTTACGCGCGGCGATCTCCGCGGGAAGCCCCTGCGTGAGGTCATTGCAGAGGGTGTCGAAGCGGTCGAGAATGGAGACGATTTTTGCCTGGACTTCGAGCGGTGGGATGGGGATGGGATATGTTTTAACCATAGGAATTGTCAGCTGTGGAATTCCCGTTTGAGGAATCTTAAATGTCGTCATTTGCAACATATAGAAAAGATATTTTACATCAAGACACTTATATGGGATGGCAGCGATAAGTCGAACCACAGGGTAAAACGGTGTTAAGTGTAATGCGCTGTACCCAATAGTTCCTCTAGCCGATATTGTTACGCAAGGTTGCGTAATACGAGGACTTTTCGTAAATCCGTATAAAGCCTTCTCGCCTATACCATTACTATAAATTGGAATCCTATATTCCTCAGTTACTACTTGCGAAAATTCTCCCTTTGGAACGTCACCGCCTGCTATCAGGTCACAAACTTCCCCCAAAGTTTTCCACTCAACCGCGACAGATTGTCGCAGTAGCCCAATTTTACCTATTCTTAGAGCTGTCTGTCTGTCTGTCTGTCTGTCTGTCTGTCTGTCTGTCTGTCTGAGCGATGGTATCATCCACACGGACAAAGTTCAAAAGACTGTCACGATAAAAATTATATTGTTTTTTTCGCAAGGCTAGCTCCGCTGTTAGCTCCGCTGTTAGCTCTGTAAAATTGTCCAACAATTTCACGATTTCATTTTGGATGGGAAGCGGCGGGACGGGGATTTGCATATCAAGTACCTTTGCCATATCAGGGTGTTTAATCCCAGAGCCTCTATAAAAGGAATCTATGATCTGACCTTGGCTCATCATCCAATAGTACAAATATTTATTTGACAAGACTTCTGTATTGCTCGATGTCGCAATTCTGTTATCAGCTGTCACAAATTTCCCCTTGTAGTACTTAATACAATCCGTCACAGCTCTGGATTTTCCCCACGGAATCGAAACAACTTCCCCTTCTTTTAGATAGTCACCTGCGACAGCTTCCGTCGTCCACCCCGTCTTTTCTCCAGTCGATAACAAGAACACATCCCCACAATCATCCTCCATTAAAAAGAGATCATTTGCCAGAAGATATTGGTAGCTGTCAACAACAGGTTGTTTATATCGCTCAACTGCATTAAATTTTTTATCCCAAATCGTAACAGACCACAAAGGAACAAATTCCACCCCATCGGGACACAGTTTCTCCATCAGCTCACTCAGCCGACTCATAGTGCGATGCCCTCCTCTCCCTCGATCTCGGCGATGATCTTCTCAATCTCGTCGCGCAGAACTGCCTCGCGTGCGACGATGGTGCGAATCTCGGCGTTGAGCTGCACGATATCGATGATCTCGCGTGTATCCTCCGGCTCGACATAGGTGCTGACGGAGAAGTTATAGTCCTCGGCGACAATCTCCGCGCCCTTCACCACGCGCACAACATACTCCACATCTACCCGATCCGTATAGAGTTTTAGGATGTTCTCAATATTCTCCTGAGAGAGTTTGTTGCTGTTTGTGACCTTGACATATTCCTTCGATGCGTCAATAAAGACCGTCGTTGTATCTGGTTTGGATTTCTTAAGCACCATAATGCAGGTCGCAATCGTTGTGCCAAAGAACAGATTGTCCGGCAGCTGAATCACGGCATCAACGAAGTTACTGTCGATGAGATACTGACGGATCTTCTTCTCCGCACCACCGCGATACATGATGCCGGGGAAGCAGACGATTGCAGCCGTCCCATTGTTCGCAAGCCATGCAAGCGCGTGCATGATAAAGGCAAAATCCGATTTGCTCACGGGTGCAAGCACGCCGGCGGGAGCATAGCGCGGATCATTGATGAGCAGAGGATTCTCTTTCCCCGGCCATTTTTTGGAGTAGGGCGGATTGCAGACGATTGCCTCGAACGGTTCATCATCCCAGTGCTGCGGGTCTGTGAGTGTATTTCCATGTGCAATGTCGAAATCATCGAAATTGATGTCGTGCAGGAACATATTGATACGGCAAAGATTATATGATGTGAGGTTATTGTCCTGCCCATAGAAGCCGTTTCGCACGTTCTCCTTGCCGAGAATCTTCGCAAATTTGAGCAGGAGTGACCCGCTGCCGCAGGCAGGATCATAGACCTTGTTCACCCGGGTTTTGCCGACAACAGTGAGATGCGTGAGAAGCTCCGAGACCTCCTGCGGGGTAAAATACTCGCCGCCGCTCTTGCCTGCATTCGATGCATACATTCGCATGAGATATTCATAAGCATCGCCGAACGCGTCAATGGTGTTGTCTTGATAGTGACCAAGCCCCATGTTCCCAACGCCGTTCATGAGCTTTACAAGATTCTCATTACGTTTCGGCACTGTTTTACCGAGTTTATTGCTATTTACATCAAACTCATCAAACAAACCTGCAAGGTCACCCTCGCTCGATGTTCCCACTGATGAACTCTCGATGTGGTGAAAAACCTGTTCCAATGTTTCATTGAGGTTTTCATTGGTCGGTGCATTCTTACGCACATTCACAAAAAGTTCGCTTGGAAGGATGAAATATCCCTGTTCATCCACAATATTGCTCTTCTCCGTCAGCGCCTCCGCATCGGGCAGCGCGGCATAGTCAAAGTCCGTATCACCCGCCTCACGAGCCTCGGCATTGAGGTAGTTCGTCAGCTTCTCCGAGATATATCGGTAAAACAGCATTCCTAAAACGTACTGCTTAAAGTCCCATCCATCCACTTCACCACGCAGGTCGTTCGCAATCTGCCAAATGGCACGGTGCAGCTCTGCACGCTCCATTTCCTTCTTGTTGTCCATGATCTCGCCTCCGGCTTCATTTCTCATAGTTCGTGATAGAAGTACTTTTGTCCTTCTAAAACATGGTTGCTGGCATGCATATAGATCTTTTTAAACAAGTATCATAGGGCCATCATCCTGACGACCTAGTTAATCAACCTGTTCATACATCTTTTGGCTTGGGAATATAGACTTTCTTCAGCGGAATCATCTGCTGATATTCTTCACTCATATTCTCATAGTATTTCAATACAAGATCTACTAACTCTATGCCGTTAATGCCTCGGATAATAGGATTCGCTGTGAGAAATTTTTGTGCATTCTTTGTATAGTCAGACAGTGAGATAAATAGGCCGTAATCTCCCGGCATCATCGCCCCTTTGAGCGATTGGATTGTTGCTTCTTTTATAGCGCTGTCCTGACTTTTAACCTGCACAGCAATGCGTGGAGGCAACTCATCTTTATAAGCTACAATATCAATGCCACCATCACCTCCATGCGGCGATATACTCGTCCGATACCCCATTGCATTAAGAAGATCTGCAACAAAACGCTCCAAATCATATCCCTTGAACAAACGGCTCAGCTCCTTAAGAACGAAATCACGTGTGTTGTTCATGATTTCTTCTGCAGTTGCACCTACACTCTCATCCTCTATATCTGTGGTCTGTAAAGGAAAGTCGGGGGATAGAGACGCAAGATACTCAGCTGCATAGTTTTTAATGGAAAACAGAGTCATTGCCGAACCAACTTCATATAATGCTCCCTGTGAAAATACTGTGCGAGAAAGATGCTTCAGCCATGTAACCTTGCGCGTATGATGATAAAGTCCGGCTGACGGATCATACATATAGTCACCGGAAATTCTCCCAATATTAATCTTACGGTCAATTTTTGAGGGGAACACGACATAGTCTCCAATTTTCATTTCAACGGCGAAGCGATAAAGCATTCCTACAGAGGTTGGAATGGCACCTTTTTTCGCATGTGGATAGACCTGCATAAACCGCGCCCTAAAAGCATCCCGTGTCTTGGCAAGACCGCCAAGGTTACCCATATCATTCCATCCAATTGCAATAATCTTTTCCCCAAGGAAAAGCTGATCATCCTCGGAATGAATGCCCCATATAGTCTCTTCTGATATATTTTCCATATCAAAACACCTCACATATACAAAATCTATTGATTGTAACCCCAGTTATTGCAGAGGCTGAGTATGATATAACTCTGGCGCCAAACAAAGAAGGGCGGCTCATTTCCTTTACCTCTTAAAAACGCCATCCTGCGCCCCGAACTATCACGAGTAAACTAAGTGCAAGCATGGAACGACCGTTGATCCATTCCCCTGATCAACCACGAGCATGCTGTCCGCATCATATCACATGCTAACGTGATATCCCGCGGCCTCTTAAATACACACAGGATAAGGAAGGTCAATTGTCCCATCTCCCCATTGATTCCATGAAAGAATTCCAATGTTGCTAAAGATTCGTTCTTTTATTGTCAATTTCCTCTTTATCTTAATTTTTCTAACCGTGCATTTATTAACATAAAATTTTCCCACTTTTTACAAAATATATTATTTGTCACAAGACAATCCCGAACTCTTTTATGCTAAGGTATTGCATACTTTGGGGGCACTACAAAATAATGCCCGGAGCTTTTTTCAAAGCACATCTTATCCCATGGAACAGCCAACATGCTGCACGACGATTGCTGCCACTCGATTCGCCTCTTCGCAGGCCTCGCGCAGCGTTTTCCCCTGTGACAGCGCCGACAGGAATCCTGCTGTATGCGAATCTCCGGCGCCGATCGTATCGATCGCCTTGACCGGAGCGGAGGGCACGAGCATTTCGCCTTCATCGCTGCGACAAAGCGTCCCCTCCCTGCCGAGTGTCACGACGACGGGCTGACGCGTAACCGCATAGAGTCTGCGCGCCGCAGCAGCAGCGTTTGCTTCTCCCGTCATCGCCTTTGCCTCGGCTGCATTCATTTCGAGAATCGTACGCATACCCAGAAGCTCGTCGGCAAAACACTTCCCCAAAAGCCTCGGCCCCGGGTCGAGCACCAGACGGCAGCTGCGTTTCCTGCGGCGCAGGAAACGCAGCAGGACTTCACTGCCGGGATTGTCATCCTGGAATCCATAGCCGGAGGCATAGATGTAATCGTAGGCCTGCGCATCAATCTTGTCCAGCCACGCATCGAGCCACATCGTCTCAATGCCGTCCATCGTAATGAATGTACGCTCGCCGTCAGCCTCGACAAGAGAGAGGCAGTATCCGTTGTCGCAGCGTTCATCTTCGATCATCGGCCAATGCCCAGACTGCAGGAGTTCCTGCCGGATGATGTCCGCATACATTCCCTTGCCGAGCGGCACGCAGAGATCATGCGCAGTGCCCAGGGCGCCCATGATTTTCGATACGTTGAATGCACAGCCGCCGACGATCATGCCCTTCTGCCTTCCGGCAATATCTTCTCCGGCCTGCGGCAGACGATCGATATGGATGACGACATCGATCACTGCCGCGCCGAGGATCAGTATCTTTGCGTTTCCCATACGCCTTCTCCTCCGTCAGGCCGCATTTCGCCTGCCGCCGAACAGTGTCAGGAGGATGTACAGTCCGCCGCTTACAACGAGGGTCAGCAGAACATTGAGGCTGTTGCCGGCGAAGATGCCCGTGGCAAAGGGGCCTGCAAAAACAAACGTCTTGGAAAACAGCATACCCACGACAAAGCCGACGACCCAACTGACAACGCCGTGATAATTCAGCGCGTTCCTCGCGGGATCGGTGAGCAGCTCCTTATCATATCCCTGCCTGCGACGCAGCAGCAGATAATCCGCAAGGAATACCGAGGCCCACGCCGCGAGCAGCTTCCCGATGATACTCAGGAAGCCTTCCAGTGTCCCCTGAAAATCCTGCGCTACAAAGAGGATATAGGTCGGGATGACCGTGACAACAACCGTCTGGAACAGGAGAATCCAGCGTTCATTCACCAGAATATGCGCCGCCTGGAGCACGAGCTTGGAGGATTTCAGTCCCAGGAAGCACTGCGGCGTTAGGCCGCCAATTGCCGTGATGTAATAGAGGATCGCCAGATTGACCGGCAACACGCCCTTGATCACCTCGATGGGGTTTGCCGAACTCGCAAGATCCGGCACCCGTGTCGAAAGCAGTATGCCGACGCCGAGCATCAAAATGAGCGGCACGGCGCCGCCAAGCGTAACGGCCCAGCCGACCTTGGTGCGCGAATGCTCCGGTGCCTGATGACAGCTGTAGTCCGCCGCATAACTCGTCCAGCCGATGCCAGTGCCGGCGGCGACAAAGGCAAGTGCCGGCAGGAAATTCCCCAGCCAGTCACCACTCGGCATCGACAAGAGCATCGCCCAGTCCGTCTGCGGTATGATGATCGCAAGAATGACGAGTGTGAAAAAACCGAATAAATAGGTGCAGAGTGTCTGCATACGGATCAGCATCGCATGACTGAACAATACGGAGGCCAGTACCAGCGCTACAAAAATTGCCAGAGCCGCGCCCATACTCAGAGTCGTCGTCCCAATCCCCAGCGCGGCAAATAGGGCCAACACCGTCAGTGCGCCGGTACAGACATTGATCGACAGCCATCCGGCATGCGCGATCAGAGCCGCCGCTGCAGGGATTAAATTGCCCCGAAAGCCGAACGAAGCACGCGACAAAACAAATGTGATGGCTCCTGTATCGTATCCGGCCAGGCTCATCAGCCCAACGATGCCGAACGAAAACGAACCGATGACCGCAACGAGAACGGCCTGCAGGAAACTCAGCTGATAACCGACGATAATGGCGCCGTAGACGAGACCGAGGATCCCGATATTGGCAGCGCAATATAGGAAAAACAGGCTTCTGGGCCGGTCTGTCCGCTCCTCCGGCGACAGAAAGGTCTTTTCTTCTTCGTGCATAATAATCCCTCCCGCTCTTTTTTCTTGAAGCAGCGCTTCAAAAGGGTCAACAATATACCCTGCCGCGGTGCGCAAGCAGGCTGTCGGCATAATGTCCGAAATCCACGGCATTGCTCCGCTCCAACACGGCGATCCATTCTTCCTCGATGTGCTTTGCTCCGACCTTCGCACCGCAGATCGCAGTTGCCATAGCGCCGATCGTATCCGTATCGCCGCCGAGATTCGCACAGGCCAAACTGCATGCTTTCGGCTCCTTGAAATAGTACGCCATCGCCAGAGCAGCCGGCACAGCCTCGCTCATCAGCGTTGTCGTGCCGATGATTTCATAAATGGAGAGAGAGAACGCCTCCTCATCTGCCCGATACCGCTTTGCAAATTCCAGCGCCAAAGCAAGCCGTGCTTTTGGCGAGGCACTGTATGTCTCCGCACCGTACTGCGCGATCATGGCACAGCAGTCCATTGCAGTATCCATAATGTCATCCCACGACCTGCCGTCGAGCGCGGCGCTGACCGCTGCCGCCACCATGCCGGCGCCGCTGAGTGCCACGTCGGTCTTATGCGTCGCCTCGCTGATATGAAAGACATATGCGGCAAGATCCTGCAGATCATGAGAGGAAAAGAGGCAGCCGATCGGCGCAATCCGCATCGCCGCGCCATTCGTCAGCGCCTTTACGGTGTAAGGTTCGGGATCTTCTCCATGTGCAACAGCATAGAGCGCAGCCTTCGTGCTCTGCCCCAGGATATTTTTGTCGAACGCATTCGTTCGAACGGCCCATTGCAGGAGATTACGCGCAATCAGCCCCTTGTCCGGCACGTAGTCGTTTTCCATCAGGGAGTCGAGAATGACGAGTGCCTGCGCCGTATCATCCGTAAACTCCCCCTTCTTCAAACCGATTGCGGCAGGATTTTCCGCGGGACTGTCCTCGAACGTCTCAATGCGCCCGAAAATCTCCCGAATCCTTCTGCGGCTCAACAGCTCCGACGGCATTCCCATCGCATCGCCCAGAGCCATACCGTAAAGCGTCCCCAAAATATGATCTCTCATACGATCGCCTCTTTTCCTGTCCGGTTGTTTCCATAAGTAAAGTATATAATACGCAAGGAGCTTTTACAATGTGAAAGCCTAATCCGAGGAGGATGGGTTAAGATTTATCAGCGGGCGGGAAAGCCATATCGAACCGGCACTATTATGCGCGGGATTTTCGTCCTATAACTACTCTTGATGCAATCATGCGGATAGGAAGATCGACGATGATGCGAAACAAAACAAGCACCTACAAATACCTCATGGCGTTCGGGTATCTGTGCATGGACATCAATCCGTGCCGCCGTTTTTGCGAAAAAAGCAAACACAAAAGGCGCAGACAGACGCCTGCGCCTCGATGTAAAAGAGTCCCCCTAATTTAAATTTTTCCGCACCATATCGGCAATTCCCGTGAGCATCTCAATTTTTTCTCTTTGCCAGTCATCGCATTCATCATAAAAGCACATATTCTTCTGCTTCTTGAAGATACGAAACGGCTCCTCCGCGGAGTTATCATAAATGTGGCATATATCACTCACTTCAATGACCGCGGGAACGAGATCCATTGCGCGATCATAGCGCGCATAGATCTTCTCCTTGGGAACATCGTGCCCGCCCGATGCCACACGCGTTTTTACACGGTAGACATTGATAATCGGGGCTATGGTCAGGACATAATAACAGCGGATAAAACGGCCCATTTCCCGCGCACGTTTCAAAAGCTCCAAATTACGCGACGTGGAAAGCACAGTTTCAAAACAGAACTCTCTCTTGTCAGAAAGGCATGCCTCTCGCTGCCGTTCGGCAGTCTGCGCCGCTTCAAGATCATCACACTTGAGGTTCTTCTTAATCTCATCGGCGTTGATATACTCCATCTGAGGAGGACGCAAAATTTCTGTAAACGTGCTCTTGCCCGAACCGTTCGGCCCCGCAAAAACGATGATTTCAGGCCTCTTCTGCACGTTTTCCATCACATTCTGCCCGTATGGGCACACGCTGCCCATCGCTCCTGATCTCATAGAGTGTCTTCGTCTTGCGGTCGTAAACAACACTCGACACGCCTCTTGCCTTGTTCTTCGCCAGTGCAATACGCACCGCCGCGCGAGCGCCCTGCACGACCATATCATCCGTCATCTCCGTTGTCGCCATCGTGCAGCCTCCTTCCAAAGTCTTTGCTTAAGGAATCGCTGATAAAATGAAGTCCGTCAGATTGGCGTAGATTTTTTCGTCCGATTGAGGAGGCAAACCGGACACATAGTCAAAGCTATGTGGAGGATTCGCCGACAAAAAGCGGGCAAAAAAGATACGCTAAGATAGCGCGGCTGAATTTATCAGTGTTTCCTTAACTATATCACATTTTAAAGAAAAGTTCACGAGAGGACGGTATCGCACCACATCATTTTGCTCTATAATAGAGGCAAATCAACCGGCAGGAGGTGCCCCATGCTCTACACATCGCACTACGCTTCCCCGCTCGGCGGGATGACGCTCGTGAGCGACGGCACGGCGCTCGTCGGACTCTATTTCGACGGGCAGAAATATGCTGCAGAGGGACTCGACGCAACACACACGCAAAAAAACCTCCCCATATTTGAGGAGGCGCTTCGCTGGCTCGATGTCTATTTCAGCGGCAGAAAGCCCGACTTTACCCCGCCGACTGCGCCGGCGGGCACGGCATTCCAGCAGTCGGTGTGGGAGATTCTGCGCACGATTCCGTACGGTGAGACAACGACCTACGGCGCGATCGCACGGCGCATCGAGCAGAATACCGGCTGCCGCATGTCGGCGCAGGCGGTCGGTGGCGCGGTCGGCCGCAACCCGATCTCCATCCTCATCCCCTGTCACAGAGTCGTCGGCACGAACGGCAACCTGACGGGCTATGCGGGCGGCATTGATAAGAAGGAGCGTCTGCTCCGATGGGAGGGAGCACGCTGAGACGCGCCTTCCCTCCCGCTGCAAAAACGCATGACCCCCGGGTCATGCGTTTTTATTTGCATCAATTTATGAGAGCAAATGCTTATTCCTTTTCTGCTTTTGACTTGCTCCTCAGTATCGCGCAGACGCAGCCGCCTACAGGATTCGCCGCCCCGCGTTTGCGCGCCTTGTGCGCGGCATAGCGGCGCTTGCCCTCCTCGAAGGCGATGCGTGCCTCCTCGGTATCGAGCGCGAGCGGCGGCACGGACTTCGGACGCGCATTGCGGTCGAGTGCAACCATTGTGAAATACGCCGAGAGTGCCAGCTGCGGATCGCTGTCCTCATCCAGATCCTCGACGATGACATTGACGGCGATCTCCATCGAGCTGTGCCCGACGTAGACAATGTCCGCCGTGACAACGACGAGGTCGCCGATGCGGATGGGCAGGTGGAACTCGAGCTCATCCACGCGCGCGGTGACGACGTTCGAGCGTGCGTAGCGCCGCGCCGCTGTATATGCTGCCGAGTCCATCAGCTTCATGATCTCGCCGCCGTGTACGTTCCCGTTCGGGTTCGCCTGGCTCGGCATCATGACCTCGCTGATGACAATGCGGCTTTCTTTCATCTCACATGTATTCATACAGACCCTCCATCGAGTTGACTTCCATTTTTGCAGCGTCTACTTTACCACCGCTTCCTGAAAATAATCCGTTGCTTTGGAAACATTTTCCAAAAAACTCTTTCTTGACATGTGAGCGCACTCCAATGCTATAATGCGGCGTAGCAAGATGGATGTTTTATGGGGGCTCCCGCACGATTCAAAGGGGGATTTCACTTGTATTTGGAAAAGATCACGTCACCGGCCGACATCAAGGGCTACGGCCCGGCAGAACGCAAGGCGCTCGCGCAGGAGATGCGCGATGCGATGCTCCGGCGCGCGAGCATTCACGGCGGACATTTCGGCCCGGACTTCGGCGCGGTCGAGGCGATCATCGCGCTGCACACGGTATTCGACTCACCGCGCGACAAGATCGTCTACGACATCTCGCACCAGTCCTATCCGCACAAGATGCTGACGGGCCGTATCGAGGCATACATCGACGAGGCGCACTACGACGCGGTCTCGGGCTACACGAATCCGGAGGAGAGTCCGCACGACTTCTTCAACGTCGGACACACATCGACCTCGATCAGCCTGGCCTCGGGCCTTGCGAAGGCACGCGATCTCGCAGGTCGGAAAGAAAATATAATCGCCTTTATCGGCGACGGCTCGATGTCGGGCGGCGAGGCGCTCGAGGGGCTGAACGTCGCGGGCGAGATGGACACCAACTTCATCATTGTGTTCAACGACAACAACCAGTCCATTGCGGAGAATCACGGCGGCATGTACCGCGAGTTCCGCCGCCTGCGCGAGACGGGCGGTACCGCGCCGAACAACCTCTTCCGCGCGATGGGGCTCGACTACCGCTATGTCGCCCGCGGCAACGATGCCGAGGCACTGATTGCAGCGTTCGAAGCGGTCAAGGACAGCCAAAAACCGGTTGTGGTGCACATCCATACGCAGAAGGGCAAGGGCTACAAGTTCGCCGAGGAGGACCGCGAGACTTGGCACTACCGCATGGCGTTCGATATTGAGACGGGCGAACTGAAGCGCCCGTACACCGACCCGTTCCAGGAGACAACAAAGGCATTTGTCAAAGAGACAGCCAAGGTGAACCCGAACTTCGTCTTTCTCGCGGCGGGCACGATGGGCGGCATCGGTCTCTCCCCCGCCGACCGTGCGGAGCTCGGCAGCCAGTACGTCGATGTCGGCATTGCCGAGGAGCACGCCGTCGCGATGGCATCGGGGCTCGCACGCGGCGGTGCGCGTCCGGTGTTCGGCACGTACAGCACCTTCTTCCAGCGCACCTACGATCAGATGGCGCAGGATGTCGCGGTGAATCATAATCCCGCGGTCTTTCTCTCCGTCGGCGCGTCCATGTACTACATGAACGACGTGACGCACCTCGGCTTCTTCGATATTCCCCTCTTTGCCAACATCCCGAACCTCGTCTTCCTCGCACCTGCGAGCCTCGACGAGTACGCGGCGGTGCTGCGCTGGTCTGTCGAACAGACAGCGCACCCCGTCATGATCCGCATGCCGGTCATGGGCTACGAAGAGAGCCCCTATGCCGTGCGCACGGATTACAGCGCGCTCAACAAATATCAGATCGTCACCGAGGGCAGCGGCGTCGCTCTCATCGGCGCGGGCAATTTCGCCCAGCTGGCGAGTGCTGCGGCGGCCGAACTCGAAAAGGAAGGCATCAAGGCGACGGTCATCAACCCGATCTTTCTCTCGGGACTCGATACGGCGCTCCTCGATGCACTCAAGGAAAAGCACAGCCTCATCCTCACGCTCGAGGACGGCATCCTCGACGGCGGCTTCGGGCAGAAGATCGCCGCCTACTACAGCATGGACAAGAATATCCGCGTGCGCTGCTACGGGCTCTCGAAGGAGTTCTATGACCGTTACCGCAGCAAAGAGCTCGCGAGCGCCCATCATCTCACCGCCGAGCAGATCGCCGCGGATACGCTGACGACATTCAAACGCCCGCGTACATACTGACGATGCGCCGAAACGCATCCCAGCGGAGTAAGTGTGCAGCGTTCGCCGAACCGCTGCAGAAGACGCTGCAAAACCTCGGGACAATGTGTCCCGAGGTTTTTCTGTGCACGTATTTCAATTTTTTCAGCACTTTCTTAGAATTTATGTTATGATATGGATGATATTTTATCATATGTAAAATTAGGAGGATATCTTCCTTGTATCTTGAAACCATCACCAGCCCTGCGGACATCAAGCACTATACCGCAGCACAGCGCTCTGCACTCGCGCAGGAGATGCGGGATGCACTCATCCGCCGTACGAGTATCGCCGGCGGGCACATCGGGCCGAATCTGGGCATCGTCGAGGCGACGATCGCACTTCACACCGTCTTTGATTCGCCGCGCGACAAGATTGTATTCGATGTCTCGCACCAGTGCTACCCGCACAAGATGCTGACGGGGCGTGCCGCGGCCTACATCGACGAAGCGCAGTACGGTGCGGTCTCCGGCTTTACGAATACCGATGAGAGCCCGCACGACATCTTCAACATCGGACATACATCCACCTCGATCAGCCTCGCGACGGGTCTCGCCAAGGCGCGCGATCTTGCCGGGGGCACAGAGAACGTCATCGCCCTCATCGGCGACGGCTCGATGTCAGGCGGCGAGGCGCTCGAGGGGCTGAACGTCGCGGGCGAGATGGAGACGAACCTCATCATCGTGTTCAACGACAACGAGCAGTCGATCTCCGAGAACCACGGCGGCATGTACCGCACGTTCCAGAGGCTGCGCGAGACAAACGGCACTGCGCCGGACAACCTCTTCCGCGCGATGGGCCTGGACTACCGCTATGTCGCCGACGGCAACGACGCGGAGGAGCTGATCCGCGTGTTCTCCGCAGTAAAGGACACACAAAAACCCGTCGTCATACACATCCATACGCAGAAAGGAAAGGGCCTCTCGTTCGCCGAGAACGATCCCGAGGGCTGGCACCGCCATGCGCCCTTTCACCTGGAAAGCGGTGCGAGCAAGACCCCCGGCGCGCCCGAACCTTATGCCGCGGCTACGGTGGATTTCGTACTGGAAACGGCGCGGAAGAATCCGAACTTTGTCTATCTCTCGGCGGGCATTGTCGGCGGCATCAACCTCTCTCCCGCCGACCGCGCAGCGCTCGGCAGCCAGTACGTCGACGTCGGCATTGCCGAGGAGCACGCCGTTGCGATGGCGTCGGGGCTCGCGCGCGGCGGTGCACGCCCGGTGTTCGGCACGTACAGCAGTTTCTTTCAGCGCACCTACGATCAGATGGCGCAGGATGTCGCGATCAACCGCAGCCCCGCCGTCTTTCTCGCGACAGGCACGTCACTCTATCGCTCAACGGACGTGACGCATCTCGGCTTCTACGACATCGCCATCTTCTCGAACATCCCGAACCTCGTCCACATCGCGCCGACGAGCATCGCGGAGCACATCGCCGTCCTGCACTGGGCAGTGGAGCAGACGGAACATCCCGTCATGATCCGCATGCCGTTCTCCGGCTATGCAGAGAGTCCCTATCCCGTGCGCACGGATTACAGCGGGCTCAACAAGTCCGTTGTCGTCACTGAGGGTGCGGACGTCGCCCTCGTCGGCGTCGGCGACTTCGCCGCGCTCGCCTCTGCAGCCGCGGAGGAACTCAGACGCGAGGGCATCCATGCCACCGTCATCAATCCGCTCTATCTCTCGGGACTCGATGCGGAGCTGCTCACCTCACTGCGCGCAAAGCACCGTCTCATCCTCACGCTCGAGGACGGCATCCTCGACGGCGGATTCGGGCAGAAGGTCGCCGCGTTCTACGGGGATGCGCCGGATATGCGCGTGCGCTGCTATGGACTGCCAAAGAAATTCTTCAACCGCTGCAATCCCCATGATCTCGCACGCGCGCATCACCTCACCGCCCCGCAGATTGCAGCGGATGTCGTGCGGGAGATGTGTGTGCGGGCGTGATGTCTGAAAAAATCACTTGCTTTTTCCATTTCAGAGCGGTATAATGTCCTTTGTCAGTCACGGGGACGTAGCTCAGCTGGGAGAGCACCAGGTTCGCAATCTGGGGGTCGAGAGTTCAATCCTCTTCGTCTCCACCATCCTTGACCATATACGGAGGAATCCATGCGGATATCCTCCTTTTTTGATACGGAGGTACATGATGTTCCACACGATGCGCCGCAAGATACAGCAGCTTTCTCCGGAGGAAGCCGAGGCCGTGCTCCTGCGCGGCGCTTCCGGCGTGCTTGCGCTCGCGGGGGACGAGGCATTTCCCTACGCTGTGCCGATCAGTTACGTCTATGATGGTGCGCACATCTACTTTCACAGCGCACTTGAGGGGCACAAGATCGATGCCATCCGTCAGAATCCGAATGCGTCCTTCGCCGTGATCGATCAGGATGAGATCATCCCGGAAAAATATACGACCGCATTTCGCAGCGTCATCGTCTTCGGCAGCATCCGCATCATCGAGGACGATGCGGAAAAGCGCGCATCGATACGCAAACTCGCCCTCAAATACGCGCCCGACAACACCGAGGCACAGCACAACGAGATGATTGACCGCACCTGGGAGCGATTCTGCATGCTTGAGATGAGCATCGCCCACATGACGGGCAAGCAGGGCAAGGAGCTCCTCGCCAAAAAATAGCATGATACGAGAAAAGCGGTCACGCAATATGCGTGACCGCTTTTTGACTGCACAACAGGTTCATCCCTCGACGTTCAGCACGATCAGCTTCTCCTCAGTGAGCTCGCGGATGGCGTAGGCGGGACCCTCGCGGCCGATGCCGCTGTCCTTGACCCCGCCGTAGGGCATGTTGTCCATGCGGAAGGTCGCACCGTCGCCGATGATGACGC
>ERZ773003.946-NODE-946-length-18958-cov-36.235307_pt1 | contig 18958 bp, 12 predicted proteins | sample MGYA00580668_ERZ773003 | MGnify/ENA primary metagenome ERZ773003 (study PRJEB29015, sample SAMEA2738002) | human oral metagenome | biome: human oral; feature: human-associated habitat; material: dental | place: China | collected 2126 ... | reverse complement strand
AACGAATCTAGCCGCCAGCCCGCCAAAGATTGATTAAAAGCGCGAGCACCATTAAGCATTTCACTCATCAACTCGGCTTTCGAAACATCCCACGACTCTATCGACTGATTAAACTTAACTGCATTCTGGAACATTGCATTCATTGCGGTCATTTTGCCAGTGTTCCAGTTTTTAATTGAATCGCTGCCGCCATTATTAAATGCTGTCGCGTTATTAAATAAACCGCCAGCAAAAACAACGTTAGAGACATCCCACGACCCGATGTTTTGATTGAAATTTTCAGTATCGCTAAACGCACTACCCATATTAGTAATGGTCGAGGTATTCCAATTCCAGTTAGCATTCTCGCCCTTGAGAGAAGTATTGCCTCTAAAGACGGAGTATATCGAGTCAGTCTGCGACAAATCCGGAGTGTCGATTGCCTTTACGTCCATATTTGCAGCACCGTAAAATGAAGCCACCAACGATCTCCATTTATTCTTCCCCCACTGATCAATAGAAATCATCTTCAATTTATCGCCGCTGTTATTGAGATAAAACTCTGGAAATACACCTCCGATACGAATTGTATATACGCCAGGCGTAGCGTAGCTGCAAATATAAGATCCGGTCTGAGCGGTTGCTTCGACCGTACCATCATTATTGCAATCAATAGTATAATTATATCCGCCTCCTCTTATCGGAATGACGAACTGGGTATCTGGCGACCCAGGTTTGCGCGTGTCTACAGTAAACACAAAATCTGTGTCATTGATGGCGTCGGCGGCAGCTTTTGGCGGGTAAAACATCGGACCAGAAAACGCTGCTAGCACACCTATTGTCACAACTAACGCCTTGATGGCCAATCCAAATTCCAGCCTTTTTGTTTTCCAACATCTATTCATTTGGTACCATTATACTTATACTTTATTTTTTTAGCAATATACTAATGCTAATAAAGATAACACACAACTTTGCCATGACGTTTTGGAGCTTATTTAGTAGATTTCATCTCTGCTAGCACTGCGAATCTTCCCCCTGTATCACCAGCTGAATGTGAGAAATAGTTCGGATCATCTGCCGTATCAATTGGCGAAATGAAGATGTTATCACTAGGAACACCCGCCCGGATAGCCAACGAACGATTAAATCCTTGCATATCCAGATAAATTCCGTCAGCCGTTTGACGGCAGAAATTTTGCCAATTCGTATCATTTGTATGATCAAAATAATCCATACGATAATTTTTCTGAGTGATACTTGGCGACATCCAAATTTGTAAATCTTTCGCCTGGCTACCACGCTCGACAAAGTACTGAATCGCCCTTGTCATCAACTGCGCAACCGTCGAATGCCGACCCAAATGCGCCAGCATCAGTACCCGACGCTTTGGATCATAGATGACGGTGGCGATACAGTCCGCCACTGGTAAAAATAAACCGACACCAGCCGCTTCGGTATAGAGCGCGTCAGCAAAAATCCCCTCGTTGTTGTGCTTAACCGTGTCAGTTTCAGTAACTTCGGCAATAGTATCAAACGTTTGTGCTTGGTCATATGAAATCACGTGATAAATAACGTCGTCATACTTAACACCAATCTGATCGCAAAACCGCCGCCGATTCTCCAGTACCTCAGCTACGTGGCGACCGCGAATACGATTGAGCATGGTGCCGTCGTCTTTCGACGAAACCGCAACCAATAGATCAGATGGAAAACACGTCGGCTGGTCTGCCACAATCATCGCGCCCGCCATTCTTTGAGAAGTCGCTGCCAATCTGCGATCGCCAAATCTTCGGCACGGACATCAGGTGAAATATCAGCCTTTTTTAACAACTGTTCGGCGCTAGCTTTACTGACGCTCAGTCCACCACTCAGACTAGAACGCAGTTTTTTACGCTTGGCCGAAAAACCAGCTTTGACGATGCGGAAAAAGTCTTTTTGATCTTCTGGAGCGACTAGCGGTTCAGTGTGAGCTCTCAACACCACCACCTGCGAATCAACTTTTGGCGGTGGCGTGAAAAATTGCCGCGGTACTTCAATATCGAGTTCTGCCTCGGCAAATAGCTGCGCGCTAACCGCTAAAATACTCATCTCGCCAGGCTCCGCCGCGATGCGCTCAGCAACTTCTTTTTGCACCAATAACACAGCCAAACTCGGCTTACTCTCTGCCGTCATCAGCTTTTCAACAATTTTACTGGTGATATAGTATGGCACGTTGGCGACTACTTTATAACCCTTCGGCATCTGATTCAAATCCAACTGCAAAATATCCTCGTTAATCACTTCCAGGTTTTTACCAGGAAATTGCCCTGGCAACTTGTGCGCCAAATCACCGTCAAACTCCACCGCCACCACGCGCCCAGCTCGTGACAATAACCGACTAGTCAACGTGCCAAGTCCCGGCCCAATCTCCAAAACCACATCATCGTTACTCAGCTCCGCTGCCTCGGCAATTTCCGCCAGTATCTCTGGATCTCGCAACCAATGCTGCCCCAACTCTTTCTTTGGACCCGCCATCTAACGACCATCTCCGTTCGTCCAGTCTGTCGCCAGATCAAAACCATGTGGATGACGCACAGCAAAGCCGCCGGTATCATACACCTTACCAGGGCCCATACTGGTTTCCACCACCGAACAGCGCGGATAATTACCATAATTTGCCGCCACTAAAATATAGCCGTCCTTGTCTACCTTAGCGCCGTCTGCTCGCACCGTGTAGCCACCGCCGCCGCAAGCATTAATCACCACATTCATCGGCAAATCGTAATAAGTCTCACGATGCGACACACCCTTAGAGTCTGTAAATATCTGCGCGCCCTTGCTTTTAGTCAGTGGATTTTTCGGCTTAGTGCCAATTGTTTCAACCTGCTTTTTTGGCTGCCGCATAATCTCACTAGACATTTCCCTACGATTTACCTCACGCTCACTGTCAACTTCGACTCGGTAGGTTATCTTTCGCACACCCTTCTCACCCAACTGCCTCACACTCTTAAAGCCAATTGGTTGAGAATCGTCCCTTACTTGCTCAATCTGAAAATCAATATCAACCTCTTCCGTCACCATTCGCTGTTTAGCTCGCTCAATTTTCATCACTAAACTTGCGCCGTTAACCAACAAATCATCAGATTCTGTAAAATATGTTTTATCCTCGCGATACAGTGTCAGACCCGCCGCCTTAGCAATCAAAGCCGGTGTTTGTTCGGCAGTGGTAATTTTTAAGCGTTTATTACCGTCAACAATTGTTATTGGGCGAGCGCGGAAGATGTTAACTTGATATTTTGAACCTGTGAGCTCCATATCAATATTTGGCTCAACAGTATCCATTTTTTCATCAATAGAAATCTTAGCGGCCTGCAGAGCCTGACGTACCGTCAAGGCATTTGTAACAATCGTTTTTTCTTCACCACGATCATATACACGAACCAAATGTCTACTAGGATTTTTTCCTTCGGCAAATGATAACATTGGCATTGCAAGCATAATCAACATAGCAAAGCCAATAATTTTTCCAAAAAATAAACCTTTTGCTCGCATAATCAATCAGCAGCTCACAGAGTGCATTAAGGTGATTATACCAAATTACGAGATTATTATCTATAGATATCCTGCAGACCCATCTTTATCCTACAGGTAGGCCATGGCTGCCAGCCGCGAGCCTTATAAGTCTCCCAAGCTTTTTGATCCTGCACTGAAGCTGGCGCATCAGAGGCTACCTCATAACCACCATATTTACCCCAAGTTCGCTTATCAAACTGATAAGCACCGTAATAGCCATTTCCAGTATTTGAAGTATAACTGCCCTCACAACTCCTTAGTCGAGATAACGCTTCAGAAAAACTGCCAGAAAATGTGTTCGAGCTTTTGGCACCTACGATCTCAATCTGCTTTTTAGATTCCTTCGTTACAACGCTAGCGATCTCCTTACGGCTAACCTCTACTCCATTTTTCATCTCAATTTCATAAGTGACATTTTTCTTACCATTTTCACCAGCCTGCTTTACTTCCCGATAGCCCAAATCTCGGTTAGCATCCTGAACTTTTTCAGTCTGGAATTTCACATCTTCCTCCAAGGTCACGGTCTGCTTACCATTGCGCCACAATTCAATTTTCATTCCGGGCACGATTCTTGCTGACCGATCAACAGATAGCGTATCATCTTTCTGTAAGGTAATATTTTTATCATTCAATAACTCATCGACTGTTTTTGCGTGAGTACGAACCACAGACTCCTTACCATATAAAACAAAATTCACCACAGACGCCCGCTCTACTTTCATGACTGTGTCTGCGCCATCAACCACTACGTTATCACCTTTACCCAGTGTGGTTTTATCCTCAGTAAAAACCTCAAGTCCCGCCGCCTTAGCAATCAAAGCTGGTGTTTGTTCGGCAGTGGTAATTTTTAAGCGTTTATTGCCATCGACAACTGTTATTGGGCGGGCACGGAAGATGTTAACGTTATATTTCTCAGCCACCATCTCTGAATCTAAGCCAGGCTCAACGACGTCTTGCCGTTCATCAATAGAAATTTTCGCTAGCTTTAAAGCTTCACGAACTGTCCGCGCCTTAGTAACAATCGTCTTTTCAACGCCTCTATCGTAAATATTCACCAATCTTTCGTCAGCCTTGGCAACTGGTTTAGCCGTGTCAGCCAAAGCTTGATTGACAAAGAATAAACCACCAACCAGCGTTAATACAGCGCCAGCGGTGAGCATAATTTTAGTTGAATAATATCTTGCTTGTAATTTTAAATTCATACGTCATAAGCGCCACAGCGCAGATATTATTATATCAAATTTTCTCCAGGCGCGCGAATTCAACATTCAACTTCTTAATGTTTCCGTCGTCAAATTTCACAGTCACACCAAGACCTTCGCTATCAATAATTTCACCCGAACCGAAGCTTGGGCTACGCACACGATCGCCTACCTCTAATCCAATATCCTCCGTATAAAATTCAGGCTCTATCATCGGCTGAGCCGGCTTATCAATCCCGCCCGCCAGCAACCCCATTTCATCCAAGAATCGCGACGGCATATTATAGCCAATCTGCCCAAACTGCGTCCGAGAACTAGCACAGCTAACAAACAATTCCTCTCGCGCCCTAGTTACCCCCACATAACACAGACGACGCTCTTCCTCAATGTCGTCAGCCTTGCCACTATCAAACACTCGTGCGTGCGGCAAAATTCCCTCTTCCAGCCCCGCCAAGAAAACCACCGGAAATTCTAATCCTTTGGCAGCATGTAGCGTCATCAAAGTCACCTGCTGATCGGCTGCAGTATCCGCCGAAGACATCAACGCCATTTCTTCTAGGAAAGTCGCCACATCAACATAAGCCTTCGCCTCCGCTACAAGAACACCAATATTTTCCATCCGTTCATCGGCCTGAGGCGTGCCGTCATTGATAAAATTTCCATAACCAGTTTGTTTCATTATCTTTTCAATTAACTCTGCTGGCGAGCCATCAATTTCCTGCTGTAATTCCTCCAGAATTTTTCCCAGCTCCAACAAAGGCCGTTTTGCTCGCGCCGTCAAATTATCGGCCTCTTCGACCGCCAGCAAGCCGCTGACAATATCCCGCCGCGCCACATCATTCCATTCCAAAAACTTAGCCACACTGACCGCGCCGATTCCACGCTTTGGAGTATTGACGATTCGCAAAAAACTAACCCGGTCGCTTGGCTGATACAGCAAACGCAGGTAAGCCAGCACATCTTTAATGACCGCCCGATCCAAAAACCTTAAACAGCCGACAATTTTATACGGAATATAACTCTGCCTGAGCGCCCGCTCAATCGCATAGCTCTGGGCATTTGTCCGATATAACACCGCCACATCGCCATACTGGCGACCATTAGCAATTTGCGCCTGAATCTCATTTGCAATCGCCAGCGCCTCTTCTGACTCGCTATACAGTTGCCATAACTTTGGATCAACGCCGTCACCATTTGCCGTCCACAAATTCTTGTCAGTCCGATGGATATTGTGACTAATTAGTGAATTTGCCATATTTAATATTGCGCCCGTCGAGCGATAATTTTGCTCCAACTTGACCACGGTTGTCCCCGGAAAATCGCGCTCAAAATTAAGAATATTAGTATAATCAGCACCACGAAAACTATAAATCGACTGCGCGTCATCACCAACCACACATAAGTTACGCCTCTCATTAACCAGCAGCTTAATTAAAGCATACTGCACAGCATTCGTATCCTGATACTCATCAATTAAAATATACTCAAACTGACGCTGCCATTTCTGGCGAATCTCTGGACTGTTCTGTAATAATTCTACGGTTTTAGTTAATAAATCATCGAAATCGAGCGCTGCCGCCTCTTTCAAAGCTTTTTTATAGGCAAAGAACAATTCAGCAATTTTCTGCTCCCGAGGGCCGTGCGCTGACATTGAAAAATCTTCCGCGCTGCGCATTTCATTTTTAGCGTTTGAAATAACCGAAAGCACCGCCCGCGGCTTAATATCTTTATCTGTCAGACCGCGCGCTTTCATAATTTGCTTCATCAGGCTTACTTGATCATCGGTATCGTAGATCAAGAACCGCTTATCCAGTCCAATATTTGCGCCGTCCATCCGCAACATTCGTACACAAATACTATGAAAAGTCCCCATCCACGGCATAAATTGACGATTATCAGCATTCTCACCCAGCAACTGCGCCAATCGCTGCCGCATTTCCTTGGCGGCTTTGTTAGTAAATGTCACTGCTAAGATTCGACTAGGAAAAACCTTCAGTTCACCGATCAAATAAGCAATTCGATGTGTCAGTGTTTTTGTTTTTCCAGAACCAGCACCCGCCAAAATCAATAGAGGCCCGTCGCCATGCGTCACCGCCCGAGCTTGCTCGTCATTTAAACCATCCGTAAAATTAGTCATGTATCTATTTTATCAGCAAAAAGTAGGAAACAGCACCGCCAGCAACACCGACTACCAGGAACAAAATAATTAACAACAGAGTCAACAGACCAGTTTTCTTCTTTTCCTCACTGCGAGGCGGTTTTACTTCCGTAGACACCGCAGCAAACATAGGCGCCGGTTCAGAGTCAACCATTTCATTTTCAGACGAATATTGCTGTGGCGTGTCATCAGACTGAGAGGCAGGCGAGCTAGGCTGCATATTAGGCTCACTATCAACCGTTTCATTTATTTCTGACGCATCAGGAATGCCCGCTTCTTCAATTGCTATAATTTCTGGACTGAGGTCCATCATTGAATCTGGAGTCTCACTTAAAGCTTCCTTGTCCATAGTGTAATTAGATAAGTCAGAATTATACTGATGGCTCAATTTCATATCTTCCAACTCTGTAGACCCAGACTCAAGCTCATCTTCCTCTACGCCAGATTCAGACTCCATAGAGCTTTGATTAACAGCACCAAGAGGCCGCTTCTCAACTTCAACATTAGCAATAAATGGAGACTCTAACGGTTCGGCTACTGGAGAAACGACAGAATCGTTGCTTTCAGACAATGACCGCGCTATCTTATCGGTCAATGACACCTCTTCAACAGGAGCGTCTTCTATCGACGCAAAGGCTGACTCATTCTGTATATCCTTCAAATCAGGAGCATCGTCTAAACTATCAAGTTGATCATCTGCAGCCGACAACTCTTCCTCAACTGGTGAAGTGCTACCTGTCATATTAACCACATCCACCAAATCAGCTGAAGGCTGAATTGATACGCCAGTTCGAGATGGCGCCGATAATGCTGATTTCTGAGCAGTATTAACTGATGACGGACGAACGACATCCATGAATCGGCCCGTCGGGCGCCTGGTAATTACTGGGGAAGTTTTATTTTCTTTTGGCGCTAAATCTGGGGTTTGATCAAGTGTGCTACTAGGCGCAACAGTAGCGGCGGGCGCAGAAACAGTCTCAGATTTTTCAACCAGACTATCCTGAGGAGGCTGCGGTCCTACTTTAGACTCGACGCTTGACGCTGAAGTGGTTGAGTTAGAAGAAGGAGCGTCTAAAGCAGGAGCAAAAGGCGTAACTGGCGGCGCAAAACTTGAGCCAACAGTACTAGTTTCTATGGTTTTTTTCTCCTCCACAGAAGGTGTTTCGACTTCATGCTTTAATTCGGCATTCACTGAATTCTTTTCTTGCTGCTTACTCATTAGAGAATTAACCGCTCTATCCAACTCATCAAAATCAATATCTGTCATATGCCCCCTATTTTTAACCTTTATGCGCCTTTGAAATTATCTCCTTAAATTGATATGTGTCTAAGCTTGCTGCCCCCACTAATAAACCATCAAGTTCGTCAATCGCCAAGTAGTCTGCGGCACTCACTGGTGTAATACTACCTCCGTACAAAATACGCACTGACTCTGCCGCCTTTTTGCCATACAGATGGGAAATATGTCGCCGAATCATTTGTGTAGCTTTTTTTACATCAATCGCCTTAGCATTATCACCAGTACCAACTGCCCAAACTGGCTCATAAGCCACAACCACTTCGCCAAGCTCTTCCGCTGTGACATTTGCCAAGCCGCTGGTCAGCTGATCCGCTAAAACATCTTTTGTTTCGCCAAGCGTTCGCTCTTGAATAGTCTCGCCAATACACAGGACTGGACGTATCCGATTACGGATCGCCGCCTGAACTTTCAACCGGATATCCTTCTCGCTCTCAATAAAAATATATCGCCTTTCCGAATGTCCAATTAGAGCATAATCAGCAATTCCCCGAAGATGTGCCACCGGAGTCTCGCCAGTATACGCCCCAGAGTCTCGCCAATAGCAATTTTGGGCTGCCAATTTGGCAATCCGCCGATTGACCTGCAAACTTAAACTCTGCAGCGTCAAAATCGTAGGCGCCAATACCACTTCAACATCCCGATAAGACGGCAGCGTATTCATTAGCTTATGCAAATATAAGCTTGCCTCATGCATATTGAAGTTCATTTTCCAATTACCGATGATTAACTTTTTTCTCATGAGATAATCCTTATGCTTAGTTTATCACCTCATGCCGTATGAGTCTAGTAAACTTTCAATTCCGGGCAATTTTTTACCAGCCATCAAGGCCATACTAGCCCCGCCACCAGTGGAAACGTGCGTGAAGCTAGCCCCATCATGACCATCCCACTTCAATATAAAATCCGCCGTATCCCCACCACCAACAATTGAAGTCGCCTCATTATTCTGAGCAATCGCTAGGGCAGCTCGCGCTGAACCAATCGCAAAATTATCAATTTCTGCATATCCCAGCGGCCCATTCCAAATAACAGTTTTGGCGTCCGCTAATATTTTTGTAAAAGTCTCAATCGTCTGACTGCCAATATCAAGTGCCATATCATCATCTTTTATGTGATCAACACTAACTTCTCGTCTGTGACAATCTTTAGAAATCTCTTTCGCCACCGCCACGTCCACTGGTAAGACCAAAAATTTATCGACATTCTCGGCACCAACTTTAGCGGCTGCCAGGTCATAGATTTCCGACACAACCTTCTCCATCCCCGGCTCAAAAACACTCTTGCCAATATTTACACCACGACAATGAAGAAACGTATTTGACATTGCGCCGCCTATTAAAATTCGGTCAGCTTTTTTTATCAAGCGCTTTATCAGAGAAATTTTGTCGCTTACTTTTGCACCGCCAATAATTGCCACCAGAGGATGCTTAGGACTACTCATCGCTTTAGTTATCGTTATGGATTCTTTCTCGAGCAACAAACCTGCTAGCCCTGGCACACAAAGAGAAATAGCATGCGTGCTCGCGTGCGCTCGATGCGCCACCGCAAATCCATCCTGCACAAAATAATCCGCCCGAACCGCTCGCTGAATCGACTTAGCAAACACCAAATCATCCGACTCTTCTTCGTCGTAAAAACGCAGATTTTCCAGCATAATGACACTTCCCAGTGGCGCACGGCGGACAGTCTGGCGAACTGATTCGCCTACACAATCGCCCAGCAGCTTCACCGGACGACCCAGCAATTTAGACAGATGATCCGCTACAACCTTCAGGCTAAGTTTAGGATCCCTGCCCTTTGGCCTCCCCAAATGCGACATTATAATAATCTTACAATTCTGCTCCAGAAGATAGCGCAAGGTGGGTAGAGAAGCACGAATTCTTAGGTCATCAGAAATTTGACCGCGCTTTGTTAGTGGAACGTTATAATCCGATCGCAGAAGAATAGTCTTACCGCGTAAATCAACATCGCGAATTGTTTGCTTTGGAAATTTTCTGCCCACCCAATTTTTCCTTATGACAATGTTTTAACTTGGATATTGTCAGTTCGGCCTGGCTCTGGGTGGTGACCACTAACCAACACAACCGTAACTGGGTCTTTGCCAAAATAGCCTTCCTGCTTCAGCTCTTCAGCCAGCTTAATGGCTGCGTCCGTATTGTTTGGTCGAACATAAGGACGAGAGGCGTAACTTAACGCTAACTTTTGTGCAGTTTTAACATTTTCAGTCACACAAACAATTGGCAAATTAGGACGATATGCACCAACATTTGCGGCAGTTGCCCCAGTATTGGTTTCTGCGATAATAGCTCGTGCTTTAATTCGCCTTGCTAGCTGTGCTGCTGTGTAGCTTAAAATCGCGTCAGTCTTCTCGCGCATTTCAGCCTTTTCTACCAACATAACTTCGCTATGCTCCTGGGTATAAATAATCGTCTTTCGCATTGCTTGGACGGTTTCAATAGGATATTTACCATTGGCAGTTTCATCAGACAACATAACTACGTCTGCGCCCTGAATAACAGCATTCGCCACGTCGCTTACTTCGGCGCGGCTTGGCTCTGGATTATCAACCATACTGCCCATCATTTGCGTGGCAACAATAACTAACTTACAATATTTACGGCACAGAGCGATAATCCGACGCTGCATAACTGGCACAATTTCTGCACCAGCCTCCACTGCCAAGTCACCGCGAGCCACCATTACACCGTCACTAGCCTTAACAATTTCTTCCAAGTTCTCTGGGTCAACAGCTGACTTGGTCTCAATCTTAGCAATAATATCAGCAGTTGAACCTAGCTCTACCAGCCGACGGCGCAAATCGATAATATCATCGGCTTTCTGCACGAAGCTCAGCGCCACATAGTCAAAGTCCTGACCTGCAGCCCATTCCAAATCAGCAATATCTTTCGGGGTTAAAATATCACCGCCAAAATCCGTGTCCGGCAAGTTAAGCCCCTTACGACTCATCAAAAAGCCATCATTCTGAACCTCAACGCGGATTGCAGTTGGACTAACAATTTCGCGCACAATCGTCTTAATTTTACCGTCAAACATATAGAGCGGTTCATCGACTTTCATCTTTTCTGCCAAATTGTACTGTACTGGCAGATTAAAGCTGCCGTCGTGCTCGGTAATTTCCGAATCCAAAACTAGCATATCACCAGCCTTAACGTTCAACATATTATCCTTTAAGACACCTAAGCGGATTTTCGGACCTTGCAAATCTTGCAGAATAGCTACTGGCTTACCTAGCTGCTCGCTGGCAGTACGCACCCAGTTGATTTGCTCAATTCGCTCTTCATTCGCACCGTGACTAAAATTCATGCGAATACCATTAACGCCAGCGTCAAGTAGCTGATAGACCTTTTCTTGGCTAAATGTTGCCGGACCAATTGTTGCTAATATTTTTGTTCGTTTAAATATATTCTCGCTCATTTTTAGAATTATATCACGAAATAACAGTGATGGGAAATGCTTGATATAATGTAATATGACAATAACCATTAGCAGGAAATAAGCTTGCAAAACCCTCAAGACAAAATTTTAATTGGTGAAGCCTATTATTTTGATGTGGTAGGTAGGCAAATTGTTGCTAAAGGATTTGGTCAGTTTGACACCGCTAATTACCATCTTAAGGCAGAACTTTCGACAACAGCCCCAGGCACATACAATAAGTTATTTATCGTCATAAAAACTCGCTCACACTACATAACGCCTTTTGCATTTTACCGCAAACAACTTAGCGAAAATTCTATTTACACCCCCGCTTATGACGTTCGCGCCTACCTAAAATGGCCAGTCAACACTGACATAGAATCAATTCTTCGAAAATCAACTACAATAACTATTCTCATTAACGCAGAACATGCGCCTGACACCGTAATCACCAATGTCGGCATAAAAAATATCACCAGTACGCTAACTAAACGGGCGGTCACTTCTAGAATATGTCATGCTACCTATAAACATATTAACCTCACTATATCAGCAACTCATTCGATCCTCCGCACAAATAAATTGACAATCAGTACAGACAAAGCTCGGCTTCAGCCCTACCTCAATTACACCTTTTCTCACACAAAAGGATCTTTCCAGATCACTGATATCGGTAAAATACTTCTCGCGTTTCAATTATATTGGATTAGCCAATTCGACAATACGCATTGCTTTATCCAATCAGTAGATTTACACGGAATTGCGAAACTACATCTCGCGAACCCCTTTTTAGAGGCTGTATCTCCAACCAAATACCACCCCTCAATAAGTCTACAAGACTCCATGAAACCATTAACTCTTATAAAAATGACCCATTTTTTCATCAACCCAAACCGCCAAAAAACTCTTGGATCTTATAGTAAAATTGGACTAGCTTTCACGCGAATTATTGATTATCGTTTTCATACAAATTCAAATGTATTTCATATGAATATTGCAAATCTAATTTTTGCCCTTCAAAGTTTTGCGGAAGGAATCGCAGAAAACGAACTTAAAAAGCAGCATAGAAAATCAAAAAACGAAATAATTAAAAGTATTGAAAAAGCTATTCAGTTAATTCAGCTCAGCGGCGATATTAACGATAATGTTAAAAAATTCTACAATAAGCCAACCAACATAGTCTATCGTCTTTTAACTCGCCCAACTTTCAACCAGTCTCTTAAGATCGCCTTAGAAAAATTAGGAATAAGAATAGAAAATCATAAGACAATGCTAAAAGTAATACAGAAAGCTCGACAACAAGTTGTGCATAGCGAAGGTTATGACGTTGAATTTCTCTTAAGTATTCTTACTAGCACTGTGTCCCAGATAGAGATTGGTGAAAAAGATCCAAAAACTAAATTCGTTCGTATTGACGGCCAACTCGAAAAACTTTATATACTACTACGCGAAATGATAATAAGATATTTTGATAATTACAGCAACTAGCGAACTTCCAAACTACCATCAACATGCGAGATCAATGGATCAAGTAAAAACTCAATGACTCGTCGATTTCCAGTTGTTATTTCCACAACAGAATTCATGCCTGGAATCATTTTCAGTTCAATGTTTTTCGAGGTTTTTAGACTATCAAGTTTAACCTTAATCCGATATATTAGACCTAACTTATCATTGGCTATCGCATCTGGGCTAATCGATTGAACCGTCCCACTCAAATAACCATATCGCTGGAACGAATATGCATCAACTTTCACAACAACCCGTTGGCCAACGTTTACAAAACCAATATCCCTACTCTGTAGCGACGCCTCCACAACAAGCGACTCTTCAAGCGGCGTAATCTCGGCAATTATTTGAGCCGCCGACACAACGCCACCAATGGTATTTGTCTTTAACGACAATACTGTACCGTCAACTGGCGCCACAATTGTTGTCTGTTTTAATGCCACCCTGGCTCTTGTCAGAGAATTTTCAAGTTCAATAATTTTATTGCCCTGAGAAATTGCAGTAGCCGCATTGTTCACTCGAAGTTCATTTAAGCTTACTGCGGCTTGATTTTTTGCATTGTCTATCGCAGACTCCATCTGGGCCATCTGCTGCTTTTGTGAAGATAAAGACGATTCAAGAGAAGCAATCTTCTGTCTTACAGAATTAAGCTCGCTACGAAGCTGCATTTGCTGTAATGGCGTCCCACGTTCCATTTGTTTATTGGTCTGCTGCTCTTTGGCCTTATCCTGAGCCAGCATATTATTCAGCTCCTTATTCGCGCTATCCAATTGGGAAAACTGCTTCTGAAGATTTGTTAAATTTGTTGAGGAGAGAAGCTTCCTGGATTCCAATATATCATTTTGCGCATGCATTTTTTCAATCAAACTTTGCTTCGTCTCCTCTGTTAAACCTGACTTATTGATATCATCCATGACAATTGAAGATGAGATTCCTTTTGCGATAGATCTCTCAATTTTAGCAATAGCTAAAGTCTTCTCTACCGATTCAACATTCTGCTGGGCGACTTTTTTATCTAACTCAACCACAATATCACCTTTTTTAATGCGCTGACCTTCACGTACTTTTATGTCAACAATTGTGCCTGACGCTGACGATTGTAGAGTTTTTGTACCGCTTTCCGATGCTAATTTTCCTTGGCCTGAAACAACTACGTCTAACTTTCCAAAATATAACCAAGCTCCAGCAATCACCAACAATAAAACTGTTATCCAGATAACAACATGCCCAAGCGGAGAGGACGGCGTTTCAATAATTTCTTGGGCGGCTGGCAAAAATTCATATTGCAAGCGCCGATCTCGATATCGCCAATACGCTGATAACTTAGACATCTTCACCTCCCATTTGCTGATTATACAAATAAGCATACAAGCCATTCTTTTTTAGCAACACCCGAGGTGTTCCGTACTCCACTAATTGCCCTTTATCAATTGCCATAATTTTATCAACTGATTTCAATGTTGATAACCGATGTGCGATTATAATAACAGTCCGTCCGGCAACAATTTGTTTCAAGTTTTTCTGAATGATATTTTCTGATTCGTAATCCAGTGCGGAAGTTGCCTCATCAAAAATCAATATCTTTGGATCATGGAGTAGTGCTCTTGCGATTGCTATACGCTGTTTTTGCCCGCCAGACAAACCCTCACCACGCTCACCAACTTGCGTATCATAACCCTCTGGCAATTCTATTATAAAATCGTGCGCTCCCGCAATTTTTGCGACGCGAACAATTTCTTCCATGCTCGCCGAAGGCTTGTGTATGCAAATATTTTCACGGACGCTAGCATTAAACAGAAAATTCTCCTGTAGAACAACACCAATTTGCCTCCTCAGCCAAGATGGATCAGTTGTCGCAATATCAACTCCGTCAATGAGAATTTTTCCCGATTCTGGAATATACAATCTTTGTAATAGTTTTGATATCGTACTTTTTCCAGACCCACTTCGCCCAACCACACCCACGACTGTCCCTGGATGAATGCCAAATGACACATTACGAATCACCTCTGGCCCATCTAGTGTATATCGAAAATAGACCTTATCAAAACGAATGTCGCCTTTTATACTTGGTAGGCGAGATTTAGCTGGATCAAGGGTTGGTTCGGTTTTGTTATTAAAAATATCGCCCAATCGCTTAATTGACACTCCTGCTTGCTGAAAATCCTGCCAAGATTGTACCAGCCGCAGTACTGGCCCGCTCACTCGACCCGACAACATTCGAAACGCAATAAGAGCACCGATGGTCAAGCTGCCAGACATTACCATATGCGCACCAAACCATAAAATAGCAATATCAGAAATCTTCTGAATAAACTGACCGATTATACCGGCATTATTTGATAAAATCGATGTCTTATATCCAGCTCGAACATAGTTAGCAAGTCGCCCCTCCCACTTCTTTTGCAGTTCCGGCTCTAGCGCAAAAGACTTAATGGTTTGGGCTCCATTGATTGACTCCACCAGATATGATTGTGCTTCGGCGCCAGTATTAAATCGCTCGTCCAACCGATACCTAAATAGAGGCGTCACAATAGCAGATAGTATTACGAACACTGGCAAGCTAGCTAGAACAACCCAGGTCAACGTCGTACTATACCATATCATTATGACGATATATACAAATATAAAGCACAGATCAATAACCGTTGTCATTGGCGCACCTGTCAGAAAAGAGCGGACTTTTTCTAGCTCCATGACCCGAGCAGTCGTGTCACCAACTCGCCGAGTCTCAAAGTATCGCAGCGGCAAGGCGAATAAATGACGAAATAACCGAGAGCTTAAGATAACATCAATTCGGCTTGTGGTATGAGTAAAAATATAACTTCGCGCAATACCAAGCATCATCTCAAATAGCGCGACAACAATTAGTCCAAACACAATCACGTCCAATGTCGATATGCTATGGTGTGCTAACGCCTTGTCAATCACGACTTGCGTGAGAATCGGTGCAAATAGTCCAATAATCTGCAATATAAAAGCCGCCAGCAATACTTCTAATAATGGCTTTCTGTATTTTATGATCGTCGGAATAAACCATTTGATATCAAACTTACGCTCAACATCCTTCCAAAACCGTTGCGCAAATAACAATACTCGACCAGTCCATTCTTTCTCAAACGCTGTCTTTTCGATAATCTGAGGAGGCGAGCCATCAGGCATAAGTATAAGGAGTTTTCTATTATCAATGCGCGCCAAAACAGCAAATTTATCTTTCTTCATGCCAACAATTACTGGCATTGGTAATTTTTCCAGCTGCTTATACCTCACCGTAGAGACCTTAGCTTTTAACTTCAGGGTTCGGGCGGCGCGAAGCATATCAACCTCATTCATAATACCCTCCTCCAATGCCAGGGCGTGCTTCAGCTGCTCAGGATCAACTGCAATACTGTGAAATTGTGCAATCGTAATAAAGCAGTACAGGCCTGGGTCTATCGGGGTTGGTTTTTGTGACTTCTCTGACATATACGCAATCCAAGCCCACCAGATTTTATCAAAAGTGTAGCAGAAATTTCACAAAGACCAAAGCTTAAGCGGTTGGAGCTGTCCAGTATTGCGTAACTATAGATTCTACTTGAGACGGCTGGCTAGACAATGCCTGCTGCCAGGTCATTCCCGTATCCTTCTGGAAGGTAGACATTGCTTGAATCAAGCTCTCGATTTGCGTGTGCGTGATAAACTTACCATCTTCCGATGTAAATGTTTCAACCTTATAATTATCTCCTCGATACCATGAGTCAATTACCACTGAATCCAGAGATCCTGGCATATATACTACTAAATCGTCACTGCGCCGCTCAAAAATAACATCCTGTAACTTATGCTTCAACCGAACTTCATCAGCAAGGCCGTTCATGTCATAAATCCTGTCTACTCCATCTCCCTTGTTGAAGATGTAGAGGTCATCACCGTGACCACCGCGAAGTGTGTCATTACCTTGGCCACCAATGAGAGTGTCGTTGCCATTGCCTCCTTCGAGAAGATCGTTGCCGGCGTCGCCATCTATCAAAGTATACTGACTACCCACGCTGAGAAATTCTCCACTAGCGGTTCCGCGTAAAACTTGTTCACCGGCAAAGTCAATAATACGACTATACTCCGCGGATTTACCAGCATAATAACCCCGCAAGACAATAAATTCCTTACTATTCTTTAATCCGTAATACTTCATTGCCCGCGCAAACTCACTCAGTAAACTAGCTCCAGCAACAGAGTCTTGAGAGATAGCGACATCTATCATCTGTTTAGCTTTTTCAAATGAAATCTCATCGGTATCATAGGATACGCTATTAACTATGTCTTTCAACTGCGCCTGAGAAATCAACGACACATATACAACTTCAAACAACTTAGTGTACGAAGATTTTAGCAAGGGTGCCGAGTTAGCGTTTGGCGACCCTTGAAATTCTGCGCCAAAAAAATTCTCCAATACAGCCAATTTTCGAGCATCAAACGCATCGCCACGGCTTTTCGGATCAACGGAGCCCACTCCCGCCCAACGCGCCAAAATATCCTCAGCTAACGCCTCGCGTTTTGCAGTATCCTTTTCCACAATAAATTGCTCCACCAAGCTACGCAAAGAACCGGATTTATCTTGCATTATTGCCTTATGTAATGAGCCGACATTACCCGCCCCCTGTACATTTGGAAGTAGCGCGACATTATCGGAAATTGCTACCTGCGACGAATCCACCGAATACAATGGATTACGATTAAGCAGGTATTCTCCAGTCATCCGAGTACTGCCATCCGCCAAAGTAAACGTTCCTGTTCGCACTTGGATGTTATTAGCGCCGTCGGTCACGCCAGTGTTGTTATACGACAAGCCAATGGACACAATCCCCAAATCAACCAACTGCTTTAATTCACCAGCGGAAGCAATACCGTCACCGTCAGAATCTTGCCAAATCCGCAGCAGTGTATATATCGCATCATTGCTATCAATCTTGCCGTCCTTGTTGTTGTCATACTCTGCCAATGCCGTAAAACCGCTTGATGCCAACGTTTTGCTATCTTTCATTAACGTACGGTCGCCGAACAACTCATTGCCGCCATTAATTATCCCGTCGCCGTTTTTATCATATACCAGCAAGCCTTCTTTGGCACCAACCCACGAGGTTTTTTCAGCGAAGCCATTATTGTCCAAGTCAAAGAACGCATTTGAATCATCAATCGACACTGTCGTTATTCCGTCGCCGTCCAAATCAAACACCAGCGGATCAATACGGCGATTTTGCTCGGCTTGAGCTTTCTGAAAAATAACCTCAATATCTTTATACTCTCCACTCGAGAACATCCTTTCAAACTCTTTCAGCACGTAGTTCGCATAGCCAATTTGAGCATCTGTATAGCTGTGCCTAGATTTACCATACTCTTTTGCTGGAGGATTACCGGGCATCCCTTCATATCTACCAGACCTATGTTCTTTCCATTTGTAGAAAGGCAATTTATTGGTCAGTAATGATTCCTTATAATTACCTTCTCTTTTAGCTACTTCAATAACTTTGATAGCTCCAAGAAGCTTCTCGATCTTATCCTCGTCGAACTTAGCTAAGCCGGCTATATTCTCCTCTACGGTATCTGTTATATCACCCGTTGTCCTGTCTATTAGAGTGTCAAGCATATGATACCTTGCAATACCTGAGCCGCCCCCACCACCAAAGAACCCTGCGTATGCCAGCATAGTGCTCCTATATTCATCTCCGTCTCTTAGGCCCTTTTGAATGTTCTTTATTTTAGCAAGATAATCGACATTGCGATTCTTACCCGTAAGGCTATAGACCTTATACATAAGCATAGTTGTTAACGCCTTGAGGTTCA